>JAEEGH010005086.1_pt1 | contig 33350 bp, 35 predicted proteins | sample 9134181 | NCBI WGS metagenome assembly JAEEGH01 (sample SAMN16246544, study PRJNA631951) | gut metagenome | biome: gut microbiome; feature: rumen; material: DP-attached | host: Bos | place: Iran: Karaj | collected 2018-10
ACAGTCTGTATATTCCAAATGAAGAAATAAGAGAGTGTTTCAGATTAAAGATTAAGGATTTTTATAGGAGCAATTCCGCTATGAAAGCCGGTACCGCTGAACTGGTAAAAGCTTTGTTTGAAGGTGATGCCGAAAGGGTTGAGAACAACCTTTTTACGCTCCTGGGTAAATACGTTTCCATCAGAGATTTTGCCACGAACGCTCCAAAGGAAAACTACTATTACGGCTTCATGAACGGATTACTGGTGAACGATATTTCACTGATCGAAGAGCAGAAATCAAATTTTGAATCCAGGGAAGGATATATAGATTTGATAATCAAGTCTGTCAGAAGCATGGGAATTATCGTCATTCTGGAATTAAAACAGACTTCAGATGAAAACGAAGACAAGGTGCTTACTGCCATGGATGCTGTTGAACAGATAATCAGAAAGAAATATGCCGATCCGTATATTAAACGCAACGACATCAAAGCTGTTATTTCTTACGGTATCTGCTTCTGTAAAAAAGAATGTTCCGTTGTAGGAAAAAAGCTGAAATCATTATGAATTGGCCAGGCGGAATTTTACCCTGCCTTCTGCTTCAGGATTCTTTTCAGCATTGACAATACGGCTCCAGTAACTGTAAACAAAATTGTCATCAATTACCTTGTCGATCAGACTGTTCATGATTTTAAGGCAGCTCTGATAATCTCTTCCGGTAATAAACGATTTAAAATTTTTAATCAGTTTTCGTGATTTAAGCGGAGCATTCTGCTCAACTACGCGAATTTCAGAATTATATGTACAGATGCTTACATTCATATACTGGGTAAGGAATTCATCATTTCTCGCTAAATTCATGCAGGCCTTGCATATATCGGTGCATACAACAAGATCATCAGCAGTCAGCACTTCATATTTAGCCTGATCTACCATTCGGTTGAGTTTTTCCTTATATTGCCTGAACAAAGCTCTGCGCTGCCACAAAAAAAAGAAGATGCAGCAAAGGAACTTGTAGGACAGGGTGTCGTTGTCCTGGGATAAAGCACGATGAACTGCATTAATATCCATACCCATTCCTACTGCCGTGCTGTCATGTCCCTTGGCAGCTTTCTCGACCTTCGACAGATTTTCTATCACCAGCAACAATCTGAAATCTTTTTTCGAGAGAAACAAATCCACAATATTTCCTGCATCCTGAGCTGCCATTGTCAAAAAATCTCCTATGGGATGTGATCAAGCGGCTAATTAAGAATTTAATCAAGCTTTCTTATTCTTAAAAAACACACTTATCTGCAATTTCAGACTTACTAAATCCGCCAGTACTATTATGTTCGGATCTAAAACTTAAAATATTCAATATATATATATTTTCTACTAAAATTTATTTTTTTTAAACAAAAAAATGTTCTTTCGTCACACCTGAAACAAAAATTCTGAAATTTTGAAAACCGGACGCAACAGGAACAATCAGATCCTCATGGCAGTTCATCCAGGTGCGACCATACGGGATCTTTTTATTCGACAGTTGATGTCTGCAGAATTGCAACAATCCTTATATTACAAGGCATTAACAATGTTACGACGTGCGCTCATACCCGCACCTGAAGCAGAAAACCACTCTGAGGACTAACGCAGGAACAGGTATTTCAGGCTGGATCTTTTCACAGTTGCGTAACATCCGGCTCAGGATCAGAGCACCACTGCAGTCAAACAAAATTCCGTAATTTATCCAGCTAATTCATCGTCAGAGTCAAGGCAGGCATCCCGGGGAAGTTCAGCTTAAGCTTGTTCCCGTTCAGACTGAATCCGATCATTACCTGCTCACCGTTCGGGAATGAAGCGACCAGATTCTGATCCAGAACCATAAAATCACAGACAGTATTACCCTGACCGGCAGTAAAAAGGTTCAGTTTGTATGTGTACGGAATTTTTGTTTTTTCAATGGTCATACGCGCATTAATCGCAACATCGTCCCCGCTATAGAATCCTGTGAGTTCCGGTACGGCGGATCGGGCCGGCGGCAGCGGACCACTCCGGCGTTTAAGGACGGTCTGATGTCCGTCTCGTGAAGTCAGATAAAGCTGTCCGGTCGTGCGATCAAGATAAAAGCAGTATTCACTGAAACGCATTCCGCTGGTTTTCAGCAGGTTGCGCTCCACTTTGTATGTGCCAGAAGCGGTTATATTTTCATTAACTTTGGTCCTGCGGTAGTCGATCCTCCCGTTGTGGAATTTCCAGATTTCAACATCAGACACCCACTCTCCTTCAAGCATATCAGGTGTATAAGTATCCAGCGGATCCAGCAGCATTCTGGTTCCGGAGGTATTTTCGATGAGATACCATCGTCGTCCATCCCCCTGACCGTCAAGAAAAGACAGCCAGCTGTTGAATATTCTGCTGTTCATAGTCAGAATAATCTGAGGAACTCCTGCCATTTCAACGCTCATCAGTCCGTTTGCCAGAACTTCCATACTGCTGTCCAATCCGATCCAGCGCCCTGTACGGGCATACTGATCGTAATAAAAGGACAGGATCCTGAAATTCGGCATCATGGTAACCTCATTGCCGGAGGTGACAAACTGCACCAGACTGTAATTACCAAGTACATTGGCTAAACCGTTCGGGGAACTGAGAACCCTGAAAGTATTGTCAATCATTGCCTTCTGCTCGGGAGAGGCATAGACAACCACCTCGGGAGTTTTCACAATATTTTTTTCTCCGCTGACGGTTTCAGCCTCAAGAATGTGCCCAAGTACCGAACCTTCAGGAACAGTCTGGAAAACCAGCATCAGCCGATCTTCTGACAGGACGATCTGACCGAGCTCCATCACCCCCAGGGATCCTTTGTCATCCAGGGTCTGGGTAATAGGGAAAAGCTTGCCGTTTTTCTTCAGTTTAAAAGGTCCGATAAACCTTCCGTTCAGCTCATACGCCACCACTGCGTTTTTAGTATTAAGCACCATGGTATTATTGTTAAACGTCAGCTGCAGCAGAATTCTTTTCCCGCCGAGGCTGTCATCTGTATAGAAAGCCATGCAGCTGGTGGTCTGCTCGTCCGGATCTGCGCTGGTGGAAATCATGTTCACAGTAGCTGGAACAACCGAACTCCCGTTCTTCAGTGCAAAACGGGTTCCGGCGATTTCACGCATCAGCGTTGTAGTTCCGTTGTTATATTTTGGTGAAATCAGAGAAAAATAACCGCTGTCGGTTTCAGTGATATTGACCTTCAGCATTTCTCTGACCAGGTTGCGGGAATGGATCAGGATCTGTCCGCCGGAACGTTCATACTGCATCATGTGAGTCCAGAGAATATCATTGCCGGTAACATCAAATTTAATCACGTTCTTGGACAGCATCTTGAGCCGGTTGACCGGGGTGACTGTAAAATCGGAAGCCCGCTCCCCTGTTTTTCCGTCAATCAGCTTCGGCACACCGATCTGAATATTGGAAAAATATGGTTTATATCCTCCCTTAATCCTCTGAGTCTGATAAAGAGCTTCAAGAAAATTTACAAATCCGCTGCTGCGGGCAAATGAAGTTGAAAAATACTCATTAATGATAAAGTCCCTTCTAAGCGGCAGATAGACAGACAGCCCCTGCAGGGATTTTGCATTGGCAGTGGATTGAGTTGTCACCGTCAATCTGGCAATGGCATCCTGTACCGCTGCTGTTACGGCAGGACTAATGTTCACCTCCTGTCTTAGTTTTCTGATCCAGTCATTCAGGGACAGTGACCACATACCGTCTGCTGCAGCACGCAGATCAGTTGAAATGTCAGTCAGATTGGTGGTATACACCAGAGAACTGGTTATTTCAGAATACTTATGCGGGATCACAGCAGTAAGATTGGCAGTAAGAGCCCGCAGTGAATCTATAACCTGCGGCATCACACTGAGATCGTAGGCACTCATGGCAGCCGGCAGATTGGCCTGAAGATGATCAACAGTTTCAATATAATTTTTTACAAGGGCGGATACTATCTGTCTGACCGGATTGCCAGGTTTGAAATACGACAGCGCAGTTTCATAATTAAGACCTTCGTTCCACTCCACCGGCGGAGATGCCACCACATAATCCGCCACCTGGGCGACTTCGGCAAGAACATCAATCTGACCCATCAGGCACAGTTCAAAGTGCAGAATATCCAGTCTGCCCCTCGGCAGCAGATGGGCAACCGATTTAATCGCCGCAGTGAACTCCTGGACATTCATAAAATATTTGCCTGGCTTTCCGTTGCCGCCGTCATCGTCATTAAGAAAATTTTTCCAGCCGCCGCCGTGATTGAATGCCATGAAATCATAACGTCTGGCAGGTGCAAGCTTAACCGCAAGCTTTATAAACTCAGCCACATTCTCAGGACGGCTCATATCCAGTTCACCGAAATCACGGATTTCAGGCGACATAAAACGTGGAGGAAGATCCCTGCTCTGCACGTTGTTTTTCCGGATCATGAACAGCTTGGCACCGGTCCAGTTTCCCACGTCGGAACTGTACTTACTGGAACGGTCGAACAGAACCACCACATTCACATCATCATGAATACCGCGCTCCATTTCAAGAAATTCTTCAAGAAATCCGTCTTCAAGATTGTTGTCACCGTCCATGTAGACCATAATGGTCCATTCCTTCTCCGGCTGGGCGGCACCCGTAAGAAAGCTGTTATCAGCCTTAACTGCGGTTACCGGCATTAAAATCACTGAAAGAAGAATCAGCAAAGATGAAACTGTTCTGAAAAAAAATTTTCTTCGGGCAGTCCGGGCAGGAACTGCAGTCAGATGAAGGAAAAATCTAAACATGGCGCAACCTTATCTGATGTCAGAATTATGATTGGAAGAAACTGTTCTTTATTAATTCTGCCATAACTGACAGTTGCGATTATTGAAACCGATCGCAAATTGCCTATGAACCTGAGCAGTCTGAAATTCGCATTTGAACCTGTCGGAATTTCCGACAGATTGAGCAAATGAAAAACGTCACAGCACCGGACGCCCGAAAAATATTGAAATCTTAACTGTCGCCGATGGTGCAACCGGACACATCAGTAAATTGTAATCGGGATCTTTTCCAGGTTCAGATATGGAAGTTCCGACTGTCCGAGCGCATCAGGAGGAAACCGGACAGTAGGCCAACCTGCACCCATGGTTTCATTTCGTTACGCTGTGGAGAATAAAGAAAAATCCGATCGTAAACGGCAGCCGGGATCAGCAGTATTTAAGAATTTCCTGAAGCATATCCCTGAGCATGGTTATCTTTTCGCCGTCAAGCGCACATCCCCTGCCGGTAAGAGAACTGCAGACCTGATTCGGAATATCCTTTGCCTTTTCGTAAAGCTCCTTTCCCTTATCAGTCAGTTTTACAATTCCTACCCGTTCATCCTCCCCGCTCCTTGATTTACTGATATAACCGTCATTTACCAGTTTCTTGAGTACAGGAGTGATCGTACCTGAATCCAGATAGAGTTTCTGACAGAGATCCCTGATAGTAATCTGCTCCTCCTCCCATAGAACCATCATGGTCACATACTGGGTATATGTCAGACCAAGAGGTTCAAGAAAAGGAGCATAACTGCGGGCAACTCTTCGTGCACATGCATAAAGGGAAAAACATACCTGACTTTTAAGCTTTAGAGATTCATCCGATATCATATAAGTACCCAAAACCAAACCGCAAGAAAACAATCAAGGACCACTGCACTATTTTACCGGTAATTATGACCGCTGTCCGCTATATTAATCTACAAAATCAATTTAATCAAATTTAATTTGATTAAATTGATTTTGTAATGTATCATGATAATGTTGATTGAATTTCAGCTCCGCCGTTTCGGAAAGATCAGAGCTGGAATATGAACCAGTAATTTGAGGAGAACAATATGAGTATGATTATGATCGACAATGATAATTTTCAGAAGGAAGTTCTTGAAGATAAGGAATTTAAGCTTCTTGTTTTCGGGGCTCAGTGGTGCGGCCAGTGCAAAGTTCTGAAACCGGCAGTTATGGAATACGGCACAGCACATCCGGAAATAAAAATCTGTCTTCATGATGTGGAACAGGCTACCGACGCAGCTGAAAAGCTTAATGTGAAAAGCATCCCGTGCGTGATCATTATGAAAGACGGCAGTGAAATTGCCAGACGTAACGGTGCCATGAGCGCAAGACAACTCAACGATTTTATTGCGAAAAATCTCGAATAGAGAATAATCTACCCGTCAGAAGCAATCACAGCCACCAGGACCGGAGTATCACCCGTACATACTCCGGTTTCCTCTTTCCGGCACACTATACTGATCTGATCAGTAGAAAAACGCACAAAACCAAAATTTCTGTTAGAATAGCAAACTAGAGAACATTACTCCATTCTCCGGTTTAACTCTGACAACCCGCAATGAATACACCGATACAGAAAAAAGAAGCATCTGAAAGGATCGCAATCGAAAACACCGTTAAAGAATTAAGAATCAACAGGGCCTGCTTTGCCGAGTATTCTAAAACCGGATATGTACAGATCATCAACCGGTTTCTTTATACTTTTGTCGATCATAAATATCTGCAGAAGGAAGAGCAGAAACATATCAATGAAGTTCACACGGTTAAATTCAGTTGGGTCGGACTGAGAGCAGATCTGAAGGAAATCAGCACAGCTTCAGAACGTGAACTTAATTTTGAATCCATGGTTGATCTTTTACCTGAAAAATTTGCCTCAGGAACAGAAAAAATATTTTTTATCACCGGGGAAGGATGGGTATATTACGGGACTCTGAATGAAACCATGAAAGTCCTGAAAAACCTATGCCTTGATGAAATATACCTTGTGACAGCCGATTTTCAAAAGCTCGCAGTTTACAGTTCGGACAGCGAACTTCTTCAGATCTTAAGCAGACAGTAAAAAATTAAAAATCTCCCCAGTACTCATCAAACTGCACTATCTGTCTATGTATATAAATTTCCCCGGCATGAAAAAAGTTTTGATTTCAATGGAAATTCAAAATTATCGCACCCGTAGAAATGTTCACATACTAGACACAGCAACAGGTAATATGCAGCTAACGCGTAAACAACATTTTTCAAATTTGCAAGTTCAAAGTTGCACATATTGCCATTAGTTGACTCTACCTCACAAGTCCGACGGTGTTTTACCTCGTTATGCTCACGCCACCAGTCAGAACACTGTGAATCAGAAAATTTTCCAAAAGGAACGACTGTTGTTATTTTATCCCCGAATAAAGATAATACAACAGACTCATTTGGCAAATTAGGCCATAATTCTTTCAGCTGCGCATATCTTTGCAACATACACTGCCTCTTATTTTTTATACTATTCCTTTCATCATACTCTACACAAAAAGCTTCAGCCAAAGAATCCAAACCGCTGCATGAATCAGAAAACAGCGACCTATATTTGTGAGAGAATGTATTGAAATTTTTTTTGTCAATCGAAACATACTGATCTGTTTCTAGAAACTCATCTTCAAGTGTCTTAAATTCCTTAACATAGTACCTTACAAAATCACTATACTTCATATTAACCACCATATTTACTTTTACTGTTTGCACCATTGAACTATCAGAATAATTCATTAAAAATTTCCTTTACATCATTAATTCTGGGGTAACTGAGAATTGTTTTCTTGTTTCTGTTCAGCTTTTATGATTTTTTTCATATTTGTGCGCTTTAATTTACAATCACGATTCATGCGGCGTCTTGCAGCTTTTTCCAGTCTACGTTCCTGTTCCTCAATATAGGCCCAATCAGCCCTCGTAGCCCCTTCGCTTGTCGCTTCTATTAGTTCTTTTTCAGACAGACACTCATCCCACAAAAAATCCCATTCACTCATGAATACCTCCATCAAAACTAAATAATCAAAATTTGCTTAATCATGTTAACTTTTAAACCAATCTAAAAGTAATTTTCCTTTTTCGCTGGCTGTTAACGTTCCATTAGAATAGTCTGTAACACTCATAAGACCATTCCTTACCGAAAAGACCCCAGGGTTCAAACCTTGAGAATAATGTTGCTGAAGTTCATTTTCTGAAAGGTTCAGAAGTTTCAAAACAACATTTTTTACATCCTCAGGCAACTTATTATCTTTCATAAGCTGATCTGTTAAATGGATACTGTCATTTTTTTCAAGAAAAGGCAGTAAAATCTCAGCCTTAGACATCGATATTTCAAAAGGACTGTAATCGAAGTATTCATCCCAGAAAGTTTCCCTGAAACCATAATCTATAAGTTCAATAATTTGTCTCTTTGAAAGTTTTCTTATGCTGAATTCAGTATCGGGATCATTTTTTAAAATTTTTAGAAGAAAATCTTTTTTTAAATATCTGATAACTTCAAACAGACGATCAGCATTTTTCATAAAATTAATACTTCCAACCTTGTTCACAAATTCAAACGGTACATTCTTTAGATCTTCGTTATAAATGGACAACTCGCCTTCGCTTTGTTCTCTGTAAAAGCTTTCATCAATTGAATCTTTGAGTTTATCATCATCTAAGAATTTCGCGTCGTATATGCATAGGACTCCGAAAAGTTCCTGTTGCAATAAATTCAGACTCATTCGATCAATTTTTTTATTTATTACGTCTGAGAATAGAAAATCAGGCCAATTATCCTTTGACTGCCTGTTTTTCAATTCTGCCGTGATTTCACAAACCAAATCATCTACGGAAACATTCAAAACATCTGCAAGTTTCGGCAGACGATCAAAACTAATATCTGAACTTCCTTTTTCCCAGTTCTGAACAGAAGTCACAGAAACAGACATTTTTTCAGCCAGTTGTTCTTGAGTTAATCCTGACCTTCTCCGTAATGAGGCAATGCATACAGATGATTTGCTATTACTTTTCATATTCGTTCATCCTATCGATTTATACCTATAATAATTTATAACACACAAAACAACACCAAGTGTTACTTGTTTTTAACACAATTATTACTTAGTGCAAACACAATTTAAAATTTCAAATAAAGTTAGAACTATAGAACATCATATCTTTAAAAAAAGTAAGTCCCGCATCACAGCGGGACAGATATAACTTTTAGATAATATCGTTCATCATTCATACATGGATAAATCGCATAACACAGAGTCACAATAAGCGAAAAAAAATTTTAGGTTTGATATTGATTCATACGATTTTAGGCAATATTCTGCTGTTATTTTCAAGACAGCTTTTCTACGATTATTCCTGGCGGATCAATTTTTCTGAGGCATAGATGATCGGATTTTATAATTTTCACAGATCAGTTTTTCTACTGAGCAGATCGGTAATCTTAGGAGCTGGTGACAAAATATTTTGGTTGCTCTATTCAAGGATCTGCCAGTTTTCTCGCGTTGAATTATAGTTTTTTCGCATTAAATATTTCTCTGTTTTCTCATAGAGTTCCAGGTAAACCAAAGTAAAATCACGCCCTTTTTGGACATTTGAACCCCGTTTAATCATGTCTGACCAAAATCCTATTCTATGATTTAAAACAAGAACAAGTTCAATCAACAATACCCTATTTGACTTCCATTCACTGAATAATCGGTGGTATGTTTCATAAATTGCATCTGTTCCAATATGATCTGCATTATCAAACTGCAGGTGTGCATCAGTTTTGCAAACATAGCCTTGTGCCTTTTTTGGAACGTAATAATGGTGCATAAACAAAGTCGTCATATAATTTTCTCAAAATATCACAGTTGTTTTACTCCAGGACTTCCCATTTTTTTCTGATGTTTTTATAGTCTCTGCTCTCTATATAATTATAGGTCTTATCATACAAATCTAAATATAACAGGGTAAACTCGAGATATTTAGGATTTTCCGGATCGTTACGGTGCATTTCATCCCAAAAAACTATTCTATGATTCAAAACCAGTTTCAGCTCGACAATCAAGGAGCTGTCTGTTTTCCATAGATTGAATAATCTATCGTATGTTTCCAAAACAGCTTCCCTGCCAATATGATCCGCATTGTCAAACTGTAGGTGTGCATCAGTTTTACACACGTGACCTTGCGCTTTTTTGGGAACGTAATAATGGTGCATGAATAGTGTTGTCATAGTTAAATCCTAAAGATCAATAGCATCTTCCCAACTATCCGGGCCGTATAAAAGTTCATCCAATTTTTCAAACAAATCTAAATAGATGAACGTATATTCGACTGCCTTTTCATTTTGGGGAGATTTTATTATTTCATTATTCCAAAAAGTACAGCGATGATTTAAAACCAGCATAAGCTCCATGATGTATACGGAATTATCTTTCCATTCGTTATAAAGTCTGTCGTATGTTTCAAGAATGGCATCCACTCCAATATGGTCAGCGTTGTCAAATTCCTCATGAAAATTGGTAAGATAGGTACACCCGAAGGCTTTTTTAGGAATGTAATAATGGTGCAAAAATAATATTTTCATGGTTCTCCCCCCAAAATATTAATGCTGTTATATCATTCGATGATTTGCCATCTTTTTCTAGTAAACGGGTGATTTATACTCAACAGGTACCGACGCAGCCACTCGTATAAATCCAGATAAATCGTGGCTAATTCGAGAAATTTGGGATTTGAAGGTTCTTTAAGATTTTTTTCATCCCAAAATGCTATCCTAAGATTCAATACATAAGATAGTTCTTCTGCTAATGGGCCGTTTTCTTTACACTGATTAAATAATTTATGAAAGGTTTCTTTGATTGCTTCTATTCCTATATGATCTGCGTTATCAAATTCTTCATGGAAATTAGTAAGATAGGTATATCCGTAACTCTTTAGCGGTACAAAATAGTGGTGCAAAAATACTGTTGTCATAAAACAATTCCTAAAATTTTCAGGTTCAATTATTCGAGGATCTGCCAGTTTTTTCTTGTGATGTAATGTTTTTTTCGCATTATATACTTGTGTACTTTTTCAAAAAGATCCAGGTACAGCAGACTGTATTTAAGATGTTGTTTATTCGATGGTTCCTTACTGTACATATCATCCCAAAATCCAATCCTGTGATTCAAAACCAGCATAAGTTCTCTTAGATATGTGTTGTTTGATTTCCATTCATCAAACAGTCTGTTATATGTTTCCAGGATTGCGTCTGTTCCAACATGATCGGCGTTATCAAATTCTTCATGAAAATTTGTAAGATAAGTATGACCATAATCTACTTTAGGTACATAATAGTGGTGCAAAAATACTGTTGTCATAAAACAATTCCTAAAATTTTCGGGATCAATTATTCGAGGATCTGCCAGTTTTTTCTTGTACTATAATGCTTTTTTCGGATTATATAGCTGTGCGATTTTTCAAAAAGTTCCAAGTATAAAAAAACGTATTCGCGATATTTTTGATTTTCCGGTTCGTTTCGGTGTATCTTATCCCAAAATCCAATCCTATGGTTCAATACGTGAGACAGTTCTCTTAACAACGGTAGATTATTTTTCCACTTTTCAAACAATCTATCGTATGTTTCTAAAATGGCTTCCCTTCCAATATGATCTGCATTGTCAAACTGTAGGTGTGCATCTGTTTTGCAAACATAGCCTTGTGCCTTTTTAGGTACATAATAATGGTGCATAAATAGTGTTGTCATAACTTAAATTGCGTATTTATGTATCATATTTAGGAAACTTATATTAATTAGATTATTTTCCACTGTTCTCGTTTTTCTTTTAATATTTTATCTTTATCTACTATCTCAAGTATTAAATCAAATAAGTCAAAATACGTATCGGCAATACATGAAAAATATTCTTTTTGGGAGTCATCTAATTTGTTAAGTTTTCGTTCCCAAAAACAAAGTCTGCTATTTAAAACGATTTGTAATTCCCCCAAAATTCCTATGTTATCTTTGTTGTTATTACAAATTCTTTGGTATGTTTCTTTTACAGCTTCCACCCCTTCATGATCTGCATCGTCAAATTCCTGATGAAAGTCTGTTTTAAATACATAGCCTAGACATTCTTTGGGTATATAAAATGGTTTGTAAATTGTTGTCATGGTTTATTTTATAATTTCTAATGGTTCTTCTATCTGATACCTTTCACCAATAATAGTTTTCAACTAACCTAAATCGTTTAGGATAGTTATTCAATAATCTGCCAGTTTTGTCTTGTTTTGTAATGGTTTTTCCTTTTTCTGTATTTATCTGTTTTTTCAAAGAGATCTAAATAAAGTAGCTCATACTCAAGAAATTTTTTGTTTGACGGTTCTTTATGGAACATGCTGTTCCAAAAACCAATTCGATGATTTAAAACATGAGTTAGCTCCCTTAATAAAGGGGTACTTAATTTCCATTCATCAAACAGTCTGTTATATGTTTCCAGAATAGCCTCTGTTCCGATATGATCGGCGTTATCAAATTGTAAATGCGCGTCTGTTTTGCAAACGTAGCCTTGTGCCTCGTTTGGTACATAGTAATGGTGCATATATAGTGTTGTCATAAGCATTTAACCTAAATCGTTTAGGATAATTATTCAAGAATTTCCCAATCCTTTCTTGTTTCATTGTAATACATTCGCTTTATGTATTTATGTACTTTTTCAAAAAGATCTAGGTATAGCAAACTAAATTTAAGATGCTGTTTATTTGTTGGTTCCTCATGGTACATATCATCCCAAAAGCCAATTCTATGATTCAAAACGAGCATAAGTTCTCTGAGATACGTCTTGTTTGATTTCCATTCCTCAAATAGTCTGTTATATGTTTCTAGAATAGCTTCTGTTCCTATATGATCTGCGTTATCAAATTCTTCATGGAAATTGGTAATGTAGGTATGACCATAATCCACTTTAGGTATATAATAGTGGTGCATAAATAATGTTGTCATAAGCGTTTAACCTAATCGTTTGGGATAGTTATATCATATTTAGGAAACTTATATTGATTAGATTATTTTCCACTGTTCTCGCTTCTCTTTTAGGATTTTATCTTTATCTACTATCTTTTGTATTTGATAAAACAAATCAAAATATGTGTCAGTAAGACTTAAAAAATATTCAGTCTTCGGATTATCGTCATTCGTATTGTAGTCATTCCAAAACATTAGCCTACAATTTAAAACAATTTTTAATTCCCCCAAAATTCTTATGTTATCTTTGTTGTTATTACAAATTCTCTGGTATGTTTCTTTTACAGCTTCCACCCCTTCATGATCTGCATCGTCAAATTTCTGATGAAAGTTTGTTTTAAATACATAGCCTAGACATTCTCTGGGTATATAAAATGGTTTGTAAATTGTTGTCACAAAAGTATTCCTTAATTTTCTGCATGGTGAAATACTAAATCATAATGTTTCACTTACTCCATCAATCCGAGTTTAAGTTATGACACAACCAAAACGATTATCTTGTGCGTATTATGACCTGTGCTTTTTTGGGTACATAATAATGGTGAAGAAATAGTGTCGTCATAAGCATCTAATCTAATCTAACCTAAACTAACTTTGGCCCTAACTTTAATATATTTATTCGATAATTTGCCAATTTTCTCTTTTACCATAAAAGTTTTGTCTCGTTAAATAATGGTGTGTCTTATAAAAAAGTTCCAAGTATATGCGTAAAAACTCAACAGATTTAGGGTTTTATGGTTCTTGTTTTAAAATTTGATCCCAAAACATAAGTCTGTGATTTAGTACATGAGATAATTCCCTTAACATAGTTCGATTACCCTTATATATATCAAACAATCTATCGTATGTTTCCTGAATTGCCTCTGTCCCGATATGATCTGCCTGATCAAAATCTTCGTGAAAATTCATTAGATATGCGCACCCGAAATAACTCTTCTGCGGTACAAAATAATGGTGCAAAAATAACGTTGTCATGATTGCTCCTCTAAAGTATTCATGTACATTATTCGATAATATCCCAATTTTTTCTGGTCTCGCAGAAGTATTTTCTTCTTCTGTATTTTCGAGCTTTTTCACATAGATCTAAATAAAGCAACACATACTCAAGATGTTTTTTGTTCATTCCATCTTTCCTATATTTTTCATCCCAAAAAGCAACTCGATGATTTAAAACAAGCATAAGTTCTCGGAGGAATGTCTCATTTGATTTCCATTCTTCAAACAGTCTGTTATAAGTTTCCAGAATTGCATCTGTTCCAATGTGATCTGCATTATCAAACTGCTCATGAAAATTTGTTAAATATGTGTAACCCCAATCACTCTTCGGTATGTAGTAATGGTGCAAAAATAAAGTTGTCATAAGCATTCAACCTAAAGGCTTAAGATAATCATTCCAGGATTTGCAAATCCTTTCTAGTTTCGTGATAATTTTTACTCGCCATGTATCTATCTGTTTTTTCGTATAAATCCAAGTACAATAATGTAAGTTCTGTATATTTAGGATTATCGAGTTCTTTATGGTGCATATCATCCCAAAATGAAATTCTGTGATTCAAGACTATTCTTAGTTCGCGAAGAAATAAGTATATTGTTTTCCATTTATTGAAAAGTCTGTCATATGTTTCAAGAACAGCCTCCCTGCCAATGTGATCGGCATTATCAAATTCTTCGTGAAAATTCAGAAGATATGTGTAACCCCAATCACTCTTCGGTACGTAGTAGTGGTGCAATAATAAAGTTGTCATAAGCATTTAACCCAAACGGCTTAAGATATTTATTCCAGGATTTGCCAGTTTTTCCTGGCGCTATAATAATTTTTTCCTCGTCTGTATTTATATATTTTTTCATATAGATCTAGGTATAAAAGCCCAAACTCAAGATGTTGTTTGTTCATTTCCTTTCCATGACTTCCACCCCAAAAGGCAACTCTGTGATTAAGAACAATCATTAGTTCTCGTAGGAATGTCTCGTTTGACTTACATTCTTCAAACAGTCTGTTATAAGTTTCCAGAATTGCATCAGTTCCAATGTGATCTGCGTTATCAAACTGTTCATGAAAATCAGTAATAAAGGTATAACCAAAATCCTCTTTCGGGACGTAATAGTGGTGTAAAAACAAATTTGTCATGAATATCACCTGCTATATTTAAGAACAAGATCCGTCAGTTCTGCGGAGAGCACTGTTAGAAACTTCTATTCATTACAGTTTCAGAAATTCCGAACGGATCTGAACATAAAAAAAGATCACCAGACACACATACTAGAAAAAACAACAGTCAGGGGTAATCATCTGTAAACCGTTATTTTTGATCTTCCTGCAATCTATTATACAGATAAATTTATAATATACAACATATTTACATTGTTTGTTTATGTTTTTTTTATTTCATGAACTGACAGATTTGAAAATTTAACACTAAAAAATAACAGTTCCTCTTTATACGTTTCCTGACAGTCCTTTCAAAGGATCAAAATGCAGTTTTAATCAAAAACAGATCTATTCATATATTCGAAACTTTGTTAAATCACATCTGCTCTTATTGCGGTCTCTCTTTATTATTTTGCAGATCAGCCCGGTTCTGTTTGACTCAATTCATATTTCTAGGAATTCGTTACTGTTAACTTTGAGGCTGCACTCATTCCTGATAAATACTTAAAGTCATAAAGATGTTTCCGTCTCAACATTTGCGTGCTGGTAACCGTCCGTGAAAGAAAAATATTCAGATTCAGGAAATTTGTTTTGAAAAATAAGAGGGTAAAAGCACTGCTCTGCAGTTATTAACTTACTGTCCCGTACTGATTTACGGGTAAACAGTAATTGAGGAAAGGGGTAGTCCGGCGCTCACGAAAGCTCCAGTATTCTGCATAAATACAAAAAGATAAAACCCCAGCAGATCATCGATGATCCGGCAGGGGCTGCTTTCTTTCTTGTATATACGGGATCTTTTCTATGCTTTCCAGTCGTCGGTGTACTCAATATTACCGTCAGTGTAGGACCAGGTAATCTTTGAGTAGGTGAAACTTACGTCTTCCATATCGTGATATGGTTTGTTCTCAGCCAGGAAAGTGGTTGGAGTATTTTCATCCATCTCTACAATTACTGCATCGTTTACGGTAATCTTGTAGTACAGTTCCTCTTCGCCGGTTGGTTTGATGCGGTAGAAATCAATTTCAACGTCAACCTGCTCGCCCTTGCAGCATGCTGCAAACAGTTTTGGTGATGCAACATCCTTGGCCTTGGTTACTGTCAGCGGATGATGAATACGCTGTCCGGTTGGCAGTCCGGTGTGAATATCACGAGGAATTTCAACCTTGTGATCCATTGCATAAACAAGAATCTTATCCTTCTTGTCACCGCCCTGATCGCAAGAACCCTTGATTTCGCCCTGGTTTTTACCGGTAACTTTCATATACATTGTTAAAGCCATAATACACACTCCATAAATCTTTTGTTGGTAGAAAATAACATTTTGTTTGTTTACCCTTTAAACGATCCGGAATCTGAAAGGTTACAAATTTTTTGAAAAGATCTTAAAAATTAAAAAAATATAGACCACAGTAAAAACCCCATACCAGGGAGCTGATATGAGGTTTGATCTTTTTTATGTTGATCGGGATTAATTCTTTATGCCTTCCAGTCGTCGGTAAACTCAATATTACCGTCAGTGTAGGACCAGGTAATCTTTGAGTAGGTGAAACTTACGTCTTCCATATCGTGATATGGTTTGTTTTCAGCCAGGAAAGTAGTTGGAGTGTTTTCGCCCATTTCCACAATTACCGCATCATTGATGGTGATCTTGTAGTACAGTTCCTCTTCGCCGGTTGGTTTGATTCTGTAGAAATCAAGTTCAACATCAACCTGCTCACCCTTGCAGCATGCTGCAAACAGTTTTGGTGATGCAACGTCCTTGGCCTTGGTAACGGTCAGCGGATTATGAATGCGCTGGCCGGTTGGCAGTCCGGTATGAGTGTCCTTTGGAATTTCAACCTTGTGATCCATTGCATAAACGAGGATTTTATCCTTTTTATCGCCGCCCTGATCGCAAGAACCCTTGATTTCACCCTGGTTTTTACCGGTAACTTTCATATACATTGTTAAAGCCATAATACACGCTCCATAAAACTGTTGTTGGTAGGAAATAACATTTTGTTTGTTTACCCTTTAAACGAACCGTAATCTGAATGGTTACAAATATTTTGAAAAGATCTTAAAAAAATTTTCTAAAAAATTACTCACAGCAAAAAACCCCATACCAGGGACCGATATGAGGTTTGATCTTTTTTTTGTTGATTGGGATAAATTCTTTATGCCTTCCAGTCGTCGGTGAACTCAATATTACCGTCAGTGTAGGACCAGGTAATCTTGGAGTAGGTAAAGCTTACGTCTTCCATGTCGTGATATGGTTTGTTCTCTGCCAGGAAGGTGGTTGGGGTGTTTTCGCCCATTTCCACAATTACCGCATCATTGATGGTAATCTTGTAGTACAGTTCCTCTTCGCCGGTTGGTTTGATTCTGTAGAAATCAAGTTCCACATCAACCTGTTCACCCTTGCAGCAGGCTGCAAACAGTTTTGGTGATGCTACATCCTTGGCCTTGGTTACAGTAAGAGGATGATGGATGCGCTGGCCGGTTGGCAGTCCGGTGTGAGTATCCTTTGGAATTTCAACCTTGTGATCCATTGCATAAACAAGGATTTTATCCTTTTTGTCGCCGCCCTGATCGCATGAACCCTTGATTTCGCCCTGGTTTTTACCGGTAACTTTCATATACATTGTTAAAGCCATAATACACGCTCCGTAATCTGTTGTTGAAACTGAATTTTGCTGCTCTGTTACCCTTTAAACGAAGGAGTTCGGAAAAGGTTACAAAAAAGTTACAAAATAATCTGATAATTTATTTACCGGAAATTTTCTGAGCCTATGAAAGATCGCAATTACGTGTTGCCCGCCGCAGCCGGTCAGGGAGATCTCCATCAAAAAAAATTCTGCTCTTCTTCGTAAATTGAAGCTACCATAACATTAGATGTTATAATCGAAAGATAAGTGACATTGCGTATGACCCGTTATGTTCACCGCTGCCGCTCTGTCAGCTTCAGATCCGGGCTGCACCGGAACATACCGTTCAGAGTCATGCAGGAAATCTTCTGTTTCAGGAGGAGGACCAATATGGTATCCAAGAAAATACTTATTAAAACCGGAAAAATTCTTCTGCCCGTGATTATTGCTGCAGGTAAACCTGTGTTTGATGCAGCCAGACGAAAATTCTCTTCTAAAACCGCCACCCCGGTTCCGGGTTCGATCCTTTTCTGCGAACTGGACGTAGGATACGCCGAACACTCCGGAATTTATGTCGGGGGCGGTGAAAAATGCATCATTGAACTTGCAAATATTGACGGCAGTTGCATGATCAAAAGGGTTACACCCGAGGAGTTTGTTAACGGCGGGCTAGGTTCAACCATTTATATATCATGTCACCATAATACAGCGGTCGGTCGGGAATACATAGCAAGTACTGCAGAAACCATGGTGGGTAAATGCTTAGGGGATTACAGTTTTGCAAAGAACAACTGCCATATGTTTACGGATTACTGCATATGCAGCAGCAATATAGAACAGGGTCCCCTGAACTGGGAAAAATTATTGAAATCATTGAAGAATCATGAGATGAAAATGACACTGGATCATGTCAAAAAAAGAGCAAGAGAAATCATGAATGCAGATCAGTGGCTCAAATGGGACTACCAAGCCGGCAGATTACCAACCGGGGATAAATAACATGGGATTATTCAACTATGCAAAATCGGTTGTTTCGACCGCAGTTAATACACCCGTACATGCTCTGCTCAGATCCTTTCGCGATAATGTGCTGGCTGAGCATGTTACTCCTGTTCCCGGTTCGGTTCTGTACTGTGATCTTGCCGCCGGCTATGCGGAACATTCCGGGATCTATGTAGGAGGAGGCGCTACAAAATGCATAGTTGAACTTAGCAGACAGCAAGGCAGATGTGTGATCAATCTGGTTTCGCCCGGTGAGTTCATCAGCGGAGGAATAGGGTTCAGTATATATGTATCAAGCCGCAACGGCCATGCGGTAGGAAAAAAATCTGTTGCAAGGGTTGCACTGGAACTGGTGGGACAGGATTTGGGTAGGTACAACATTGCAATTAACAACTGTCATATGTTCACCTATCTGTGCCTGTGTAAAAAAGATCCCGATCTATTAAGATCAATTGCCAATGCAGAAATGACGCTTTCAAACTTAAAAGATCAGGCCCGGAAAGTAATGAAAGCCGACGAGTGGCGGGTGTGGGACGACAGGACCATACCGATCAGCTGGAATGATTAGAAAAATAAAAAGGACGCACTGCAGTCGGCTGTGCATCCCGTCAATAACCCGGAAGCGGATAATGAATTAATATCCCTTCTTCTTTCTCATGGCCTTTTTACGTTCCTGTGATTTAACGTATTTCATCATGCGGCGTTTTTTGCGCATCTGGCTCTGAGTAAGTTTATTAACCTTTCCTTCGAACGGATTTTCACCTTCAACAAATTCAAGGCTGATCGGAGTACCGATTATTTCCAGCGCATCACGGAAGTAATTGGTAAGGTAACGCTTGTATGATTCAGGCAGATCGTTAACCATATTGCCGTGAATAACAATTCTCGGAGGATTGTATCCGCCTGCATGGGCGTATTTAAGTTTAACTCTTCTGCTACGGACCATCGGCGGCTGATGTTCTGATGTAGCCATCATCATCAGTCTGGTCAGTCTTGAAGTACTGATCCTGCGGGTTGCAGATCTGTAGGCTTCATCGATGGACTCAAACAGATGACCTACTCCGGTACCGTGCAGAGCGGAAATAAAATGGATCTTGGCAAAGTTGACAAAACCGAGTCTCAGCTCCAGCTCCTGCTTAATCTTTTCCTTCTCCTCTCCTTTCAGTCCGTCCCACTTGTTGATGGCGATAACGATAGATCTGCCGGCATTGAGAATAAAACTCAGAAGCCCCAGATCCTGATCGGTCAACCCCTCATGGGCATCAATCAGCAGAATAGTTACATGGGAATCTTCAATCGCCTTGAGGGTCTTGATAACCGAGAATTTTTCAACAGTTTCGGTAACCTTTTTACGTTTTCTAACACCGGCAGTATCGATTACCACATATTTGCGTTCGTCACGCTCCATCGGAATATAGATTGAATCCCTGGTGGTACCCGGAAAATCGTAGACAATAACTCTTTCCTCGCCGAGCATACGGTTGGTCAGAGTTGATTTACCCACATTCGGACGGCCCACAATGGCAAATTTAATCGGTTCATCGGATTCCTCAAAATCTCCCTCGGAAGGTTCAAGCTGTTCAGCCTCCATTTCAGAAGGAGGAATATCAAGGGTGGAAGGATCCTCCGGCAGTGAACAGTACGGAAGTTCCTGAATGTATTTGATATAGAAGCAGGTATCCTCGCCGCTCAGACGGTCGCCTGAATTAAACTCCAGGAACAGATCTACACCGTTATGGAACACGGACAGCATTATCTCGTCGCCGTGCTGCTCAACTTCAACATTCTCCTGAAGTTTCAGCGCCTTGAGAGGAACATATTCATAGGTCAGATCCTCCTTGAACTGCGGCACCAGACCGCCGACGAAATTAAAACTTACGCGGTTGTTGCGTTCATCCTCCTCCACGTCATCCATCGAGGTTTCTTCTTCACGTGGAACGAAGTCCGGTGCAGAGGTTTTAACCTTTACCAGCATCGGATACAGCACATCCTCCAGCAGGGAGGACACGCCCATGCCGTGAGCTGCGGCAATCTGATAAATTTCGCCGAAACCAAGAGAGTAAAACTCGGCACAGGCACTGTCGGCATCAATACCGTCCACCTTGTTGGCGACCAGGATGGTAGGTTTGTCGATCTTGCGGGCATATTCAACAATCATGTTGTCACCGGCAAGCACACCGTCACGGGCATCAACAATAAATGCGATAATATCAGCCTCCTGCATTGCCAGGTAGGACTGTTTGGCCATCTGGAGTTCAATTCCCTCCTCAGACCCGTCGATACCGCCGGTATCGATCACAATGAATTCGAGGCCGTTGATTTCAGCCTTACCGTATTTACGGTCGCGGGTAAGCCCCGGGAAATTGGCCACAAGCGCATCACGGCTTCTGGTTAAACGGTTGAATAAAGTCGATTTTCCCACGTTGGGACGTCCGACCAAAGCTACTACAGGGGTCATAGGCTCCTCTTATATACAGCGGCCCGTCCGGACCTGCTTAATCTAAAAATCTTTCGGTTTAATCAAGGTGTTTTAAGCCGCAAACATTGCTGACAGTTCACGGCACTGCGGATTATTCGCCGTCCTCCTTAAGGGTGATGGCATAAACTTTGCCGCTGCGGGTCTGCAGATAGGCAACGTCGTCATAGACAACGGGAGCAACATTAAGTCCGCTGCCGTCATAATCATCCATGGAAACGATGGTACCGGTGGCATTGTCAAGCCAGTACAGATATCCGTCCATATCGCCAACCAGAACATAGGAGCGGTAGGAAACCGGGCCGGTTACACCGCGGTATGACAGATCGCGGTTGAGCCAGCGCTCCTCTCCGCTTGAACGGGAAACTGAATGAATATGTCCTTCATCATCGGTAACAAAAATATCTGAATAATCATAGCCGATATCTTTGGAGGAGCTGATCTCCTTCTTCCAGCCGCCGCCGGCAATAATATTGAGAAGACTTCCGTGGTAGCCGACTGCATAAAGCTGTCCGTCAACAAACAGCGGCATTGCATCCACATCGCCGATGGTTTCAATGGCGCTGCTGCCCTTCGGAAGACTGACAATAAAGCTGTGAACCAGCATACCGGTTTCGGAATCAACAATGGAAATCTTGCCCTGGGAGGTACCGTACATAATCAGCTTGCCTCTTTCGATCTCAATCGGGCTGGAGGTTCCGCGCAGAGTCAGTGACTGCTCCTCTTTCGGAGTCGACCACAGTTTATGTCCGTCGTAGTCTGACAGGGCTACCAGCTGTCCGTCGGTGGTCAGCACCACTACCCGGTCGGCAAGAGCAAGCGGTCGTGACATCATTTCATAGCCGATATTGTTTTTCCATTTCAGAGAACCGTCGGAACGATCGATGGCATACACATAGCCGTTCTCTGAAGTTACATAGAGAGAATCAAGTCCGAGACTTACACCGCCGGAAATACGGGCACTGCGGCGATCATCATTCTCCTCCTCATCGGACAAATCGATGCTCCACAGAGTTTTTCCGGTGGCACGCTCCAGACATTCCACATCTCCGTCACGGGAGGCAACAAACACCTTCTCATCCGATACAGCAGGAACCAGGAAGGAGTAGAAGCGATCCACCCCGTCTCCGACAGAAGTTTTCCAGAGAATTCTAGGTTCGAACTGATTCTGAATTTCAGGTACATCAGCCACCACATAAACATCGCGTTCAAACAGCGAGCATGACTGTGTCAGAAGAGAGGCGGCAAATATGCCTGCCAGCAGTAAACTCTTGCGAAACATTATTATTCCTTGATTACGATAAAACCCACTGAATTTTATCACAAAATAGGGCGTCTAAGAAAAAAAAGTTACGCTGAACGCAACGGGGCGGCACAGACATAAAAAAGAGCACCGGCAAGAACCGGTACCCTTCTTCAGAAAATTTAAACCGCCTTATACGGAACTATTTTGCGTCAGCTTCAGTCTTTACTTCAGTCTTTGCTTCAGTCTTTGCTTCAGTCTTTGCTTCAGTCTTTGCTTCAGTCTTTGCTGTGGCAGCAGAACCGTTCAGATCGTCAAGCTTAATCTTCAGCAGCTGGTTGTGCTGGATCTCCTGGGAATCCTTGATTTTATCATAGGCTTTCTGGTATGCGGCGCGGGCTTCATCATTTTTACCCTGCAGAAGCTTGAAATCACCGACGAGTTCAGAAACGGTGGCACCGTAAATCTCGTCATTGAGTTCATTCAGGAGTTTATACGCATCATCAAATCTCTGCTCCTGGGCGTAAACGCGGGCAAGGCGGAGTTTGGAGATTGAAGCCAGTGCGTCATCACTGCTCTTTGCGGAAATTTCAAGATTAACCATGGCTTTTTCAATATCATTCTTCTGATCAACAGCAAGAGTTGCCAGGTTGAAAGCGGCAAGTTCAGCATAGATACTGCCGTCCTGATCCTTGATCAGTTTCTCGGTAGCCTTGACGGTGTTTTCGTTGTAGTCGGCATTCAGATTCTTGATCACGGTCATGTAGGTATAGGTGTTCTCCTCCATCACTCCCTGACGGTAGCTTTTGAACTGCTCCCAGCCGAGAATACCGATCACACCCATAATAATACCGATAATAATAGTCTTACCGTTCTGTTTCCAGAATTTCTGCAGCTCTTCCGCCTGCTGCTCTTCGGTACTGTATAATTCCATTAATTAACTCCCAACAATTTTTTTAATTCTTCTGCAACAGCGCTAATTTTAACATTTAACTGTTCAGATTCAACACGTAAATTCTTTATTCCGATTTCATTTTTTGCCAGTTCATCATCTGCAAGAACCAGGGCGAACAGCGCTCCGGACTTGTCGGCACGCTTGAACTGCTTCTTGAAGTTCCCGCCGCTGCAGTTGGTCAGAATGCGGATCCCGCTGATCTGATCCCTCAGCTGTTCGGCAATAACCATGGACTGTCTTACCGCCTCGTCACCTACAGCACAGAAGTAGACATCCACCGGATTCTCCACTTCCACCGCATTGATTGACTGGAGCAGCAGAATAAATCTTTCAAGACCGATGGCAAATCCAACAGCCGGAGTAGGCTGTGCGCCCAGCTGTTCAACCAGACCGTCATAACGGCCGCCGCCGCAGATGGTACCCTGGGCGCCGAGCAGATCGGTTACCCATTCGAATACGGTATGGTTGTAATAGTCAAGACCGCGCACCAGTCTCGGATTGATTTCATATTTCACACCGTTGGCATCAAGTATGGCTCTGAGACGGTCGAAATGATTTCTGGTCTCCTCTCCGAAATAGTCAGTCAGCTTAGGGGCATTCTGCAGTATTTCAAGAACCTTCTCATTCTTGGTGTCAAGCACGCGCAGCGGATTGGTATACATACGGCGCTGGCAGTCCTCATCAAGACTCTCCTTGTGCTGTTCAAGGAATGAAACCAGAGCCTCACGGTAACTGGCACGCTCCTCGGAGGAGCCGAGGGAGTTAAGCTGAAGCACCACATGATCACCGATCCCGAACTTCTTCCAGATGCGGTTGGTCAGCAGAATAATCTCAGCATCGATTTCAGCACTGGAAATACCGAATATTTCAGCACCGAACTGGTGGAATTCGCGGTAGCGGCCCTTCTGCGGCTTCTCATGACGGAACATGGAACCGGTGTACCATACACGGCGCTCCTGGTTGTGAATAAGACCGTGTTCAATACAGGCTCTCACACATCCTGCGGTACCCTCAGGTCTCAAAGATAAAGAATCGCCGTTGTCATCAAAGGTGTACATTTCCTTTTCCACCACATCGGTAACCTCACCGATGGAACGGACAAACAGACTGGTATATTCAACAGCCGGCATTCTCATTTCGGCGTAGCCGTAGGAAGCCATGATCTGCTTGAGGGTTGTTTCAACTTTCTGCCACAAAGGACTCTCATCAGGAAGAATATCCTTCATTCCTGTAATTGACTGAATTTGCACTGCCATAAAAATCTCAAATCTTGTTATTTATAATTAATTACTGTTTACAATCATTCTGCGGGATGCTTCAGGATGTTCCCTGAGATAGGCAACCCGTGCACGAATCTTTCTTTCTAGTTCATCTATCAGGATCTCATGCGGAATTCTGTCCACGCGTTCGCCGTTTTCATAATAACCGCACTGTTTTTTGGCACCCGCCACCCCGATATCGGCCTTGATGCATTCCCCCGGGCCGTTGACCACACAGCCGATAATGGCCACATCAAGCGGCATGGTGATATCGGCAAGTCTCTTTTCCAGGGCATCCACCGTACCGATTACATCATACTCGCGACGCGAGCAGGTCGGACAGGCAATGAAATTGATCCCGCGGGATCTGAGTCCCAGGGATTTAAGAATATCGAATCCCACCTTTACCTCCTCCACCGGATCTGCGGCAAGGGAGACTCTCAGTGTATCGCCGATCCCCTCGCTGAGCATCAGACCCAGTCCGATGGAGGATTTGACCGAGCCCATTCTCAGACCGCCGGCCTCGGTTATTCCAAGATGAAGCGGCTGATCGATTCTGGTGGCCAGCTGACGGTAGGCATTGACGCATAAAAACATATCAGATGCCTTGACACTGACTTTAAAGTACGGGAAGTTGAAACGGTCAAGATAGTCTACATTGCGCATGGCGGACTCAACCAGGGCCTCCGGGGTTGGTTCCCCGTATTTCTCCAGCAGATCCTTTTCAAGAGAACCGCCGTTTACCCCGATCCTGATCGGAATATTATGGTCACGGGCGCTGTCAACCACCATTTGAACACGATCCACATTGCCGATGTTGCCCGGATTAATCCTCAGGCAGTCAGCACCGTAATCAGCCACCTTGAGGGCGATACGGTAGTCAAAATGGATATCGGCAACTACAGGGATCTGAACCTGTTTTCTGATTTCTCTGAAAGCCTCGGCCGCATCCATTGAAGGAACTGATACACGCACAATATCAGCGCCGGCGGCGGCAATGGCATTAATCTGGGCCACGGTGGCCGCAACATCGGTCGTTTCAGTGTTGGTCATACTCTGAACGGAAATAGGAGCATCTCCGCCCACGGCAACGTTGCCGACCTTAATCTGCAACGATTTCCGGCGTTTAATGTTTGAATAGGAATTACTCATTTTACCTGGTACTTACTTCAAGATGATAAGGTTTATCAGGAACTGCACTGCTCAAATCCACCAGATAGTCGTTGACAATAAGACGGGAGATATTGCCGGGAGCTCCTATGGTGAATTTCAAAGGCATATTGATCAGATTGTAGTCCAGAACACGATCTTTCTTGTATACGCGGGCCGTAACACGGCGGTCGTTCATTCCGGATTTCAGATCCAGCCAGCAGTCACCCCTGAATTCAATATGGATATTATAATTAGGACTGGTATTAATTTCTATAATAGAATGATTTGATGAATTACGCTGAGCTTCAATTTCAGCGCTGGAACCTTTGATATCAACGGTCGGTTCGGGAACAACCACGGAAAGTTTCCTTGAACTCCAGTCGGTTGCGGGAACTGTTGCAGACTCCTCTGCCGAAGTCTGGTTCTCATCTCTGATAAGCGATGATGCAACATTCTCGGACGGGCTCGGGTCATAGGCATCTGTGTCGGCGGCAGTCTGCTCCTTTGCCGCGGAATTATCACGTATTTCCTGCTGCAGCCGGTCAAAATCCTCCAGTTCCTGCTCTCTGGTTTTAGAGACAGATTCAGGATCCGTGCTCTCTTCAATGGTCATCTGAATGCTCTCATCTTCATTGAATTCGGCAAACGGCACATGATCATCAAGCAGCGGAGCCGGTTCTGAATATTTGTACCACAGGAAAAAGCTTAATATGAGAAGAAGCAGCAGAATGATCAGTCCGGCAATCAGACCGGCGGTAACCGCCATCTTCTTGTTATGCTGAGCGCGGTAATGTCTGGCCTCAAGATTCTCCTTCTCCCTTCTGCTGGCGGTGTTGCCCACATAGTCATCGTAAATCCTGAGGATCCCGTCACTGTCGATTTTCAAAAGTTCGGCGTAACTTCTGACATAGCCGCGGGAAAAAACATCAGCGGTTTTGCGATCAAGAAGATTATTCTCGAGATCTCTGACCAGGGACACGCGCAGATTGAGCGTAGAGGCCACGTCACTTAGACTCAGTCCCTGACGTTCCCTTTCTTCCCGTAGAATCTCGCCGAATGTAATCTTCTTCTGTGCCATCTGAGCAGTTCTTAATCAACAGTTGTTAAACAGCAAACCTGCAATCTGTATTAATTATTAGTAATCGTTGTTCTGGTATTTCTTAGCCTCCGGGGAATTCGGATAACGGGTCAGCAGAAGATCGCCGTACTTTCTGGCCTCATCGATATTTCCTGATCCTTCCTCAATTCTCAGTTTGATAAACAGACTCAGTGAATTGTCTTCACTGTAGTGGCTGAATCTTGACATCATCATTCTTGCGGTGTTCACATCATCCACACCGAGAGCCAGTTCAGCTCTGAACAGAAGCAGAATAGGAGTGGTTGAGTTATAGGCAAGAGCACGGTCGGCATAGGCAATGGCCTTACGGTCATCCCCCTGTGAATAGGCGCAGCGGCCGGCTTCAAACAGGGTTTCAGCCATACGGGTGTAGTTCTTGATGGTCAGCGCATGTTCAAAAGTGCTGTATGCCTCGGTATACTTCTTCTGGCCGCAGAGGAACATACCGTAATTCTGGTAGACATCACCGTTGTCACTGAACTGCTTTACGAGATTGTTGTATGCATTGTAGGCATTCTCGGTTTCACCGACCTGCTGGTAGTACCAGGCAAAGCCGAGCTTGGCATTGAAATTGTCAGGATCATATTCCAGCGCCTTCTGCAGATTCTGTTTTGCCATGGTGGCCTGACCTTCATTCAGCAGACGGATAGCTATTTTTACGCGGTTGTCGGCAGCGAGTTTGCTGCGTTCAGGGGAATCATCATCGTCAGTCTTTACAACCTCCCTGCCGTTTTCGTAGACAATTTTTTCAGTAACGCATCCGGAAAGAAGTGAGAAAGACAGGAGTATGCAAGACAAACCAAAAAACTTATTCATTTTAACCTTTTTCTAATTATGTTCTTATAATATTATTTTTATCCGGCTCTTCGGGAAACCTGCGACAGGTATCTGACCGGCAGCTGCCACCAGCCGGACACACTTTTATGGCTATTATAGGTCAGTTTTACCGATATGCAAATTAAACAGCGGTTTTATTGTTTCTAATTTTAATCAATAGCACATATTTTCACTTTTTTGCGTCAGCGACGCCCTGCGGACCGAGCAACTGAGGACGAAATCCCGCACAGGGACATCTGCGTCCGTGAACCGCGGTGCATAGTCACCGTTTGCTATCCGGTTGAAAACAGTTACAATATCTGTAAGAGGCAGCGGGAGGAGATTTTCCCGCCGGTTATTCAGACACAGCATCAGATCTGCAGAAGGAAAGCCACAGACATTATGACAACGAGCAGCAGTTATTCAAATACGGGTGAAGCACAGAATTATTACAGTTCCCGGAGCAGCCGGTCCGGAGCATACGCCCCGGTTCAGAACAATCCGGCTGTAAACGCCGCTGACCCCTACGCCCCGCAGAATTCATACAGTAACCCAGGAGCTGATGCACGCCCCTTCACGGTAACCCAGGTCAAAAACATGGTAAACAGCGCCATCGACTGCTATTTCTCCGGCGAAATAACCGCGGTGGGGGAAATTTCCAATTTCAAAATCTGGAAGAATATCAACTGCTATTTTTCCCTCAGTGACGGACAGAGTACCATCAAATGCATGGTAAGAGGGATCGGGCCGGGCTTCAGCAGACTCAACCTCAGAGACGGTATGCAGGTGATGGTTCGCTTTGAAGCACCGAATTTCAATGTCCGCGGCGATCTTTCATTTACCGTTACCAGTATCCGTCCGATCGGTACCGGTTATCTTGAACAGCAGCTGCAGATGCTCAAGGAGCGTCTTACCAGGGAGGGGCTGTTCGATCCGGAACATAAAAAACAGATCCCCTACTTTCCTAAAACCGTGGGCGTAATAACCTCACGGGAGGGGGATGTGATCCATGATATCTACCGCAATATCTACAGCAGGATCAATGCGGTAAATCTGATCCTCTACCCTGCAACCGTACAGGGACCGACAGCCGCCCGATCACTCATCCAGCAGCTTAAAACCGCAAACTACCGCAATGAATGCGATGTACTGATCATAGCAAGAGGAGGCGGAAGTTTTGAAGATCTGTTCTGCTTCAATGATGAACAGCTGGTCCGTGAGATCTACAATTCGAACATTCCGGTAATATCTGCGGTGGGACACGAAACCGATTTCACCCTGTGTGATTTTGTGGCGGATCTTCGCGTGGCAACCCCGACCCAGGCCGGTGTGCTGATTGCCGACAACTATGTAAAGGTTCTTAACAATCTCGGTGCTACGGAGAATTTTCTGCGTACCAGAATTTCTGATATTCTGACCGCCAGAAATATCGAACTGCAGAATCTTCTGAACCGGCTCAATCTGCTCAGCCCGCAAAGACAGCTTGAATACCGCCGGACCCTTCTGCAGAAGGCCTACGAAAGCATGCTGAACAGTATCGTCACCATGATTCACCGCCACCGGCTGCAGATCAGCAATCTTGAAGGTTCCATTGCCTCGTCGGGAATGGAAAAAAACATCGCCTCCAGAAAAAATCTTCTCACAGAACTCGGCAACCGGCTTGAGAGCAGCATGATCTCCCGCCTCTACAGCTGCCGCAGCACCCTTGACAGTCTCAGCGCCACCCTTGACAGAAACAGTCCCGATGCTCTCATCAGCAGCCGCAGACATATGCTGGAAATTCTCCAAGACCGTCTTGAAAAGGCAATGGCTGAAACCATAAGCAGATACCGTCTGCAAATCACTGAACTATCCAGTGCGGTAGCCTCCTGCGGCATAGAAAAACAACTCTCCGACAGCCGCGGCGCGGTGGAGGAGCTCAATAACAGACTGCAGAGGGAGATCAACGCCATGCTCAACCGCCGCAGCCGGCTTCTGGAGGATCTTGCGCTAAATCTGAACCGCAGCAACCCGCTGACCGATCCGAGATTCTACAAGACCACCACCATATACAAAGGCCAGGCATTAAGTTCAGTCAACGGTCTGAAATCCGGGGATGAGATTATCACTGTACTGACCGACGGAAATGTTAAATCACAGATAACCGGCATTGATAAAAAAGATCTCAGACTGTAAATGTGAACTGGGTTGTATTTACAGCATTTCTCAAATACAATTTGTCGCACAGATCACTTTAAGCGTGCAGATTGTCTATATAATAAAAAATGGACCTTATGGTCCCGTTTATCATTTATTCTCCTTAAGGCAATAAGACATACTTTCTTCGGTATGTCTTTTTTGTTGGTGATCTATGACTGAATTCCGGAAATACAAGGAAAAAAACAAATGTTCTTAATTAAAATTTTTAAATTTTTCATGGCGCTAGCCTGCTTCTATGTCAAACTGGTGGTAGGGATCACCGTGGTGATTTTTTCCCTGATCGCTTTTATCTTCATTGCCGCGCTCGCTGCACCTTCCGATAAAGATGAAAACGCCCTCACAGAACTTGACAACAAGGTTGTTGTAATCAGCCCCAATGCTGAGATTACCGACCACCGCTTCATTTCTGAATTCGAAGAGGTGGTTCTGCAGTTAAATAAACGTCAGAGCCCATATTCCTATTCAGATCAGATCATAAAAACCCTGGATATTGCAGCAAAAGATCCCAATGTTTCAGGCATAATTCTGGATTTGTCCAGAAACAGCTATGTTTCCTACGGTATAGCCGATGTGATCGGTAAAAAAATCGATGAATTCAGAAAATCCTCCAAAAAGAAGATCATAACATTTGCCCCTGCCTATACCCAGTCGAACTATTATCTGGCCAGCTTCACCGACAGCCTGACCCTGGATCCCTCCGGCTCGGTGGATCTGCACGGTGTGACCTTCGGAAATCTCTACTACAGAAAACTGCTGGAGGAGTACAATCTGGCTCCGTACGTGTTCAAGCACGGTAAATACAAATCAGCGGTAGAGCCGTATTTCCTGGATGAAATGTCAGATGCAGCCAGAGAAAACTATCAGGCAATCGTTAAAAACGTCTGGTCCCGCATTTCCGGCACTATCAAAAACAACCGTGGACTTGATGACAGTCAGATCCTTCCTTCCATCGAACAGAAATACACACTGCTGAGCAGAGCCGGCTTTAATGATGCCGCCTATGCACTTATGCAGAAACAGGTGGATCAGGTTATGTCCTACGACAGCTTCCTTGCAGAAGCTCTCAAGCTGTTCCCGAAAGCGGTTAAAAAGGAAAAATACAAGGAAACCCAGCTTGCCGCGATGAACTTCAGGGAATATCTTTCATTAAAATCAGATACTAAGGAAACAGAATCCGCCTCATCCGGTGAAGAGCGTGCTCCGGATCCGACAGTAAAGGTTATCTACTTTACCGGGGAAATTACCGGCAGTTCAAATGAAAATGCCTTCATCAGCTATGACAATTATGCAGATCAAATCAGAAAAATCGGTAACGATCAGTCGGTAAAAGCCGTGGTACTGAGAATCAACTCCCCTGGCGGATCTGTGGTCGAAGCGGTACGTCTGGTTAATGAAATGACCGACTGTTTCAAGAACAGAGGCAAAAAGATTGTTATTTCCCAGGGAAGCATGGCGGCATCCGGCGGATATATGCTCTCCACCCTCGGTGATTATATCTACGCCGAGCCTACCACCATCACCGGCTCTATCGGCGTGTTCGGTGTTGTACCGACATTCAAAAAGGCGGCTGACCGACTGGGTGTAAACTACAATGAGGTTACCAACAACCCTGGTGACTACCGCAATCCGTTCCAGGAGCTGAGCGAACCTGCAAGAAAAAGCATCGAAGGCAGTATCGAAGGCACCTACGCGGATTTTGTCACCATGGTGTCCAGGAGCCGCAATATGAAATTCGATGATGTTGATCAGATCGCCCAGGGCCGGGTATGGACCGGAATTGAGGCAAAGGAGATCGGTCTGGTTGACGAACTTGGAACCCTTGACGATGCAGTTGAAAAAGCAGCATCCCTGGCAGGACTCAAGAAGGGTCAGTACAAGGTTGACAATTCCGTTGATGATCAGAATCTCAGCTTCGGAAATATTCTGCTGAAAAATATTTCAGTTAAACTGAATATTGAAAATATTCTGTTCCCGCTTCCTGAAGAACTGAAGGTTTTGAAAACTGTAGATCCTGCAAAACTGTTCTCTTCAGCCGACAGAAACGCTAGACTGAAGATTTACTCCTATACTCCGTTGAGAGTTGAGTAAAATCATCCGGTATATTTCGCTGTTATAGAAAAAGGCCCTGTTGCAATATGCTGCGGGGCTTTTTGTAATGCAGACAAAATAATCTGACGGTCTATTTATTCAGTTATTGTTATCATTCACTATCATAATTTATAGACGTATGAGACAAGGTCCTAGTCGCCTTTTTACCTTATTCTACCGAATTACACTACACTCAGACAGACCGTAATCCGCTATGGCGATCTAGAGGGCCCTAGCCTAATCCGAATTTACACTACACTCAGACAATGGACGAAGCTATGAGAACTGATATTACGCCTTAGCCTAATCCGAATTTACACTACACTCAGACGCAAATGATGGATATATCTATGCAGTTCAAGCCTTAGCCTAATCCGAATTTACACTACACTCAGACGATTGACTGTATTCTAGCTGACCTTGAGATGCCTTAGCCTAATCCGAATTTACACTACACTCAGACAGTACTACTATGATAAATTCAAAAAAGCTGGCCTTAGCCTAATCCGAATTTACACTACACTCAGACAAAAATAACTTCATTCTTGACTCTTTAGCTGCCTTAGCCTAATCCGAATTTACACTACACTCAGACAGTCTGTAAGCGTTCCCCCGTTTTGGATCTGCCTTAGCCTAATCCGAATTTACACTACACTCAGACATACTCCAAATAAATTTTTTTATCCGGCGAGCCTTAGCCTAATCCGAATTTACACTACACTCAGACTCCATATCCGTACTGTTGCGAATCTGATGAGCCTTAGCCTAATCCGAATTTACACTACACTCAGACCTGAGAAGAATAGCGCAGTAACCCAACTAAGCCTTAGCCTAATCCGAATTTACACTACACTCAGACAGGACTAGACTTAAATGGTACACTAGACAGGCCTTAGCCTAATCCGAATTTACACTACACTCAGACTGCGAGTATGTCTGCCCCTTTTTCTCAGCAGCCTTAGCCTAATCCGAATTTACACTACACTCAGACTGACCGTTACTGTGAAAACATTATAGACAAGCCTTAGCCTAATCCGAATTTACACTACACTCAGACCCGAATTTTTCGTCAAGAAACTTCTTAACAGCCTTAGCCTAATCCGAATTTACACTACACTCAGACTACTGCCATGAAGAATATCCCGAAGAAACAGCCTTAGCCTAATCCGAATTTACACTACACTCAGACAATTCTCGTATGCTTTTCTAGCCTTGTCAGGCCTTAGCCTAATCCGAATTTACACTACACTCAGACTAAACTTCTTCTGCAAGTTTTTTATCCACAGCCTTAGCCTAATCCGAATTTACACTACACTCAGACTAGATGGCCTGGATGGTGGTACAGCCGATTGCCTTAGCCTAATCCGAATTTACACTACACTCAGACACAGTACTGAACCATTGGTACAATACCATCGCCTTAGCCTAATCCGAATTTATGGCGGACTTCATCCAGCAGCA
>JAEEGH010005087.1_pt1 | contig 33345 bp, 18 predicted proteins | sample 9134181 | NCBI WGS metagenome assembly JAEEGH01 (sample SAMN16246544, study PRJNA631951) | gut metagenome | biome: gut microbiome; feature: rumen; material: DP-attached | host: Bos | place: Iran: Karaj | collected 2018-10
ATTGCGAGATAGAAGGTACTCAGGTACAGGAAGTATCTCAGGAGCTGCTGACCAAGGGTCGCAAGCTCGCCAATGAACTGGGCGTAGAGCTCCACGCTGTTGTTGCCGGTACTGGCATCAAGGGCAAGGTTGAGGATCAGATCCTGCCTTATGGTGTCGACAAGCTGTTTGCTTTCGATGCTCCCGAGCTGTTCCCTTACACCTCAGCTCCTCACACTGACATTCTGGTGAACCTCTTCAAGGAGGAGCAGCCTCAGATCTGTCTGATGGGTGCTACCGTGATTGGTCGTGACCTTGGTCCACGTGTAAGTTCATCGCTGACCTCTGGTCTGACTGCCGACTGCACCGAGCTGGAGATTGGCGACTATGAGGACAAGAAGGCTGGTAAGGTTTACGAGAACCTGCTCTATCAGATTCGTCCTGCCTTTGGTGGTAACATCGTAGCTACCATCGTCAACCCCGACCACCGTCCTCAGATGGCTACTGTTCGCTCTGGCGTGATGCAGAAGGCTATCTATGAGGGTGAGTGCCGTAAGGAGGTTGTTTATCCTGAAGTTTCTAAGTATGTGAGCCCTGAGGCTTTCGTTGTAAAGGTACTCGACCACCACGTAGAGGCTGCCAAGCACAACCTGAAGGGTGCGCCCATCGTGGTGGCTGGTGGTTACGGTATGGGCTGCAAGGAGAACTTCGACATGCTGTTCCAGTTGGCTAAGGTGCTTCATGGTGAGGTTGGTGGTTCGCGTGCTGCTGTTGATGCAGGCTGGCTCGACCACGATCGTCAGATTGGTCAGACAGGTGTTACTGTTCATCCAAAGGTGTACATTGCCTGCGGTATCTCTGGACAGATTCAGCACATTGCTGGTATGCAGGACTCTGGCATCATCATCAGCGTCAACTCTGACCCTGATGCTCCTATCAACAAGATTGCCGACTACGTTATCGTTGGTACCGTAGAGGAGGTAGTTCCCAAACTGATTAAGTACTATAAGCAGAATAGCAAATAATGAAGAATAAATTTGCTTTAATTCTCCTATTCGTAGCGACTTTGATATTCGCTTATGACGTAATTACTCTTGATTCATTGGGGTTAAAAATCATTCGCGGCATACTTATGATTGTATGTGCTATTGCTTGTTACGGAGAATTCAAGAAAATAAAAGAAAAAGAATAGATATGGCTAATTATTATACTGATCATCCTGAGATTGGGTTCTACTTAGAGCACCCACTCATGAAGCGCATTGTTGAACTCAAAGAGCGCAACTTTGCTGATGCGAAAGAATATGACTACGCTCCCGTTGACCTGGGCGATGCCATCGAGAACTACAAGCAGATTCTCGACATCACTGGCGACGTGGCTGCTAACATCATCGAGCCCAACTCTGAGAGCGTTGACCTGGAAGGTCCACACCTCGAGAACGGCCGTATGATCTACGCCTCTAAGACTTACGAGAACCTCGACGCTACCCGCAAGGCTGGCCTGTGGGGCGTGTCAATGCCCCGTCGCTACGGCGGTCTGAACCTGCCTAACGCAGTATTCTCTATGCTCTCTGAAATGATTTCAGCTGCTGATGCCGGTTTCCAGAACATTTGGAGCCTGCAGAGCTGTATAGACACTCTGTATGAGTTCGGAAGCGAGGAGCAGCGCCAGAAGTACATCCCACGCGTTTGCGCTGGTGAGGGCATGAGTATGGACCTGACTGAGCCTGATGCTGGTTCTGACCTGCAGCGTGTTATGCTGAAGGCTACCTTCGACGAGAAGGAGAACTGCTGGCGTCTGAATGGTGTGAAGCGTTTCATCACCAATGGTGATAGCGACATCCACCTCGTACTGGCTCGTTCTGAGGAAGGCACCAAGGACGGACGTGGTCTGTCAATGTTCATCTACGACAAGCGCCAGGGTGGTGTTGACGTTCGTCACATCGAGCACAAGCTGGGTATCCACGGTTCACCTACCTGTGAGCTTACCTATAAGAACGCTAAGGCAGAGCTCTGCGGAAGCACTCGTCTGGGTCTGATCAAGTACGTGATGGCGCTGATGAACGGTGCTCGTCTGGGTATCGCCGCTCAGTCAGTAGGTGTTGAGCAGGAGGCTTACAACGAGGGTCTGGCTTACGCTAAGGAGCGTCAGCAGTTTGGTGATAAGATCATCAACTTCCCTGCTGTTTACGATATGCTTTCTCGCATGAAGGCTAAGCTCGATGCAGGTCGTTCACTGCTGTATGAGACAGCTTGCTATGTTGACGTTTACAAGTGCCTCGAGGACATCGAGCGCGACCGCAAGCTCACACCCGAGGAGAAGCAGGAACTGAAGAAGTATCAGCGTTTGGCTGATGCCTTCACCCCACTTGCAAAGGGTATGAACTCAGAGTACGCCAACCAGAACGCTTACGATGCTATCAGCATCCACGGTGGTTCAGGCTTCATCATGGAGTACAAGAGCCAGCGTCTGTTCCGCGATGCTCGTATCTTCTCTATCTACGAGGGTACCACTCAGCTGCAGGTTGTTGCTGCTATCCGCTACATCACCAACGGCACTATGCTCCAGAACATCAAGGACATGATGAACGGCATGGAGTGTCTTGAGAGCCTGAAGCCTATGGCCAATCGCGTCGTTGCACTCATTGAAATCTACGAGAAGGCCCTCGCCAAGGTGAAGGCGCTTGAGAATCAGGATGCTCAGGACTTCCTCGCCCGTCGTCTGTACGACATGACTGCTGAGCTCGTGATGTCTATCCTCATCCTCCGTGACGCCACCAAGGCTCCAGAGCTCTTCGAGAAGAGCGCCAAGGTCTATGTCAGCATGGCTACTGAGGACATCACCGGAAAGGCTGCGTACATCGATCTGTTCAAGGTCGACGACCTCGCTGCTTTTAAGGCTGCTGAGCCCGAGGCTAAAGAAGAGTAACCCACACTCACCATAGATAATAATCGGACTGACTACAGGGCCAGTCCGATTTTTTTTCAATGCGGTGATTCCTTACCCTTCTCGCTTTCGGGCAGGAAGTGGAGACGGACGCCTCGGATGTGACGGCTGGGCTTGAACTGCTCAGGACTGTCCACCTCACCATTGTGAACGGTCTTTGCCTTGTACTTGCCATAGGTGGCGAGGGTTGGCTTGGTTTCTTTAACGATTTTGTTTCTCATAGACTATGCTTTTTCAATTAAAGGGTGGCACACGCTGACACAACGCTGACACATTTCTACTTGCCATTGGCAGCAATTTTATAACACCTTCTCTTACGTCCTTCGCCATGTTCGAAGCCCTTTCTACGAAGGTAAAGGCCCAGCGAGTTGGTGGTAGCACAGAATGCGGCATAGCGCTGCTGCTGTTCGAAAGTAGTTGAATAGAGCTTGCACTCCTTCACGTCAGTACGCTGGATGAGGTGCTTCAGGAAAGCCGTCTGCGCCTTCGATATCTGGTCGTATTCGTCGATGTTGATGAGCAGGAAACGGCTCAGGGCCCGCAACGTCTCTTTCCTGTTGGCAAAGTCGCTCTCGAGCGTCACATACTTCTCGCGCCACTCCTTGCAGTAGCGAAATTTCATCCTAAGCTTTGTCATTGTCTCCATAGTACCTAAATCCTTTTCTACTATAACCTTATCAGCAAAAAGTATGCCACTAAACGCTGAATTCTCTCGAGAATTCAAGGATTACCCTTAGGGTAAAGGTCAACAAGGGCCAGGCTAACGCCCGAATTCTCTCGAGAATCCAGCAAAGCGAAGCCTCCTGACATCGCCTGAATCCCTTTGTATAAAGGGCTTATCCTGCCGCTCGTCCATTATCAGCGTATTACTCAAAGCAACCGCTGCCATTGTGTCACCCTTGTGTCAGCGTGTGTCAGCCTTTGAAACGCTGCACACCCTTTATTTAAAGGTGTTGTGTCAGCGTATCAGCCTTTAACGAAAAAAAATATATACCGTTTTATTTGTATATTTGCTCATTTCTTTGTACCTTCGCAAGCGAAACAAACGCATTCACAAAACTCATAAAAATATGACTAAAAAACAAATCATCACTATGATTGCAGGGCTGTTGATGCCCTTGGTGACAATGGGGGCTGAACAGGTGCCACTGTTGCAGAACGTGCAGGCCTACGAGAGCATGTCGCTGAACGGCGACTGGAACTACATCGTCGACGTACAAGAGGAAGGCTACTACGACTACCGCATGAATCCGACGCACTGGGGATTCTTCCTGAACGCCAAGCCGCAGCGCCCCGAAGACTTGATAGAGTATGACTTCGACAAGTCGCCAACCATGAAGATTCCCTCCGATTGGAACACGCAGGACGAGCAGCTGTTCTTCTACGAAGGCACCGTATGGTTTAAGCGCAGCTTCCAGGCCATGCCTATGGACGATTGCCGCACGCTGCTCTACTTCGGTGCGGTGAACTACGACTGTCATGTGTGGGTGAACGGCAAGCGGGCAGGCCACCACGTGGGTGGTTTCACTCCGTTTAACTTCGACGTGAGCGATCTGCTGAAGGAGGGCGAGAACACAGTCATCGTCAAGGTGGACAACAAACGCCATGCGGAGGATGTTCCCACGCAGATTTTCGACTGGTGGAACTACGGCGGCATCACCCGCGACGTGATGCTGGTGAAAGTCACGCCGGTGTATCTGGAAGACTACAGCCTGCAGCTGCTGCGCTCCAACCTCCAGGGTTCAGGTTCCAAGTATCGCGAAATCAGTTTCTCGGCCCGTCTGAACAAAAAGGAGAGCGGCCATCAGGTGTGTGTCTATATTCCCGAACTGAAACTGGAACAGCAGCTGACGACCGATGCCGAGGGAACGGTCAGAGCGACGCTGAAGGTGAGCAGCAAGAAGCTGACGCTGTGGAGCCCGGAGAACCCCAAGCTTTACGACGTCAGGCTGTCGCTCGACACGTCAACCTATGCCGATCAAATCGGCTTCCGCACCATCGAGACGCGCGACAAAGAGATTCTGCTGAACGGACAGCCCATCTTCCTGAAAGGCATCTGCATGCACGAAGAAAAGCCGAATGGCGGCGGACGTGCCAACTCTACCGACGATGCACGCACACTGCTCTCGTGGGCCAAGGAACTGGGGTGCAACTTTGTGCGCCTTGCTCACTATCCCCACAACGAATATATGGTGCGCGAAGCTGAGCGGATGGGTATTCTGGTATGGTCGGAGATTCCCGTCTACTGGACCATCGCTTGGACGAACCCCAAGACGCTGGAGAATGCAAAGCAACAGCTGACAGACATGATAGCCCGCGACCACAACCGTGCGAACATCATTATCTGGAGCATTGCCAACGAGACACCCCACTCGAAGGAGCGCGACGCATTCTTGGGCAGTCTTGCCCAGTATGCCCGCACACTAGACAACACCCGTCTCATCTCGATGGCCATGGAGGTGACAGGGGCCTCGAACTACGTGAACCGACTGAACGACAACATGAACCAGTATGTGGATGTGGTATCGTTCAACCAGTACGTCGGATGGTATCGTGACGTGAACGACGCCCCGAAGATGCGATGGGAGATTCCCTACAACAAACCCGTCATCATCAGCGAGTTCGGCGGTGGTGCACGATACGGCTACCATGGTGCAAAGAACCTGCGCTGGACGGAGGAGTTCCAGGAGAACCTGTACATCGAGAATCTGGCCATGCTCGACAAGATTGACGGACTGGCAGGCACCACGCCCTGGATTCTGAAGGACTTCCGTTCACCACGCCGCGTGCTGCCCGGCATTCAGGACTACTACAACCGTAAAGGACTGTTCAGCGACAAGGGTGAGAAGAAACGAGCCTTCTACGTGCTGAAGAAGTGGTACGAAACGAAATAAATTACTATTTAATTTCCGGCCATCCGTCGGGTGTCCACGCGATGGAACGCTGGATGAGGAACGCTGCACCATTCTGTGTGGCGTTGTATCCATGACAGATGAAGACATCCTCGCCATCCATGTGGTAGGCAGCGCAATGGCCAGCGGCTTCATACTCCTTTTTGTCGCCCTGAAAGACGATGGTGCCGCCACCCAGCAGCATATCCTTGCCTTCGCGGTCGAGGTAAGGACCATCGACTGAGCGACTGCGACCTACAGCTACCTGATAGTCGCTCTTGCTGCCCTGACAGCAATAGTCCCACGAGACAAACAAATAATACCAGCCATCGTGTTTCATGATGAAAGGTGCCTCGATGGCATTCGTGCCAGCATACTTGGACGTAGGATTGGGTCTGGCCTCCCCGAAGGCGGGATCATAGCGACGGGCAATGGTGCGCGGACGCTCACCAGCAGCGATGTGCATCGTCTGGTCGAGACGTGCTATCTGGATGCCATCCCAGAAGGAACCCCAGACGAGCCAGGGCTGGTCGTCGGCGTCGATGACAAAGTTGGGGTCGATGGCGTTCCAGTTGTCGCGACCTTCACGCGATGCGACGATGCAGCCCTCGTCGTCCCACAGTCCTGAAGCGAGGCGACGGGTGGAGAGCAGACCGATGGCTGAACCGTTACGGCCAAAGGTGGAGCAGCTGTAGGCGAGCCACCAGCGGCCATGCCAACGGATGACATCGGGGGCCCAGACATGATGGGTGAAGCCCGGCACGGAGTCGCGCGTCCAACGAGGGATGACCGTCATGACAGGCTGCGGAGCCAGGGTCCACGTGGTGCGGTCGGTGGACGTCATGTGCTGGATGCCAAAGCCCGTAGAGTAGAGATGCCACGTGCCGTCCTCGTAGGCCATGACAGGGTCGTGAACCAGTTGCGGTCTCTGTGGTGGTTGTGTGGTTATCCTGATAATGTTGAGTGAGTAAGCAGGCAAGTCCAGCTCGACCTGATTACCTGCAGGCGACAGCTGATGGTTCGTAGGATAAATGTTGGTCGGTTGGCTGAGGGTATTCTCGTCCATACCGTCGTTGGCACGCAAGCGGATGAGCCGTGCCTCGCGGACCTGCGTATTCTTGACATCGAGCAGACAGGTGGTAGCCTCGCTGCTGGTATTGACGACCTTGACGATGAGTTCACCACTGGCCTCGTCGATAGTCGCTGACGAGAAGATGCCTGGCTTGACATCGCCCTTCAGCACGGTGTCGAAGACGAGATCCTGGTCGAGCCAGCACTTTACACTGTCGCCAGCCACTTGCAGGGTGATGTCGTACCAGAGCCCAGCCTCGACCTTACCCGGCTTGGTGGCAATCTGAGTCTTGCCGCCACCGTTGATGTGTTCGATGCCATGCTGGGTGTTGTTCCAACCACCGAAGTTAACCCAGTCGTAGTGATCTTTGTCGACATAGTTGAACACCACCATAAAGCCTTCGTTACCGCTATCCTTACGGGCACGGAAACGCGCCGTATAGTGATCGCCTACCTTTGCCCGGCAAACCGCCACACACTGTTCCTGCATGCTGGTCTGACTGACGCTGCCATCGGCATTCTTCTGCCACTGGCCCGTGATGAATTCCGGCTGTCCGGTCTTGGGCAGGGGCTGAGGATGCGTGAAGGATGCCTGCGTAGCCCATGTGGCAAAACCGATACGGCTCTCCTGAGGTGTCACCACGGGTTTAGTGGTGAGAGGTGAGTGGTGAGAGGTGAGAGAACGGTCTTGTTGCTCGACTTTCACCACCTGCGTACCAAGGTACTTAGGCATGAGTTGCTGCACATAGTACGACGGGGTGCCCATGACGCGATGACTGTTGAAGCGAATCATGTCGGGACGCCACTTGGCATCGTTCTCATTGACAAAGATGGGGGCATAGGAGTTCAGGGGAACGATGTCGGAGTTGTTCTCCATGCCCATCATGTAGACGGCCTCACCCAGGGCAGCATTCATATTGCCCAGATTACCAAAGCCACTGGTGACGGCATACTCACCGACATAGACCTTCGGGCCACGACGGTCGTAGCTGTCGTACTTGCGGAAAGCCTCAGCAAACCAAGCGGGATTGCGGTAGTAGTGCTCGTCGAGCAAGTCGACAGGCAGCTGTGAGCCCCACTTGGGATTGTCGTCACCCCATGCCACCACGTTGCCAATGAGCTTCATGTTGGGATACTTGGCCAAGATAGCCTTGCGGAACTGGTCGTAGCGTTCGTAGTAGTGATCGCTCTGTGATTCCGGGTCAGGCTGATTGTTCTCGTTACCTATCTCCAGATACTCGATATTGAAGGGGGCGGGATGACCGTTCTTGGCACGCAGGGCACCATACTTCGTCGTGACGTCGCCATTGGCATATTCCAAAGCGGCGAGACACTCGTCGATCCAAGGCTGGATGTCGGTGTAAGGCGTCATGCCACCATGCCACAAACCTACGTTGACCACATAAAGCGGTTTGGCACCAAGGTCTTCGGCCATCTGCAGGTACTCGTGGAATCCGATGCCATCGGTGGTGCGATAGCCCCAGTTGACGTTCCAATGTCCAGGACGCTCCTCGATGGGACCAATGGTACGTTCCCAGCGGAATGCATTGTCGGGCGAAATCTGACCCTCGACGAAGCAACCACCAGGGAAGCGCATGAACTTGGGATGCATCTCGTAGAGCATCTGAGCCAAGTCGGGGCGCAGACCATTCTCGCGGTTTTTGAACGTCGGAGGGAAGAGCGACACGACATCGAGGTCGAGGACGCCCTTGCCGTCGAACACGAAGGCAAACTGAGCCTGCGGATCGTTGCCGGTGGCGGTCAGCGTGGCGGTGTATTTGCGCCACTGCTTATCCTTGGTGTCAGCGGGGAAACCGCTGACCACAGCTTCGGCATAGACGGCGGAGCCGTCCTTGCTGCACAGCGTGGCCTTGACACTACCCTTGTAAGAGCCCTTGGCCCAGAAGCTCAGACGATAGCTGCGGCCCTGTACGGCATGGATGCCCCAGAAACCTTCGTTGACGAGACAGACGGGAGCCTGTGCCGTGGCGTTAACAGTCAGTTCCAAGGCATTGCCCTGGGCAGCGTTCAGCAACTTGACCTTTTTGCTGGGCTGAATGAGGCGCATGTCGATCGTTGAGCCCGATGAAGCATAGGTGCTCCAAGCCTCTGTGGTAGCTGGTTTTCCGTAGGCCGGACCATCTTCGAACGAACGGTTGCGGATGAGCTCGGCATAGATGCCACCATCGGCAGCGTGATTGATATCTTCGAAGAAGATGCCATAGTGGGTAGGACTGATTTTCGGTCCTCGTTGGTTAACGTCAATGCTAACGGTAACCTGTGCACTGGCAGTCATCGCTGCCAGTGCATAAGCTGTTAATACAATATGTTTCATGACTATTTCTTGTATCCCCAGATGGTCACTCCCGTCTTGCTGTTCAGCGCAGTGAAGCAGGGGGTCTTATCGTTTTTAGGTTCCAAAGTCTGACGAATCATCACACCCTTGTACTCGTCCTGTCCGATTTTGACGGTAACGTAGCACGTGCCCGACTTGATCGTCCACGAGCCTTGGTAACCGCCGGCAATGCTGCCATCAGCGTTCAGTGTCACCTCGACAGGCTTGGAGTAATCCTTCTTGGTGTGATCGAGCTTGTAGTTATGAACCAGCAGGTTGTAGGTTCCGGCTATATCGGAGCCGGCAATCTGCTGCTTGGTGGCTATATCGGCACTCTTGATGCCTTCGCCCGTATACTCGAACGGAGCGGCCACGAGCCAGCCTTCCTCGTTCTGGAACAACTGGTGGACACGCACCTGATGGCCCTCACCCTGATTCTGGAAACGGGTGTGGTAGACCAGATAGCTGCGACCGTCGGGAGCGGCAATAACAGAGTTGTGGCCCTGCGAGCGCTCACCGTCGGCACCAACGGTCTTGTTGCCCCATTCGCTGTAAGCACCAAAGATGTTGACACCCCGGTTGCCATCGTTTTCCTTAGCACCAAAGTTGAGCAGGTAGGAGGAATACAAAGCCGCACTATTCTTGCTGTCGACGTAAGGTCCGTCAGGCGTCTGCGAACGGAACACGCGCATCTGGTAACCACCATTGTTGTAGTCGCTGGGGTTGCCGCCTGCAGCCAAGCCGCCATTGGTGACGAAGAGGTAATAATAGCCATCGATATACTCGATATAGCTGGCTTCGCCTGAGGAATAATAGCCACCGGCTATCTTCTTGCCGAAATAGGGATCGACGGTAATGCCATCGCCCGAACCCGTCAGGGTGTATTCCACGTCGTAGTCGCGCAGACCTGTCGCCTCGTCCAGCTCCAGCATATAGATGCCACCACTCCACGAGCCGTACGACATCCAGAGCTTACCCTGTTCGTCGTAGAACACACAGGGGTCGATGCAGTTGGGATAGCGATTGCCCCACTTGCCGCCCACGTTATAGCGGCTGGGCAATGAAGCCTGCGTTCCCAGCACTATCTCCAGATCGGTGTCCTTATAGTCATTACCTGACTTGAAGCCGCTGATGACCACAGGAGCCTGATAGCGATAGGGACCGGTGATCTTGTCAGCCGTCAGCAGGATGATGCTGGAATACCAGTTGTCGCCATTGATGCTGAGGTACATGCACCACTTGTTCATCTGCTTGTTGTAGATGACGTCGGGAGCCCACATCATGCCGTCGACATTATAACTCGCGCTGCCACGCTTCGACCAGTCGAAGGCGCTGAAGTTGAAGTCGTACTCCGTACCACCCTTCTTGACCTTTGTAACCTGAGGCACCACAAAGGCCACGCTGTTGGCGGCATTCTGGGAATTGGCCGTTGCCCAGGGCACGGTGATGCTCGTCCAAGACATCATGTTGCTGGTCCAGGCGGTGGCGCGATGGGAGCCGAAGATGTAGCAGCGCTGCGAGGTATGGTCGTAGACCACGCTAGGATCGTGAACGCTGACCCACTTCAGCAGTGAGGCACCGTTGGGCACATCGTCCTCAATAGTGGCCGAAGGCTTGTCGCCGTCGCTGGTGGTAAACGTCACTCCGGTAGAATACTTGATCTCACTGCTGTTCTGCACGTAGGCTCGCACGTGATAGGTTGTGCTGGGAGTCAGACCGACAAGGGTAATAGACATGTCCTTCGACGAGCCTGTCACCTTCATGTCGTTGATGGTGGGATTGGCCGATGTAGCATAACACACTCCCCGGCTAGTAATGGCTGAACCCGTCGCTGTAGCCTTCACGATGGCCGTCGTTGACGTGATGTCAGTCACTACGGGCGCCGATACCGACAGCGGGGTGGAGCCCCCGCCGCCGCTATCGCTCGCGTCGTCGTCGCCGCAGGCCACCAACAGCAGTCCTGCACACAATAATAAACTTTTAACTTTGAACATTGAACTTTGAACTTTATGATTACCACCGGGCGGTAGCAAATTATTCACTTTTCACTATTCACTTTTACCTTACTCAAACACCAGGTAACTGCCGTCGACCGTGAAGCGGAAGTAGAAGTTGTCAGGATCAATCATGTTGATACCGATATAGTCCTGAATATAGTCTACGCCATCCGTTCCGTGCATGACGGCCTTCACGTCGGCAGTACCGTCGCCATTATTGATAACCTGCAGCTTCACCTTGGCACCATTCATGGCACCGAGCCACAAGGGCCAATCAGCCTGGCCACCACTCGGTGTGCAAGCACCATAGCCATCGCCCCAGCCAAAGTTGTCGGCACGAACTACAGCATATTCTGTGTTATCAGCCTTACAGAGCACTGCCACAAAGTTGTTCCAATTGGCAACACCACTGGTGTAGTTGGTGAAGTTGACGGTGCAGATCTGATGAGCCTTCACCTGCACATTCGGAGAGTGTGCACCCCACCAGCCTGTAGAACAGTCGGGAGCACCCAGCTCGTTATCGAATACCAGGTGGCATCCGTCGATGGTGAAGCGGAAGTAGAAGTCGTCAGGATCGACGGTATTGATACCGTTATACTCCTGCGTATAGACGTTACCGTCCGTTCCGTACATGACAGCCTTGACGTCAGCAGTACCGTCGCCATTGTTGGTGATATAGGCCGTCACCTTGGCACCGTTCATGGCAGCACGCCATGCAGCCCAGCCTTCATCGTCGGCAAAACCACCGACTGGTGTGCAGGCAGCATAACCGTCGCCCCAGCCCCAGTTGTCGGCACGAACCACAGCATACTCTGCCAAGTTGGCCTTGTTCAGCACGATGACGAAGTTGTTCCAATTGGCAGCGCCCGTGGTGTAGTTGGTGAAGTTAACCACCTTGGTTTCCTTCGGTTCAACCTTGATATTGTCGGTATGTGCCGACCACCAGCCAGAGCTGTTGTCCTCAGCACCCAGGATATGCGGTGTGGGAACGACAATGGTCTGTGTGAAGGCAGAGAGTTCCTTGACCACGCTGAACACCTTGGTGGCCACAACGGGCTTGTTGCAGTTTTCGCCCTTGAAGGTCTTGTTGTAGATGACCACGAGGGTCTTCTGACCCACCTCGTCCATGCTGGGAATAGCCTCGAACTGCAGTTCGGCAGCAGAAACTGTCTTCACGACTTCCTGTTCGAAGTGAATAGTAGCCATCACGTTAACCATAGCATCCTCGAGCGACGTACCAAGCAGCACCTCGCTGGGCACGCCCATCAGCTCCATAGACAACGGCTGCTTATCGTCAGCAGACGTGCATCCGCCAATAGGTTCGATGTTGGTTGTCAGCCAATTGATGACACTGCCCTCAGGAACGAGGAACACACGGATATTGGTGTTCGACGCATCGGCATTCAGATTGACCAGCGGTGAAGTCTGCGTATAGGTCTTGGTCACCGTACCATTGGTCATCTTGACAAACAGACCACCAGAAGTGCGGTCGACTGTCAGCGTCACCTTACCACCCAGTTTCTGCACACCATCGTCGGTGTCGGTTTCAAAAGTAAGGTTACTCTCCACCAAGCTACGATTGATATAATCGCCCCACTCCGAGTTACCACTGGGCTGATTGTCGAAACGGATGGCACCATACTCTAAATAACCGTCTCCACCACGATCTACGTCGTTCGAAATAATCATGGCGTAGTTCTTATACGTGTTAGGAGCACTGGGGTTGATGACCAGATTGAGCTCGGCATTCCATATGGTAGCTTCAGGAATCACATAATATTTAGAGAATACCTGCCACCAACCTGAAGAATAGTCTGTAGCGCCAATGTTATAGACGTCTTCCATCATACCCTCCAATTCTTTGGGTTTGTTGGCAGCAGCAATGGAATCGGCCTTGGCCGAAATCCAGTCGGGGGCATTTACATTATACAAGTCGCCACCCTCGCAACTCGTCAGTGCCAGTACGCCCAAGGCAGCAGCACAAAAGACGGATGCAATCTTATTGAGATGTCTCATCATAATCTTGTTTTTTATAGTTTTACCATTTAACTATTATTACCTCTTTAAAGGTTTACAACCGGATGTACCTTCCAACCCTGCGCACTGAAATAGGAAGAGTTGTCAGTATTGTTATTAGCCGAGTTACCTTTCAGATTTGGATTAGCAGTAAGGAGGCCCTGGTAAATAGGCAGGAACTCATGACCAGACACAAAGCTGTCGTACGATGTCTTATAAGGCTTCTCCAGTATGCCATCTTTGTCTTTCGGCAGTGTAGCATAATCAACAGCATCCTTAACCAAGGCAGGGTTATTGCTCAGAAGGAAGGTACCATGAGACTTCAGCTGCTGCAAACGGTCAGGGCTGTAGTAGAAGCCCCATCGGATGAGGTCGAAGCCACGGCCGAACTCACAGCCGAACTCCTTCGGTCGCTCCACATTGGCAATCTGCTCGAAGAGTTTGTCGGCAGAACCGAAATCAGCGAGTTTCAGGCTGGCCAAACTGGCACGGTTACGTACCTGGTTAATCCAATCAATAGCCTGTTGTGTAGGACCATTCACCTCGTTTTCACACTCAGCGGCTCTGAGGAGCACGTCGCTGTAACGCATCATACGCAGGTTGATGCCGCAGTGCAGACCCGTCACCACCGATGAATAGAGATTCGTACGCATATTCGTATTCTTGGCGATAGGCAGACCACCATTGTTATTGTTGGTCACAATATTTTCCGTGGCTGTCATTGGCATCATATAAGCGACATTGCCATTCTCAAAACCTTCCCAGTCAGCTTCATAGGTACCAATAGTCCAGTAGAGGCGCGGATCAAGCTTTCCCTCCGTGGTGCGTTCCTTCTTAAACAACTCATAGAGCCAAGGCGAAGCCGACAGGTCGGCCCAACCACCGAAGGTGCCCGGACAGCAGTTACTCTCAATAGCATGAGCCTGGGTAGCTTTAGAACTGGTGTTCACCGGTGTCCATTCCTCATCAGTACCCTGCGTTCCGTAGTCCAAGAACTGCACCTCAAAAAGACTCTCTACATTATTCTCATAGTTAGTACCCTCGCGGAAGTTATCGCCATAATTCTTGACGAGGGCATAAGTGCCATATTGCTGGTTGATAATGGCCTTCAGAATGGTAAGCGCCTCATTGTACTTATGGTGCTGCATCAGAGTGCGTGCGTAGTAGCCTGCGGCGGCGCCCATTGTGGCACGTCCTTTAGCCCACTCACCACCTTCGTCACGCTTAGGCAGCAAAGTCATAGCCTCAGCAAAATCACTCTCTGTCTGATCAAGCACCTCGTCATAGGTGCTGCTGGAAGCATAGAGTCCGTCGAGTGAACCGTACTGGTTATAGTCAGTAATGAGCGGCGGATTCTGGTAGTATCCTGCCAGATTATAATAGCTCAGTCCACGCAGGAACAGGGCCTGTCCCTTGATGCGTTTCATATCCTCAGCAAGCGCTGAGTTGTCGGCACCGGTACGTGAGAGTATGAAGTTGCAAACATTGATGGTATAATACCACTCACGCCATACCCACTCCGTCATCTCCTCAGTAGCAGGAGCATTCAGGTCGTCGAAAGGCTGGTACCACACCTGAGAGCTGTTCCACACCTCGTCACCACGACACATATCGTAGCCATAGCCCACACGGGCATAGGAACCCTCCATGCGGATGTGGTTATAGGCAGCAACAACACATTCTTCAAGGTCAGCGGCTGTTTGGCCAAAGGTACCTGTGGTCTGCTGGTTGGGGTTCGTCAGTTCCAGCTTATCGTTGCACGATGTCAGCGTGCCAAGCCCCATCAAGAGGGCAAAGGACAATTTATATAGTTTCATAATGATATATCTCCTTTTAATTAGAATGAGAAATTAACACCGCACATGAAGCTACGTGCACTGGGGTAAGAACAATAGTTGTAACCCGGAGTGAAGACACCAGGAGCATAGTCTACGTTATAGCCCTTGTAGCTTGTAAAGGTATAGAGGTTCTGTGCCGACACATAGATGCGGGCACCGGTGATATAGCCATGGAACAGCTTGTTGGGGATGTTATAGCCCAGTTCCACATTGGCAATCTTCCAATAAGCGGCATTCTGGATCTTGCGGTCGCTAAACAGGTCGTTCCAACCCAATGTTGCACCTGGGTGATTGATATAGGTGCGGGGTACATCAGATATGTACGTAGAGCCATCCTCCGACCATACGTTAGCACCTAATATCGACACGTCCTTGTTACCGTAGCCATAGCAAGAGTTCAAAGAATTGTAAATGTGGTCAGCCACATGATAGCCCAAGGCACCATAAGTAGAAAGACTAAAGTCGAAGCCTTTATACTCCAGATGTGCACTCAGACCGAAGTTCACGCTGGGAAGACCACTGCCCAATACCGTCTGGTCAGCATTGGTAATCTGACCGTCACCGTCAATATCTGCGTAGTAGCAGTCACCAACCTGGGCACCCGGCTGGTACTTCTTGTTGAGGTCGGGCTCGTAGTCAGGATCGGCTTCGGCCTTAGCCTGCTCTACAGCTACGGCGATGGCGTTCAGTTCATCCAATTGAGCCTGTGTACGGATGATGCCAAGATATTGCCAGCCATAGAACTTACCTACTTCTTCACCGACCTTAGTGATGTAAGCACCGTCAATCTGCTGGTCCTTACCCGTACTCAGGGCCGTCACCTTGTTCTTGACAGTGCTGAGATTGGCACTAATCTGATGCTTCAAGGCATGGTCGTTGTTACGATAAGTGACAGAGAACTCGAAACCGCTGTTCTCCATAGAGGCGGCATTCATGGTCACAGAGCCGTTCTGTACACCGGCGTTCAGAGGTACTGACACATTGTACAGCAGGTCGGTAGACTTGTTCTTGAACCACTCTGCCGAGAATTCGATGCGGTTATTGAACATGGCAAGATCAAGACCGATGTTGGTCGTTGACTTCTTCTCCCATGCCAGATTCTCATTCACGTATGTAGACACGGCCGATCCGCTCACCTCGCTATTGCCAAAGCTGTATTTCATGTTGTTGCGAAGCATGGTAGCCTGATAGACATATTCACCGATGTTCTCGTTACCCAGTTCACCATAGCTGGCACGAAGCTTGAACATATTGACAATATTGCGGTCGATGGGGAAGAACTTCTCCTTGTCGAAGCGCCAACCTAAAGAGACAGAGGGGAAGGTACCCCAGCGGATGTCCTTGGTCAGACGCGAGCTGCCGTCACGACGAATGATAGCCGACAGCAGATACTTTCCGTCATAGTCGTAGGTCAGACGACCGATGAACGAGGTCAGTGCATGCTTGTATTCATAAGAGTCGCCATTCTGCTTCTCTGCATTCTGAATCTGCAGGAAGTAAGGCTCCGGATAATTCAAGCCCCATGCCGACAGCGTGTTGGTATTCTCCTCTTCGTAAGTGATACCTCCCAAAAGGTTAATATGATGCAGTCCGATGGTGCCGTCGTATGTCAGCGTATTCTCTATCAGCGCATCCGTGTACTTGCGGTGTGCCTTGGTCAAACGCTCATTGTCCTTAGCCAGATAGACACGATTACTCTGAATCCATGCCGAAATCCATGTCTTGTCGTTAGCATGAGTGGTACTGTACGACAGGTTGATCTTATAGTTCAGCTTGTGGTTCTTGTTATCCAGGCCAATCATCTTCAGCAGGTCGACATCAGCCGAAGCAGTACCCACGAAGCGGTCTACCTGCGTATTGCGGGTAAATAGGTTGTTGGTCAGCAACGGGTTGGTAGCCGAGATATCGCCATGGATATTGTCATAATAGACACCATAGCCGTAGGCGTCATATTGCCAGTTGTTGGCAGCACCCACCTTGTCGTCGAGACACCATGTCGACTCATCGTAGGCCTTGATGGTCGGCTGCATGGTCAGTGTACCGAGCAGCACGTTAGGCAGGTTGCCGTAGAGACCCTGAATATACTCGTTAGCGTTCGAGATAGACATATTGTCCTGGTTGGAGTGCGAGTAGACGAGACTGGTGCGGAACTTGATGAACTTAGTATCCATCGTGTTGTTCACACGGGCGGTGAAGCGCTCGTAGTTAGGACCGGCGCCCTCCATCGTACCTTTCTGTTTGAAGTAGTCAAGACCGATATTATAAGTATTGTTGGCACCGCCACCGCTCAGGTTGACGTTGTGGTTCTGACGAATACCCGTCTTGAACACCTCCTTGAACCAGTCGGTATTAGTATTGTCCATGAAGTGGTACTTACCGTCCTCACCAATGCTATAGCCGCCGGGATGGTCAATACCGGTATTGGCGCATGCCATGCCTAAATACTGGCTGTACTGGTCGGCATTCATCACATCATAGACGCCACTCGAAATCTTGTCGATACCGAAATAGCCCTTGTAGTCCACCTTCAGTGGCTGATCCTTCTTACCGCCCTTCGTCGTGATGATGACCACACCATTAGCAGCACGCGAACCGTAGATGGCACCGGCAGAAGCATCCTTCAGCACCTGGATGGTCTCGATGTCGTTAGGCGAGAAGTCGCGGATAGTGGTTCCCATGGGTACACCGTCGATGACATAGAGCGGTGCGGTACTACCGAACGAACCCAAACCACGAATACGTACCGAGGGGTCGGCACCGGGCTGACCGTCGGTGGTAATCTGTACACCAGCCACCTTACCTTCCAGCATCGACGAGATGTTGGAGTGTGAGACGCGCTTCAGCTCTTCAGCATTGACAACAGCCACCGAACCCGTCAGGTCAGCCTTCTTCTGAGTACCGTAACCCACGACAACGACCTGTTCCAGCACGTTGTCGTCAGACTCCATCTGGATCTGGTCAATGACCGCACGCCCGCGTACAGCAATTTCACGGTCCTTGTAACCCACATAGCTTACCACGAGTGTTGCATTCGAAGCAGCATCAATCTGGAAGTTACCGTCCATATCGGTCACACTTCCCGACTGCATACCCTTCACCCTGACAGTAGCACCAATCAAGGGTTCCCCAGCTTGGTCTACCACCTGACCCTTGACCTTGATGGTCTGCTGGGTCACTGCTGCCTTGACGTTGACAGGACATACGGTGAGTACACCCGTGACACCCAAAGTCAGCATCAAAGAGAATAAGAATTGTTTTCTCATTAGTGTTAATTGTTTTAATGTTAGAATTATATGTTATGATAGTAATTACAACAGATTTTCGATGGCAAAAGTAGAGAAAAAGGTATTTAGAAGGGTGGACAAAACAATAAATTAGGTGGACAAAAACCAAAAACATGCATTTTCTATGCCTTTATCCACTTTTATCCTTCAATTATTGTCCACCAAGGCATCCTCTTCGACATACGAACTGGGACTAGTACCAAAATGTCGTGTAAAACAGCGCGTAAAATACTTCGGGTCATTGAACCCGACCTTGTAAGCTATCTCGGTAATGTTTCTGTTTGCCCAATTTTCCAACAGCAGTTTCTTGGCAATAGTAAGACGGTAGTTACGGATAAACTGGCTGGTGCTCTGTCCGGTCTCAGCATTCAGACGTTTCGACACAAGACTCTTGCTCATGCCAAGCGCCTCGGCAAACTCGTTGATACCGAATTCGCTGTTCGTGTAGTTTTGTTCCACCACATCCGTCGCACGTTCCATGAACGACTTCTTGGTACGTATTACTTCTTGTTTGTCGGCCTCCACACTGCGACGATAGCTTTTCTGCAGACGTTCGTGGTTGTCGAGAATGGTTTGTATTCGGGACTGAAGCTGTTCGGGGGCTTCGGACTCGTCGAGGACTCGACGGATGGGCAAGAGCAACTTTTCGGCCTCTTGCTGGCGCCACAGGTCCAGACGGCGATGGTAATACCATACCGACAGAGCTGAGAGCAGCACCAAACACAGCAACACAAACCACCAGCTCTTCCAGAAGTAGGGAGCCACCAGCACCTGAATGCTGGCTGTTTGCGGCTCGTCGCCCTCACCCAGGGAATATTGTACCTCAAAGGTGTAGGAACCTGGCTTCAGACTGGTATAGCGCACGGAATGCTCGCCAGGCTTCAGAGGCGTCCATTCGTCTTCGAAGCCACGCAGTCGATAACTGTACTGTCCTTGCGTCTCACCGGCATAGGTCAGCGTCGAGAAGTCGATAGCCATCGACTTATTCGACTCGTGCAGTCGGATGCAAGTCGCCTGCGAAATGTCTGCATCGAGCATTTGGCTATGCGCCGCACTGACTTCCTGATTGTCCACCATCAGACGCGTGAATCGCAAGTGCGGTTCATATCGTGCATCAGCATTCTCACCACGCATCTCGGTAAGTCCTGCCAAGGTCCCCAGCCAAATGGTGCCATTGGTTCCGCGCACCGCCGAGTTCCAGTAAAAGCGCTGACTGAGCAGTCCGTCCAGCTCGCCAAAATTATTAAAGGTCCGCGAGCGCGGGTCATACACCGACAGCCCGTTGTCCGTCGTAATCCACAGTCGGCCCTGTTCATCCTCAACAATACCCTTCACCGCATTATTCGCCAGTCCGTCATCCGTCGTCAACAGTTCAAAGTGCTCCTCCTCGCGCTCACCTCTGACCTCTGCCCCCTTACATCTTCTATACAGTCCATAACCGTTTGACCCCAGCCACAGCGTGCCGTCCTTGGTCTCACAGAAACAACAGATTTTATCAATGACGGGCGACTCAGGATGATCCAACTTGTTGCGCAGGCGACGATATTTGAAAGGCTTTGTTGACTTCAAATCAACAACACACACACCCGACAGGCACCCCATCCATAGACGTCCCTCACGATCCACCACACTGCCTATGCAGCCACGTATCAGGTGATTTTCGGGAAAGGGGTCCGACAGCGTGCCCGTCTTCAGGTCATAATAGAATATTCCGTCGTTGCTACCTATCCAAAGGGCATCGTTATACTTGTCGTAGGCCAGCGCACCGATATAGTCGGTCAGGGGCACCATGTCGGGAGGCAAGTCCACATGGTGCACCTCTGGGCGCTCACCTCTGACCTCTGACCTCTTACTTTTTACCTCTATCCAATTCAGTCCCCCGCCCCACGAGCCTATCCAAAGGCGTCCATGTGCGTCGGGTTCCAAGACCGATACCGTATTATGTTTCAGTCCTAAGTCGTACAGCGACCAGTGTTCAAAGACACCATCTTCCGTCTGCTGTCTGACATCTAACCTGTTCAGCCCCCCTTCAACTGTTCCTGCCCACAACGTACCGCTGGGCTCAACATACATCGCATTGACCGGGTTGGGTGACAATGACTGTAATCGTGAGGGCTGGTGCATATAGTTTCGGAGCATCAGCGGCTGTGGCGACAGCTTCACAACACCCGCAGTCTCAGTACCTATCCAAATTTGTCCGTCGCGAACCATCAGACAGTGCACAAAGTCGCTGGGCATCGGTTTCGGAGTCGTCGCCGTCGTCCACTGCTCGAAAGTACCGTGTTGTTCATTCAAGATATTCATACCTCGCAACGTTCCCACCAGTAGTCGTCCGTCTGGCATGACTGTCAAGGCAGTAGCATAGTCGTGTGACAGCGATTGTTCGTCGGCAGTATGACGGTATGCCACCAAGGTGCTGGCATACTGGTCGTACGCATACAATCCCAAATTCGTAGCTATCCACACCGTGTTGCCACGTTTCAGCAGGTCGGTAACATACAATCCCCGCAAGCCGCCAATGGCCGGAGCAATGTCGCCGCGCACCAGCGTTCCTCCACTTTCCGACAATCGGTACAATCCTCCGTCAATATTAATCCATACGGTACCATTGTGTTCTATGTCGCAGATGGTGATGTCGGGCGTGTTACCACGATAGCGACATTTGCTGACGCGTGCCACATGTCCAGCCTCGTCGAAGGTATAGCGGAATACGCTGTCACGCGTCACATGCCACATGGCCCCCTTCGTATCGCAGTACACTTTGATGGCACTCTGCATCAACCTGTCGGTGAAAGACTCCGAGTGCTGCACTCCTGATGTTATACCAATCTGGGCCATCGTCCGCATATCAAGCACCACAGTACCTTCATCAAAGGCCACCCATAGACGCTGGTGGCGATCCTCGGCAAATCCCTTACACGAATTGCTGGCAGCCAACAGACCACTGGCAACCAGCCGCTTAAACGAATAGCCGTCATAGCGCACAGCACCACCACCATACGTCGAAATCCATACAAAGCCCTGACTGTCAGCAAAAATGTGATTCACGTGGTTGTGTGGCAGTCCCGCTGCCAAGTCCAGTCGGGTCATGTTATACCTGCCGGTCAGCACACCTTGTGCCACCGATACGCCTGCCAACAACCCCAGCAAGACTCCTAAGACAAACAACCGTCTGAACCTCATATAAAAAGAAGACTCTTAATCTCCGACTGTGTCATCAATTAGTAGCCAGTATTCTGTTTCAAATGGTGTTGGCACAGGTTACAATGGTGCACCATTTTTGAATTATTTTCATCGAACTCACGTTAAGTTAACTGGTCAAATAGAGGATAATACATTAGTATTTTGGAAAAGTGTAGGCAAGGTACACGAAGATCCAAATGATCATTTTGGCGATTTTTTTGAGGTTACAATGAACCCTGTACATCCTTGGGGAGGTGGCAGTAGTGGAAGCCCTATTTTGGATGATAACAAAGTGTATGGTATACTTCATGCTGGAGGGGCAAATGACAATCCTGATATTTGTGTCTTTTTTTCAGCGGCTTATGCTCTCCGGAAAATACTACAACAAAACAATAATAATATAGAAAATGGGCAACATCAAAATAATAAAAGGCGTATTCGACACCAAACTTGAACTTGAACATGCTGGTGTGGCGGCTGGTTTCCCGTCACCAGCCGATGACTACAGGCATGAAACGCTTGACTTTAACCGGGACTATATCAGACATCCCGAAACTATACAGAATAACTAGGCTTGATTGCAAAGTCAAGCCTAGTATTTTGCTTTCTTAAGGGCTTCTTGATACAAAGCTTTCCTTTTCTCTGAATTCTCCATGTCCTGAAACTTGACCAACACACGACATTCGGTGTCAATGTACGCATAGATGTTAACCTCATCGTTATCCTCCATGCCGAAACCATATTCATCGGCAAAGTAACGCCCGTCGGGATATAGCATCCAATGAACACAGGCTATCCCGTCCCGATAGTCATCAATGCCAAGCCCGCCATAATCGGCAACAAGTCTTTTGGCATCTCCGTTATGTTCCAGCTTATCAACGTTATCCCATTCAATATCATCCTTCGTGAAACCAACCAAATATCCGTTGGCAGCAGAGAGGGCATAGGCTTTCTTCAAGACGGTATTCACCATAAAGGTTTGCTTATTATTCCATGCCTTGCTCCAGAAACAAAGCATACCGCATCCCTTGTCTCTAAAATTGAAGTCTCTGTCCTTCTCGTCCTTTTCTATTTCCGCCATCAGTTCCTCGTAAGTCGGTTGCAACGTCCATCGTATTTTATCCCTGTCCTCTGAGGCGTTGGTACTTTTCATACTACTCAATCCCCATTCACGCGAACGGGTTAGGTAGCGACACAAGTCATTACCACTTATCAGGCCAGGAACAGCCTCAATCGCTTGGTTCTTCCACACGAACTTATACCCTTCAGAGGCAATCATCGCATCACGACGTTTTCGATGCTGTTGGTCCAATGCGTAGAAAGCTCGCTGCAAGAACTCACTGTTGACTGCCTGCTCATGCGTAATGTCATCCCATCCCCAGTGAAACTTGGGCTTCGTCCAAGTGTGTTGAAGGAAATGAAGCATATTCGAGCTATCATCACCCAACGCAAAGACGTAGTTTAAATCCGTTAGCACACTAGCCGGATATTGCGTGCTGTCCGACAAATCAATAACCTTCTCATCCGGGATTTCCTCCCGTTCGGTCTTTTTTCGAAATAAATCTAAGATACTCATAGCTATTTATTCTTAAAACGATTATACTCAATAATTATTGTACTGCGACGGTAGTGGCTCAGAGTTCCAAAAAGGCTGCCAAAGTCAGCACCCTTGAAGTGTCATTCAACTAATAGCGTCAGGCTGGGCCAGGCACTAACCATTATGCCGTATGGATTGAGAACGAGAAGGGCGAGTTTGTAAAGACGCTCTTCGTCCATAAAACAAAGATAGTTCGATGACTGACTGATTCCAAATGGCGCACTCAGGATGAGATAAGGACAGTGGTAAATGTCGTTCTGGGTGAATGTATTTGGAATCTGGCTTTAGGTGAATCCCCGTGAGATACTTAAAGATTGTTGGAAATTCGACTATATAGTATAGATTCTGAGGATTATTATTTATCTTTGCACCAAAATTACAAAGGATATGAAAGTAAGGATACAGACAATGCTTGGCGACATAGTGGTTCGCCTGTATGACGAGACTCCTATACACCGTGACAACTTCGTGAAATTGGTGAAGGAGGGCTATTATGATGGAACCCTGTTCCATCGCGTAATTAAGGACTTTATGATTCAGGGTGGTGATCCTGACTCCAAAGGTGCACCCTCAGGTAAAATGCTGGGCGTGGGTGGTCCTGACTATACTCTGGAAGCAGAAATCAAGGATGGCTTATTCCATAAGCGTGGTGCTTTGGCTGCTGCAAGACAAGGGGACGAGGTGAATCCTGAGCGCCGTAGTAGTGGTTCACAGTTCTATATCGTCTGGGGACAGGTATACAACGAAGGTCAACTCCATCAGTTCTCCAAGCAGCTGAAAATGCAGAAGATCCAGTCGGCTTTCAATAAGCTGGCTAGAGAACATCATGACGAAATTTTGCAGATGCGCCGTGAAAGAAACCGTGCCGGTCTGCAGGAACTTTAGGACAAGCTCGCAGCCGAGGCAGACGCACAGGTAACTGGTGGGGGACTGACAGAGGAACAGCGAATGGTTTATTCCACCATTGGTGGTACTCCACATCTTGATGGTCAGTACACCGTATTTGGTGAAGTAGAGGAAGGCCTTGATGTCGTGGAAATGATACAAGGAACAACAACTGGACGTGGTGATAGACCTATTGATGATATAGAAATGCGCATTACTGTTATCGAATGATTTATGATCCAATACTACAAGATAGTAACGCTCATTAAAAAGTCGTCAGGGAGCATGGATCTACACCTGGAGTAAGGACGGCAAGAAGATTAGTACGAGGGCAGCTAAGAAGTGAGATATGGTATTGACTGAAAGAGATAGATGCAAGGTTTTTAACCACATTGGGATAGTTCTATTCCTATATATTATAATAGGTATAGGGCCAATCTCAGCTTCCGTTTTATCAGTAAAAAATCCCTCACCAAAATCGTATACTTGTGTAGTAGGCTTGGCCGGAGGGACGACAAAGGCAATGCCTGGTGAGGTGTCATTGGCCCATAATGGTGTCCTTTTTCTAGATGAATTAACGGAGTTCAATCGGGCTACTTTGGAGATACTCAGACAGCCCTTGGAAGACCGTAGAATAACGATAACCAGGGCAAATTACACTATCGAATATCCATGCTCGTTTATGCTTGTTGCTTCGATGAATCCGTGTCCTTGCGGGTACTATGGAGACCCTCTTCACAAGTGTACCTGTACCCCTGGTCAGATTAGTCGTTATCTCGCCAAGATAAGTGGTCCTTTATTAGACAGGATTGACATACACTGTGAAATTCAGGCAGTTCCGTTCAATGAGTTGAGCAAGATGAAGCCTGGCGAACCGTCCACATCACACCGCGAACGAGTTATTAAGGCAAGACTTATCCAAGAAGAGCGTTTCAATGACTACAAAAATGTTCATTGCAATGCCCAGATGACAGAGCGGATGCTGCATAAATATGCCGAACCCGATGAAGCCAGTCTGGATATGCTACGTTTGGCTATGGAGAAATTGAGCCTATCGGCAAGAGCATACAGCAGAATCCTGAAAGTCGCCAGAACCATTGCCGACTTGGAGAGTTCTGAGAAAGTCCAGAGCCAGCATATTGCTGAAGCCATCGGGTATAGGAACCTTGATAGGGGCGATTGGGCAGAAAGAGGGATATAGACTTACCATTCCATATATAATCCAAAAGGCCCCGGCTTGCAGTGCAGGTCGGGGCTCTGGTTATCGCAGGTCCAAAACCTTCAGGAATCTTATGTTTATTTGCTTATGAATGTCCCGTCTGGATGCTCATCCTGCCATCGGTGTTCCGCCTCAGAACTAGGCTTTGTCATATAGTAAAGACAACAGTCATCACCAGAAGCAAGGGTCTTGTTCCGATGAAGAATGGCTCCCAACCTTTTTGCATAGAACGTTGCCTTTCCCTTTTGCTGGGCTGCCGACTTCTGACCGACACCAGTCAGAAACAGCAACAGTATGGCTATGATGCACTTTAAATGCATAGATTAGATAGTTAAACAGCGACAGAGGCAAGAATAAGTGTATAGCTCTGCAGTAAATGTGACTTCTATAGTCCACTCTCTGGACATACCAGGGCAATGCTCCATCCGGCCTGAGGCAGTGGCTGGTAAAGGACTATACAATGACAGCCGTCGAAATCGACTGACATTTGGCCTTTTTGCCCGGCCTTCATGGCGTTGCCCAGACTGATGATGTCGGGCTGCATACGAGGATTGACGCCATCGAAGATAGTATGATAGACGAGTCGGTCGCTGTCAGGATAGACCAGGAAATTGCCATTCTTGCCTGTCATCATAAAGTAGGCATCGTTAGGGTGTTCTGGTTTTCCGACGGCCTCCGCCAGTTTTGGCAAAGCGATGTCGGTGGAAATCACTCCTATGAAGTGTCCGGCATCGTCATAGAGGGGTACTGAGTATGAGGCGATCATCTCTGGCGAGAAGAGTGTGCCGGCGTTAAAGTCGTCGTAGGGATCGACCCATACGGCCTTTCCCGCCGTCTTAGCGCCTTTATACCACTCCTTGGCGTAGTAGTCGTAGTCTGCCTCTCGTACGGTTGTTATATGATTGTTCTCCCTCACGGAATACACCGAGAACCGTCCGAGCTGTGGGAAGAAGTCTGTCTCGGTAGTGATGGAGCAGCCATTGATGTCTGGATTGGCATCTACCACTCTGTGCGTGTAGGCCAGTAGTGAGTCGGGTTGCATGTTTGCTGTTACGATAGGCACGAATCCGTTTGTCACCTTTTCCACCATGTCGAGGTGATTCTTTACGTGTGTAGCGGTGCTGTCGAGCAGTTCTCCCGCTTCCGCTATGGTCTTCTTTCTGTGTGCGTTCCTTACGGCCGCCACCGCTAAAATGCTGGCGACAGCCACCACCGCCACCGCAGCCAACACGGCAGTTTTTCTAATTCGTTTTTTCCTTACATCACCCATCTTCTGCAATTTTGGCACAAAAGTAGTCATTTTTTTTGGAATTACAAAATTTTTTGATAATTTTGCAGCAATAAATTGTGTGTGAGGATGAAATCAATTCTATTACGACTGGCCATAGGCATGCTATTGGTTTTGAAGTTCTATGATTTTCAAGCCAAGCCAGACAGTACCTGTGTGCCCTTATCGCGCTCTCGCCAATATACGAAGGAACATCCATTGGTGTATGAGGATGTTTGGGACTTGTGGCCCTACTCTTTCCTGAACGATAACGGCGAGCCTGACGGGTACAACATCGACTTGATACGTTTGATGATGAACCGGCTCGACATTCCTTATGTTATCAAGCTGAAGTCGGCAGATGAAACTTTCCGCGATTTGAAAGAAGGTAAGAGCGACCTAACGCTCGGCTTGGCAGTGGGTTATCACGATGAGTACGGTCTGTACGGCAAGAACGCCGTGACCCTGTTTACGCAGAGTGTGGTCACGCCTAAATCAAAGCCTGTACAGATTAAAACCTTCCGTGACTTAGGGAAGCCGGGCATGCAGGTGATTGTAAACAGTAACTCGATGTGCTATCATCTAATGCTCGATTACGGCTGGGGTGACAATGCCATCCCTCGCAAGGACATCCGTGAGGTGATCCAGCAGGTGAGTGCGCGTGAGGAGGGTCAGATTGTGTGGAATACGCTGACTCTGAAATGGCTGATGCACCGCTATCTGATTGACAACCTCCAGCTGACGCCGGTGAACATGCCCCACGGTGAGTATAAGTTCATGTCGAACGACCAGGATCTGCTGGACATGCTTGACGAGGATTTGACGAAGCTCAACGTATCCGAGGCGTTGAAGCCTCTTCAGGACAAGTGGTTCTATCCTGAGCACTTGCAGAAGGGAACCCCTCTATGGGTGTACTATGTCACCGCCGCCGCCTTGCTGCTGCTGCTCATCATGCTCGTCTATACCATCAGTTATCGGTTGCAGAGCTATCGGCTGAACAAGTCCAACAGTGCTCGCAACCGCCGTCTGGCACTCATCTTGCAGACTAGTCAGGTACATGTGTGGACTTACGATATTCTATCCAATGAGTTCTCCTGGCGCAACGAGAAGGGTCAGGTGGCCTACACTTACTCGATGGAGGAATTCTCGCAGCGCTACAGCCCCGAGGATTTCCAAACGCTGAAGACGAGCCTCGATGAATTAAGCGGGAAGCGTGGCGGAGGAAGTGGCGCGAGCATAGAGAACAAGACGATTAAACTGCAACTGAGGGCTAAGGATATAGAGAGCGGGGACACGGGATTAAGGGACTACACCATCGTGCTCTCCGTACTGAGCCGCGACAAGCACGGCAAGCCTTTGGTCATTATCGGTACCAAAAAGGACGTAACGCGGGAGCGTGACAAACAGCGCCTTGACGAGGATCGCACCCTGCGCTACTGGTCGATGTTCTACACTTCCATGGTGGGCATTTTGCTTTTTGACAAGGAAGGCCGTTTAGTGAACATCAACCCGAAGGCGTGCGAAATATTTGGCTACAAGAGGGATGACATTCTTGGGAAGAGCTTCTGCATTAACAACCTGATTGACATGAACGACCCAAGGATAGAAGTTCGTCTGCTGAAGGTACATGATGATGGCGGTCAGTTGCTGAATACCTTCGCCATCGTGCGTGACATCAGCAGAATCGTAGAAAGCATCGACCGTCATGCTGTCGAAAAGAATCGGCTGAATGACGTCAGAGCTGTGCTCACCGAGTATACCACCAACATCGACAACATACTTCACGATAGCGACGTGAGGCTTATTACCTACTCTCCTACGTCACACACTCTGACGATTCTCCGTTCGGTCAACGAAGTTCAGCATTTGCTGACACAGACTCGCTGCATGACTCTTGTTGACATGGTGTCGAAGAAGGTGGCTATGCGTCTGCTGAACGACATGGACCAGTGTGCAGCGCGTGAGCTGCGTTCCACCATCCACACTACGCTACGCGCCAAGGGGGGCAAGCGTCTGAGCGTTCAGTTCTGCCTGCTGCCCCTTTACGACAATCAGGGCAAGGTATCGGAGTATGTGGGTCTGCTGCGTGACATTTCTGAACTTCGTGACATCGAAGCGCGTCTGACTGTTGAGACGGCGAAAGTGCAGGAAGTGGACAACACTAAGAACAGCTTTGTTAGAAATATGATTCAGGAGATCCGGACGCCGATGAACACGGTGCTGAACTACGTGGAGCAGTTGGACCCTGTGGCGCCCACTGAGAATGAAAAGTCGCTGAGCGCTGTAATCCTGTCCAATGCCGATTACCTGCTGCACCTGATTGACAATATCCTCCATCTGTCACGTCTTCAGGCTCGGATGGTTGAGATAGTGCGCCAGCCGTGCAACTATGCCGAGCTGTTTGAGTCGCAATGCGTAGCGGGCTGGTCGAGATACGAGAACGCTGACACTCGCTACATTGTTGAGAATCCTTACGAGAACCTGACGGTAGACATCGACGCCACGAACCTGGGCGCCGCTATCGTTCAGATAGCCTCCAACGCGGCTCAGCATACGAAGAGCGGTGTGGTCCGTGCCCGCTACGAATACATCGGTCGCCGTCTCATCATCTCCATGGACGACACGGGTGAGGGTATGCCGTCGGCGTTGTTGGAGCAGCTGAACGCGAAGGACAATACCATTGCATCGCAGGAAACCAAGGGTCTGGGGCTTGCCATCACCAAGGAGCTTGTCAGTCAGATGGATGGCACTGTGGAGATCAGTTCTGAACTCGGTTCTGGCACCACCGTCTATATCATGCTGCCCTGCCACGCTACCATCATGAAGCGCAAAAAACAGATGTGACGTTATTTTGAATTTACTCCCTTTTACGATTTGAAGCCGATGAAGAAGATTCTCCTCATACTTATTGCTTATCACTTATCGCTTATCACTTCGACAGGTCAGTCGCTGAGTGACAAGTACAACAACAAGCGTCCGGTAGTGATGGTTTGCGACTGGGACAAGCCACCCTACGAGTTTCTCAACGACAAGGGTGAGCCTGCTGGCAGCAATATCGACGTCATGCGTGCGGTGATGAAGGAGATTGGCATCCCCATTACTTTTGTGATGAAGGAGTGGAGCACTGCCTTGAAGACTTTCGAGCGTGGCGATGCCGATATCATCCTGGCTAACACGCGCCGTTACAATAGGGATCCTTACGTATTGTCTGGTAACATCGTCAACTATAACCGCATCCGTGTGGCGACGCACTCGGACTCCACGGGTACGATTTCCTTCAAGCAGTTAGAGCGTGAGGGTGCGGTGTTCAAACCTGGGGACTACTCCGCCTTCTATTTCATGGACGGCGACTCCGTCAACACGAGTTTCATGGAGTTCCAGAGTCCCAAGGTAGCGCTTCTGGGTCTGCTGAACGGTGACTATAAATACTACGTCTGGGGTGAGGAGCCTCTGAAATGGAAGATTAAGGAGCTGAACCTTGAGGGCATCGTACTGAACGACGTAGGTATCCCCATCTCGGAATTGCATGTCGTTGGTCGTGACCGCGAACTCATTGAGCAGATTGACGACCACTACTCTCGTCTGAAGCAGCGTGGTGACATTGCCAGTATCCAGGACCGCTGGTTTCACCCCGAGCGCATTGACGAGTCTTCTGCGCCGTACTGGCTGTATATCGCCTCTGGGATTCTGCTACTGATTGTCATTATGTACTTTTTCATTTGGCTTGCTCGCCGTCATGTCATCTCGGCAACCCGTGCTCATAGTGAGCTCAACGACATGATGGGCCAGGCCCTTCACATGGGTAACTTCATCGTGATGGAGTACGACATCAAGAAAGACCGTATGACGAATAGTTACGGCGCCGTTCTGCCTTCTGACGGACTGACCCTTGAGGAGTTCACCTCGCGCATACATGCCGATCAGCGCCAGGAGTTCGTGGTGAAGACGAGGGCGCTGCTTGAGGGTCGTGAACGTCACTTCGAGCTCGACAAGCGTTGGAATGCGGGAGATGTGGACGATCCCCACTGGCTCAACTTCCACGGTCATGCGATCTGCGAACTGGACAGCGAGGGCCGTCCCGCGTATATCGTCAATGCCATCCACGACTTCACTCAGGAGGTGGAGGGGGATGAAGCCGTTCGCAACCTCTTACACAAATATGAGGTGCTGGGCAACATTCCCTTTGTCGCCATGTCCTTCTACGACAAGGACGGGTACCTCTATAGCATTAATGACGCTATGAAGGATTTGTGCGCCATGGACCGTGACAGCGACGCCCAGCACTTCTGGGAGAACGTCAGCATGTTCGACGTGCCACTTTTCCGTGGCATGTACTCTCCCGGCTCTCGCGACAGCCTTTGCTTCTGCCAGCATTTCGAATATCCCGAGTTTGGCCTTGACAAATATATTGAGGTGAGCATTCATCCGCTGTTCAATAGTTCGGGCGATCTGAGCAATTACCTATGCACCGCCTTCGACGTCACTCGTGAGCGCACCCTTTATAGGGAAGGCATTGAACTGCGTCGTGAGCGCGAGAGAATTCTGCAGGAGGTGAGTCGTGAGCGCGACCGCATGAACTATCTGCTTGTCAACAGCGACCGTTTCCTGTTGGTCAGCAGCATCCGCGACGAGCGCATCAGTTTCTTCCGCACCCCCGACGCCCCCGTTTACCGTCACAACTTCTCGCACTTCCAGCGAATGCTGGCCAAGGACGATGGTGATGCGATGATGAACATCCTCTACGACGACAAGACGCGTACCCCCCAGTCCATCACCATCCATATCGCCCATCCTTTTGATGGTCAGGCGGGTACAGTGTACCATATCGTCCTCACCCCCGTCATCGATGCCCAAGGTGAGATAGTGGGTCACGAGGGCATAGCCACGGACGTCACCCGTATCAACGAGCTTAGCAGTGAGCTGTCGAGAGTCAGCCTACTTGCCGAGGAGAGTCTTCGCCTGAAGAGTGCCTTCATGGCGTCGATGACGCACGAGCTACGAACCCCCCTGAATGCCATCATCGGTTTCACCAGCATCATCGAGTCGCTGGAGGAGGAGTCGGAGCGCAGCGAGTATGTGCGTATTATCCACAACAGCGCCGACATGTTGCAACGCCTTATCAACGACATCATCGAGGCGTCGAGCATCACGTACGGTGCCTTCACCATTGAGCCGAAGCCGACGGACTTCGCGGTGGCTTTCGTCGACATCTGTGTCACGCTTGCCCAGCGTGTTCAGAATCCGAACGTAGAGTTCCAGCGTGTCAACCTCTACGCCCATTACCCCACCATTATCGATATAGGTCGCATCCAGCAGGTGCTGACCAATTTCGTCACTAACGCGGTAAAGTTCACCACCCAGGGATATATCCGCCTTGGGTGGGCCCCCGAGCAGCGTGAGACAGTGAACAGTCAGTCAGGAGCCAAGGAGGTGGCGGACGGCCTGTACCTCTACTGCGAGGACACGGGTCAGGGCATTCCGTTGGACAAGCAGTCCTCCGTCTTTGAGCGTTTCGTGAAGCTGGACGAGTTCGTGCAGGGCACTGGTATGGGTCTCGCCATCTGTAAGTCCATCGCCGAACGTTGCGGTGGCTCCATCGGCGTTATCAGCGCCGGCCTTGGCCGCGGCTGCACGTTCTGGCTTTGGGTACCTTGTGAAAAACTTCCTTCTTAAGCCGCCATTTCCATATGTTACATCGGGTTGAGCAACTTGGACTCTGTATACTTTCATTGTGGATAATTTGTGCTCACAGAAGGGGGGGCTGTCCCTTTCTGTGAGCACTTTTTTTGGTGGCGGTACTGAAGCTCACCCTGAAGGTCCTACGCACTCGGTAGCGATTGCCTGCACCATAGTTGAAACTGATGATAGGCTGGGCAGACTCCGCAACCGAATTGTTGACCATGAACACAATAGGATAAAGATAGCAGGCCACACTGAAGGCGGCAACACCATCGTCACCCAACTCCAGCTATTGATGAATGACAATACCAGCAGGATGGCAGGAATCAATGTAGTTGCCGACAAAAGACACAAAAGCCAGGTGGGGACGCTGACGAGCGGATGCAGTTCCTCCGCCCCGATATACCGTGCGTAGTCATTAACGCTGTGTACCTTCAGAATCTTTTCCCTGCTGCGAAGATTAGATTAGTCGAGTTAATATTCGTAGAGTTTGATGTGGAGAACCTTCCACTCGTCAACACCGATGCGGGCGTGGCGACCTTGGTGCGTTTGGTCGCCGTTATGGCGGCGGAGATATTGCATAGTGCCATCATCAGCGATAGAAACTTCATCTACGGAAAGAAGGCCGAGACGAGATCCTTTAAACTTTGTGCTTTGAACTTTAAGCTTTGAGTTGTTTCCGCTTGCCTCGGCAAAGCCGTCCTCACCTAATGTCTTTTGTTGCTCTTGTTGTTTCTCTGTAGGAGTCTTGAAGTCAATGACTACACCGCTGCCTGCCAACAGGTAGTCGAATTTGCCAAGACGAATGAGCATAGCACCGCCTTCAGGCCACGTGCTGCCGTCGGTGGCACGGGGATCCCAAGGAAGGGTGAAGTAATGGCGGCAGGTCATCATTACACAGTTGTCATCGATGATGCGTTCACGATCTTCCTGATCAAAGAGTAACCCCCACGACAATTTACTATTTACCAATTTACCATTTGACAATTGTCGCAGCAGGGCGTAGGCTTTCGTTACCGATTCCGTTTCTTTCGTGCTGGCTTGGTCGATGGCGAAGGGTGAGAAGCCCAAAGCTTGATGCTCGCCGAAGGCATAGAGTGCACGCACGCCGCTATTCTCGCAGCATCGGCTCTCGGGGATAAAGAGACGATTCTTTAC
>JAEEGH010005088.1_pt1 | contig 33344 bp, 31 predicted proteins | sample 9134181 | NCBI WGS metagenome assembly JAEEGH01 (sample SAMN16246544, study PRJNA631951) | gut metagenome | biome: gut microbiome; feature: rumen; material: DP-attached | host: Bos | place: Iran: Karaj | collected 2018-10
ATTGTAGGGAGATTTGGCGAGAAATTTTGTGTCATTTCGAACGGAATTTGACATTATGCTTTGAGACAGGTCGAGTTTGCTTACATTCTGAATTTTCCTGACCGCCTGAGAATGCGACGAAAATGCTCGCCCTGTACCTAGGTACGGGACAACGAGAGTAAATGTTAAAATCGTAACTTATTGAGAATGTGCGACATACAGAATGCCTATACAGGAAAAGGCAGTCAAAACGCTCGATTTGGGGTGTGAAAGTGGCAATTTTGGCCTGTTTTTGGGGGTGATTCGACACGTCGAAACACAAAAATCGACGTATCGAGTTTGAAAACTTCACGTGTCGAGTTTGTCAACTTCACTAGTGAAGTCGGAAAACCCTCCCTTTCGAGTCAGTTTTTGCGGCACGATTTTGTCAAAACTACTCAGTTTTGCATTCAAAACCGAAATAGCAAAAAGTAAGCGAAACGGGCAATCGACTTACATTTTTTATTTTTCACTTTTCGCTTTTCACTTTTTACAGCCAGCCTTCTTTCTTGTACCACTCGATGCTGGCCTCCACGCCCTGTCCGAGGATCCACTGCGGTTCGTAGCCAAAGTCGGCGATGGCCGGCTCTATCTCACACTGCCAGTTTCGCTGAGAGAGGATGTTGAACTTGTCGTCGTTCAAGGCGTTCATCTTGCCTGTCAGCCTGCTTATCTTGCCGCTCACCCAGCAAATGGCTCGCAACAGGCAGAGGGGCAGCTTCAAGTGCAGCACCCAGGGATCTCCGAGGTAATGCTGTACGAGGTCGCTGTAGCTGCGGCTGTTATAGACTTTTCCGTCGCTGAGGAAGTAGGCTTTGCCTTCTGCGTCAGGCGACTTCATGCTCTTGAAAACAGCCTGCACCACATCCTGAACATAGACGAAGGTAATCTCCTGAGGCGTCAGGCCTGCCGCTATGTCGATATGCTGCTTAATGCTCTGAGCCATAAGGAAGTAGTCGCGCTCTCGGGGACCATAGACACCCGTCGGACGAAGGATGGTGTAGGGGAAATCCTGTTGTGCCGTGAGGTAATGTTCGGCAGCCAGTTTGCTCTCGCCATAAGCGGTGTTGGGCTTGGGCTCATCAGTCAAAAGGATGGGGGCATAGACCCACGGATTGTCTTCTGACGGGCGACGAACGGGCTCTTCGCGTATGGCTCCGAAGATGCTCAAGCTGCTCAGGAACACGAATCGCTGGGGAACCATCTCTGCCGAGCGCAGCGCGTCGATGAGGTTCTTTGTGCCCTCGGTATTGGTTCGGAAGAAGTCCTCGCGATGCAAACACTTTGTGGCACCCGCAGCATGCACGACAAAGTCCCAGCCCTTGCCGCCCATCTCGGCCTTGTAGGCGAGGAACTGGTCGCGCAACTTCGTGGGGTTTTGCATGTCGAGCTGAGCGAAGCGGATGCGTTCGTCCTGCAGGTAACGGCGACTCGACGTGCCTCGAACGCCTGCCCAGACTTCAAAGCCTTGCTTCAAACCTTCTTCAACGATAAAACTTCCAATGAAGCCCGAGGCTCCAGTTACAAGAATGCGGCCCCCCTCTACCTCCCCCAAAAGGGAGAACTTGCTGCTATGTTGTTCAGTATTCATAGGTGATTCATGTTTCGTTCAGTATCTGTGTGATTGCTTCGGCGAGTTGCTTGGCCTTCTCCGGCGACTGAAGAATGTCGCGAAGGGAAGTGAGAAGGTCTTTGATTTCGGGGCTAGGAGCAGGGGGCAGGGGGCAAGAGGATTGATTTTGGGTGCCAAAGGTGTTCTCTTGCTCCTTGCTCCTTGCCCCTTGCTCCTCTTCTATCTCTCCTTTTGAAAGTGCTGGGGCAAGGCTTTCCATAAAGCCCTTGAACCGGTCTTCGCTGAGGAAGATGGTGTCGTCGCCGCCATCGAGGGCTCCTTCGAACATCGAGTGCTTGAAGCGCAGGCGGTCTATCATGCTCTCCTCGATGGAGTCTTTCGAGACAAGGCTCAGCACCTGGATGGGTGTCTCCTGCCCGATGCGGTAGATGCGACCAATGCGTTGCTCCAGGATGGCTGGGTTCCAAGGCAGGTCGAGGTTGATGAGGATGCTGGCGACCTGTAGGTTGAGCCCCGTAGAACCTGCATCGGTGGAGAGGAAGATGCGGTGGTCGGGGGCGTCTGTGAAGCGTTGGATGAGCTCCTCGCGCTTCTTGGCTGGCACGCCTCCATGCAGGAACTCGTAGGGAATGCCATGGGCATCGAGCTCTGAGGCCACGAGTCGAGCCATGCGCTCCCATTCGCTGAAGATAACCACCTTTGCCGTTCCGCCACTCAAGGCGTCTTCCAAGATGTTCATCACCTCGCCGACTTTCACGTCGTGCCTGCTCTCTTGGTCCTGGTCGAGGATGAAAGTGCTGTCGGCAAGCATGCGCATCTGGCCGAGCATAAGCAGGAGTCGGCGTCGCTCTTCCTCGCTCAGGTTGTGTGTTCTCGTCCATTTGCTGACCAGACGAGCAACGGCTAAGCGCAACTCTTCGTGGCGGCTGCTCTGTTCCGGCGTCATGGGGATGAGCAGGAACTGGTCAGTTCGCTTCGGCAATTGCAGTTGAACGCTCTGTTTCGTGCGGCGAATGAGCGTATCTTTCAACTTGTCTCGGATGTCATTAAGGTTCTTATAACCTACGGCTTTGCCTGTTTCGGGGTCTGTGATGATGTGGTCGAAGCGGAACCGATAGAGTGGCGAGAGGCAATACGGGTCAGCAAGTTGTACGATGGAGACCAGTTCGTCGAGGTTGTTCTCGAGTGGTGTGCCCGAGAGCAGGACATTGTAGTGCGCGTCGATACGCCGTACCGCCCAAGCCAATTGCGTGTTCCAGTTCTTGAGGCGCTGCACTTCGTCCATGACGAGTAAGTCCGTTGAGAGCCTGCCCAGCGCTTTGATGTCGTTGGCGAGGGACTGGTAGGAGACAATCTTATAAGGCGTCGTGGCCTTGTAAAGCTCGAGCCGTCGGGATGCATAACCCTCGACTATCAGTACTTCATTCCGTCCTGTCCACCTCTCTATCTCGCTCTTCCATTGGTACTTAAGCGAGTTGGGGCAGACGATAAGCACGCTCTCTGCCATCTTCTCGCGGAGGTAAATCTCGGCCAGACAAATGGCTTGCACCGTCTTGCCCAGTCCCATCTCGTCGGCAATGATGGCCTTTCCGGCCTTGAAAGCAAAGCGAACGCCCTCCTTCTGGTAGGGATAGAGCTTGGCTGTGAGCAGGTTGTCCAGCGCTTCATCCGTATAAGTTTCCTTGGCAAGAGCAGTCCTCTGGAGTCGTTCGCGCTGGCTGATGACCTCCTCCAGCGCGTCGGGATAGCAGCGGAAAGACGGGTCGATGCCTCGTGCCTTCTCGAGGAAAGAGTCGAAGTTCGCGTAGGCTTCCGGACGAAGCACATTTGCCTGGTCGAAGTAGTCCTTTGCAATCGCGGCAAGCTCCTTGCGATGTGCCTCTCCGAAGCGAATGCGAATGCAACGCTCTCCGCGATAATCCATATATATAGATGTATAGTCGGGTTCCTCGTTGTGCACCTCCTTGCCTTCTGCCTGCAGCCAAAGTTTCACGCCTTCCACGTGCTTGCAAGTGCCGAGGCCAGACGTGCGGAAGTCAGGGCAAGAGCAGTAGTTCCAAGGACTGTAGGCACCTCGATAGATGACCTTGTACTGGCTGCGCGACTTCGGGTTGCGAACCTGATATTCTCCCGGGCTGAATGGCGCTCCGAGTTCGCTGATGATAAAGCGTTCGCGCTGTGCCTGTTGCCTTCTTAAGGCAACTTGCCACTCCTCGAGCCCCATTTCAGCAGGTTTTATGGTGTTGCTGAGCCGTCGTTCTCTGCTTTGATAGGTTTCCATATCCTTCTTTTTCTGCAAAGGTACGAAATAAATTTGGATTAAGGATTAGCATTTAGATAAATTTTCGTACCTTTGCAGCAGATTAATATAATAAGGTGTTCTATGATTGATCTGAATAAAGTTGCCATTATCGCAGGCGAACACAATGTGACTTACAGCGAACTGCTTAAGCGCGTGGCGCAGTTTGCGCGAAAGACACCGAAAGGTAAACAGACCAAGACTGTCATCTTTAGCGAAAATCGCGAGGGCTGGGCGTATGCTTTCTTTTCCATTTGGCTGAACGAAGGCATCGCGGTGCCTGTGGATGCTTCGAGCACTGCAAGTGACGTGGCCTACATCCTGAACGACTGCAAGCCCGATGCTGTTTGGGTGTCGAAGGAGAAGGAGCCAGTTCTGGGAGAAAGCCTCGCCGCCTTTAATGGCGAAGAGAAGCCTAAGGTTTTCATTATTGACGATTACGAAGGCTTGTCGCTTCAGGACGAACCAGCATGTTCCATCCTTCCTTGGGCAGCACTTTCCGAACCAGACAACGACGATACAGCAGTCATCATATACACTTCCGGCACCACCGGTTCTCCGAAGGGCGTGATGCTTAGCTACGCGGCTCTGAAAGCCAATGTGCACAGCGTGTCGTACGACGTGCCTATCTTTACGGAGAAGCGTCGTACACTAATCTTGTTGCCTCTTCATCACATCCTGCCGCTCATGGGCTCCCTCATCGCTCCTCTATACATGGGAGGTGGCGTTGCCATCAGTCCTTCTCTCTCTGGACCAGACATTATGGATACGCTTCAGCGAGGGCAAGTAGGCATCATGATAGGTGTGCCTCGACTTTGGCAGACGCTCTATGTGGGCATCAAGAAGAAGATTGACGAGTCGCCCGTCGCCCGTATGCTCTTCGCTCTTTGCAGCGTTTGCAAGAGCAGGACGCTCAGCCGTCTGGTGTTCGGTTCCGTTAGGAAGAAGATGGGTGGACGCATCGATTACTGCGTCAGCGGCGGTGCTGCTTTGGACAAAGAGATAGGTGAAGGCTTGCGTACGCTTGGCCTCGATGTCCTCGAGGGCTATGGCATGACGGAAACAGCTCCAATCATTGCCTTTACTCGCCCCGGCGATTACATCCCAGGCTGCTCTGGACTGCCCTTGCCAGGCGTGGAGTGCAAGCTGGTGGATGGCGAGCTTTGTGTAAAAGGACCGAACCTGATGAAGGGCTACTACAACCGTTCCGAGGAGACGGCACAAGTTATTGATAGCGACGGCTGGTTGCACACGGGCGACCTTGCGCAATTTGATTCCATCGGACGCGTTACGATTACTGGTCGCACGAAAGAGATTATCGTTCTCAGCAACGGCAAGAATGTGCAGCCCAGCGAGATAGAATACAAGCTCGAGAAGTACGAGACCTTCGTCAAGGAAGCAGCAGTCGTGCAGGATGGCGACATGCTTCGTGCCATCATCGTGCCGCAACCGACCTGGGCTTCAACACTGACCGATAACGAGGTGGCTGACAAGTTAAAGCGCGAGGTGTTGGAGCCTTACAACATGACCGTTTCGGCTTACAAGAAGATAATGAGCGTGCTTGTCTATCGTGGCGAGCTGCCCAGAACAAGACTCGAGAAGCTCCAGCGCTATAAGCTTGGCGCCATCCTGAAAGAGGGGCAGGGAGCAAGGACTAAGGAGCACGAGGCAAAGCCCGAACCGGATAGCGAGGAGTATCGTCTCATCAAGAGTTTCATCGAGCAGGAAAAGGGAGTGAAGGTTCATGCGGCAGACCATATAGAGACCGACCTTGCCCTGGATTCTCTCGACAAGATAAGCCTGCAGACATTTATCGAGAACACCTTCGGTACCTCAATTGGTGTGGATCAGATGCCAGGCTTCCCCAATATCGAGGCTTTGGCTCGCCATGTGGCTGCCGAGAAGACGAAGATGGAGGCTGAGGACGTGGACTGGCACCAGCTTCTCACAGGTCCTGTTGATAACTTGCCTTTGCCCAGTTCAGGCTTTGCTTACCGTTTTGTGTCGCGTCTGCTCAAGGGATTCTTCTGCCTCTACAATCGTCTTAAAGTAAAGGGCGAGAAGAACATCCCAGCGAAGGGCGCTTGCATCATTGCCCCCAACCACCAAAGCTTTGCCGACGGCCCGCTTGTGCTTGCAGGACTGCCTTGGAACCAACTCAGCGAGTACTACTTCTATGCGACGGAAGAGCATGTCCGCAGCAATTATCGCAAGCGTATGGCGGCTCAGAGCAACGTGATTGTCATGGAGCGTGCCAATCTGAAGAACTCCATCCTGAAGCTCGCGAAGGTGCTCAGGGAAGGGCATCGCGTCGTTATCTTCCCTGAAGGAGCACGCTCGCACGACGGCGGAACGGTGCCCTTCAAGAAGACTTTCGCCATCCTCGCCAAGGAGCTGAATGTCCCCATTGTGCCCGTCTGCATTCGTGGCGCCTTCGAAGCCTTACCTCGCGGCAGTGCCTTCATGAGACCGAAGCACATCGAGGTGAAGTTCTTGCAAGCAATCAAGCCCTCTGAGAACGATTCTTATGAAGATTTGACACGCCAGACACAAGATGCAATCGAAGCGCTTTTGGCCCATTAAGACTGAGCTCGGCAACACATGGACGCACCTTGCTGGAGCTATCTTCGCTTTGAGCTCCATCTGGTTGGTGTGGCTCGCTGCCGATGTCAGCTGGCAGATGGCGTTCGGTGTCATCTGCTTCATTGTCGGCATGTTCTTCATGTTCCTGAGCAGCACCGCTTATCATTGGGTAAGAGAGGGAAAGACGAAGGACGTTTTGCGCAAGTTCGACCACATCAGCATCTATGTGATGATTGCCTGCAGCTACACCCCCATCCTCATCGGGGTAGTAGGCGGCTGGCTTGGCTGGACGGTGTTTGCCTTCCAATGGCTGGTCGTGATAGGCGGCATCTTCTATAAAATCTATGCGATAGGGCGTTGGCCGAGGCTCTCGCTGGCAATCTATCTGATTATGGGATGGAGCATCGTCCTCATTGCCGAGCCGGTCATTAAACTCCTGACGCCCGTCACCCTCTGGCTTCTCCTTGCCGAAGGCATCGCTTATACTGCAGGAACTTACTTCTTTGCCCACGACGAGAGACCCCACTACCACGCCATTTGGCACGTCTTTGTCCTGCTTGGTGCCCTCGCTCATTGGGGCGCAGTCCTCACTTTGCTTTTGTAGTTTGTTTCTTGTCGGCAAGATACATCCCGACCAGAATGAGCGCTGTGCCCATCAGGAACCAGATGGTGATGTCTTCGCTCAGTACAATCCAAGCACACAAGATAGCGATGACGGGGTTGAAGTAAACGTAGTTCGTCGTCACGATGGCTCCCAACTTCCGAATGGCTAAAGCCCAAAGGTAAAAGCAAAGCGTTGAGGCAATGGCTCCGAGGAAGAGCAGTTCCACCATCGTTTGCGGTTCCAAGAGCGTCTCCAGCGTGGGCCATTCGGGATAAATCATGAAGTAAGGAATCATCGTGACGAGCCCATAAAAGAAGAGCTTGCGGGTGATGAAGAGTGTGTCGTAGCGCTTCGAGGCAGGGATGATGAGCAAACTGTACCCAGCCCAGCATAGACAAGCCGCAAAGGCAAGCAGGTCGCCAGTTGGAGCGAGATGGAGTACGAAATGCCCATTCAGTTCAACGATTGCCACACCCACTACTGCAAGCAGACTCCCGACTATCTGAATGCCCCTGAGACGCTCTTCGCGATAGAAAGCGGAGATGAGCAAGGCGGCAAACAAAGGGCAGAGGCAGACAATGAGCGCCGTGTTGGTGGTCGTGGTGTAGTTCATCGCGGCATTCTCTGTCAGGAAGTAAAGCGAGCCGCCAGTCAGCCCAAGCCCGAGCATGATGAGTTCGTCCTTCCAATTATTGGCGAACCAACGGAAGGGACGCCGAAAGGCAGCAAAGCCCAGGAGAAGCGCATAGGCGATGATGAACCTCAGCGTAAATATCATAGCCGGCGAGAGTCCCGCCAGCAACAGGAGTTTCGTGACGACAAATGTTGAGCCCCAAATGGCAACGACCAGAAAGGCGATGAGGTGATAGACGTATTTTTTATCTACCATTTACACAATTCTTGTATTCTTTAGAAACAAGGCGCGCTTTTTAATGCGCGGAGTTCCATTTACCATTTATATCTCCCTTCCCTTTAGGGGAGGGGGGCGACTAATAGTTATCTTCGATGACTTTTGTCGCGACTCGGCCATTCATGCTGGGCATGATGGCTCTCGCTGCTTCAAAAGTTCTCTGCCTTAATCTGGAAGTAGCTCTGCGGATGGTCGCAAACGGGGCAAACCTCTGGAGCCTTCTTGCCAATAACGATGTGGCCGCAGTTAGCGCATTGCCAGATGACGTCGCCGTCGCGAGAGAAGACGATGGCGTCCTCGATGTTCTTCAAGAGCTTGCGATAACGTTCCTCGTGGTGCTTCTCAATGGCGCCGACCTGTTCGAACTTCTCGGCTATCTCGTCGAATCCTTCCTCGCGAGCCTCTTTTGCCATGCGAGCATACATGTCCGTCCATTCGAAGTTCTCACCGTTTGCAGCATCGGCCAGGTTGGTCTTCGTGTCGCTCACGCTGCCGCCGTTCAGGTACTTGTACCACATCTTGGCGTGCTCCTTCTCGTTGGCAGCCGTCTCCTCGAAGATGTTGGCAATCTGCACGAAGCCGTCCTTCTTGGCTTTCGAAGCGAAGTAACTGTACTTATTGCGAGCCATGCTCTCTCCTGCAAAAGCCTCCTTGAGGTTCTGCTCAGTCTTTGTTCCTTTCAGGTCTTTCATCTCGTTTAATGTTTAGAGGTTATTGGTTAATGAAGCTTTCTGAGGGCAAAGATACGAAATTCATTGAACATTGAACATTGAACAATGAAAAATTATTTGTATCTTTGTGCCGTATGAGTTATTTGAACACCGAAAACATAGCCAGAAGCAAGGGCGGAGTGGAATATCACCCATTGAAACCTTTCCTTCCAGAAGGGGCAAAGATCCTGTTTCTGGGCAGCTTTCCGCCTCAGCGAAAGCGTTGGTGCATTGACTTCTTCTACCCCAATTGGATCAACGACCACTGGAGAATCCAGGGACAAGTGTTCTTTGGCGACAAGAATCACTTTGTTTGCGAGGGCGAGAAGCGCTTCAAGTTAGACGAGATAGTGAGGCATTGTGAGGAGAAAGGCATTGCTTTCTTCGACACTTCGACAGCCGTCCGTCGCCTCAAGGACAATGCTTCCGACAAGTTTCTCGAGGTGGTGGAGCCCACAGACATTGCCGCCTTGACCAGCCAACTACCCCAACTCAAGGCCATTGTTACTACTGGAGAGAAAGCCACACAGACCATCTGCGCCACCCTCGGCATTCCAGAAGTGCCGAAAGTCAATTCGTATGTGGCTATCTCCTCTCCCCCTAAAGGGGGACGGGGGGGCTGGAGCGGGGAGGGGGCTTTGCTTTGGCGACTTCCCTCATCGTCCCGCGCCTATCCACTCTCCTTTGAGAAGAAGGTAGAATCATACAGGAAGATGTTCGACGCCGTGCTTCGCTGAACTCCTTTTTACATGTTTAATTGATTGCATATACATGTACGTGCAATTGCAACTACATGTATATGCAATTGCAACTACATGTATGTGCAACGAACTTGACCTGTGAAGTTGACCGACCAGACTGCCTTAAATGGCTGTTTCCACGTGTTATGTTTTGTCTCTTCCCACGTAATGTTGGGCTAGCCAATGGTTGAACAGGGCAAAGAAGGCGAGGCAGAAGAGCGTGGGCAGGGCGAGTGAGAGGTCTTCTGGCCGTTTCGAAATGGCGACCATCGACTGCCAGATTGCCTGTCCGAACATATAAACGAGTCCGCCGACGCCAAGAATTGTGACAGCCAAGACGCAGCAAATGGCCACGATTCGCTGCCTTCGTTCGCTCTTTTGCCGTTCCAGGCGGATGCGCCTCATTGTGGTGTAGGCAAAGTTCGACGGCAGGCTAGGTCGCTCTCTTGCTGCGAGGGCTTGGCGAAGGGCTCGGCTTTCAATCAGTTGTTCCATGTTTCATCAATGAATAAAGTTTGCGACGGATGCGATGCAGGCGCGTGGCAATGGTGCCTGGCTCCACGTCGAGAATGTAGGCGATGTCAGTTAAAGGACGGCTTTCGAAGTAGTAAAGTTCCAGGAGCATCTGCTCGTCTGGCCTCAAGAGGGCAATGGCGTTTCGAAGTTCGTCGAGTCGGCTCTCGTCGTCCAGCACTTCGTCCACCTCCTTGTCGCTCAGGTTGGGCCTGTCCTCGATGCTGAGATATTCGATTCGTTTCTTTCTGAGCCACGAAACGGTGGTGGTGTAGGCGATGCGGCAAACCCATGTGGAGAACGAAGAACGACCGATGAACGAGTCGAGACGGTTGTAGGCGCGGACAAAGGCGTCCTGCGTCAACTCCTCGGCATCCTCGTGGTTCGGCACCAGACGCGACACGATGGCAAACACTTCGCCACCGTATCGCTCCAGGAAATAGCCGTAATCGCTCTCGTGACCGTCAAGGATGCGGGCTATCAGTCGCTGCTCGTCCATCAGTTTCGCTTAGACTTCGAACTCGTCTTTCTTCTCTTTGGGTTGTTCGGCCTTACGCTCTGCACGATAAGACATAAGCAGACCTATGCCGCCACAGATGCAGACGCTTGCCACATAGACGATGCCGCTGACATATTCTCTATAGCGAAACATGGAGTTTTCGTCTGCACGGAAAGAGTAATCGCCATAGGTAGCCAGCATATTGATGCAGAAGCCGAGCAGGAAACCAAAGCCAATGCCCGTCAGCAACCAGCCGATGCGGAGGGCCGTGTACTTGCCTCCACTGCTGTAAAGGCTGATGCCTTTGAAGTCGATGTTCTTCAGTTCCGTGATTTTGCTGATGAGCATCAGTCGCTCGCGCTTGTGGACGAAGAGCTCGATGACTTTGTAAATGCCGCCAAACACGATGGCGAAGTTCAGGGGAATCATAATCCAATCCATAGTCTTGGTGTTTTAAGTGATATGATGTGTTACTTGTCTCTACTTAGTTAGACGCGTCTTTTCGCAAAACATTACATAAAGACACAAAAAAAAAGTGAAGCGTCCTTCACTTAATTGTTTGCTTGTCTGCTTGCCATCACATTATATCTTTTATGACACAAAGTTACAAACATTTTCTTGTGATTTGTGTAGTTTTTCGTAACTTTGTTGCGTCTAATGGGTGAAATGATTCGAAACAGAACGACAATGACAGACACAGAAAGACAATTCGCCAAGACCGTCCGCGAGCACAAGAGCACTATCTACACCGTTTGCTACATGTTCTCGAAGGACGACGACGAGGTGAACGACCTCTTCCAGGAGGTGCTCATCAACCTTTGGAAAGGCTACGAGAGCTTCGGGCATCGCAGCGACATCAGGACGTGGATTTACCGCGTTGCCCTCAACACCTGTATCTCTCTCGACAGGAAGAAGCGGCGCTCGGCAACCGTTCGCTTGGCGATGGACATCAACCTCTTTGAGGACCGCGACGAGGACACGCGCCAAGTGGACTTGCTCCACAAGCGCATCTCGCGCCTGCAACCCTTCGACCGCGCTATCGTCCTGCTCTGGCTCGAAGACCTCTCTTATGAAGAGATAGGCCAGATAGTGGGCATCTCGACGAAGAACGTCAGCGTCCGTCTGTTTAGAATCCGTGAGCAACTGAAGAACATGTCAAACGATTAAACCTATGCCCATTATGAATACCGAACTTGAAGAGATGCGCGAGCAGCTGGCCACGCTGAAGAAGAAGCTTGAGAAGCAGGAGATAGTGAACGACCGACTGATAAGCAAGACCAAGGAGTCGCTGGAAAAGGATATGACTACTGTGCGAAGGCAGTACAGGATCGGGCGCATTAGCAACTTTTTTGCAGTACCCCTTATCTACTATATAGTGGTTTATCAACTCGGTCTGTCGGTGCCTTTTGGGATAGCCACTGCAATATGGGCATTCGTCACCTTCGTATTCGTTTTCTGGCGAAAGGGCCACCTGTACAATCTGCATTCAGACAATCTGCTAGAGGCTCAGCTGAAGGTGACTACCCTCAAGCAGCATCACAGCAAATGGCTCAAGTTCGATTATCTTTCCTTAGCGTTCTGGTTGGCTTGGCTTGGGTGGGAAATCTATCGGAAGTGCACGATGGAGAACGCAGGAGATGTGCCCGTCCGCCTCTACTTCGGCTTCGTCATCGGTTGTCTGATTGGGATACTCATTAACATTTGGAAGGTCGTCGAGACGCAGCGTCGCTACCAAAGAATGCTCGACCAGATAGAAGACCTCAAGGCAGAGTGTCAATAGGCGTTCTCCTCCGTCGTAAGTGGGGACATGCTCCCCTTTGCGCGGTCGGTGGTGTCATTCAGTCATTGCTGTAAACACCGCGTTCGTCCACAGCAGGCGACTTATGTCGACGTGGCTTGGGAGCAGGCAAAGCCTTGCACGTCTCACGGACAAGCATGGAAAGATAGTCGCGGTCGTCCACGTCGGCGATGTAGAAGTAATCCTTCGCTCCGTCGTAAGGAGGGCACATCTCAATGGTTCTTAACAAAGGACGAACGGCTTCGGTGGGCTTCAGATAGAAGCGGTCGTCGCAGATGAGGCCAAATATCTTGCCGTCGCAATAGATGCCATAGTCCCCAAACATCTTCCTTGTCATGATGTCTCCTGCACCGCCGCATTGCTCTGCGACGTATTGCACAAAGTCTTGTCTGCTTGCCATTGTTCTTCTATTGCCTTAATCCTTCATTCTTTCCTGTAGTTCCTTATTGTCTTCGAGGAGATTCCAGATGCCGTCTTCCGAGAGTACTCCCCGCTTCAAGTCCTTTGGCAAGCGTCCTGCCTCGTCGTCGGCAAAGTCCTGCTTCCAGTCGTCGCCACCATAATAACTTGTGAGGGCTGCAATGTCCGCCTTCGCCTCGTCATATTTATCAAGCGCAGAAGATAGTCTTTTCAAGGCAGAAGCAGCGCGGACAAGGTGCCGCTCCATCTTGCGAATGCGCTGAAGTTGTTCATCCATGAGGTTTGAAACATTGAAACTGTAAAACATTATAACCTGATGTCGGCTTCGAACTGAATCTCTTGCACAGGCAGGATGCAGTCGCTGACAATCTTCAGATTGCTTGCGTCGGCGCTCGGCACAGCCTTTATCTCGATGAGGCGCTCTTCGCCTGGCAACAGACCACGCAATGTAACAGAGGAGCGGACATCTCCTATCGCGAACCAAGCGTCGCGATAGAGTGGGGCAATGCCCTTGTTGGTGACAAGCAGACGCGTGGATGTGCCGTCCGTCTCGCACTTTTTTACTACGAAGCGATAGCCCGTCGCCATAGAGCCTTCGCGAAACCTTTCAGGCGTAGCGACACCGCCTCGCGGGGCGTCATTGGCTATCATGAAGGTGATGTGATACTTCGCGGCCTGCTCTTCCCAAGTGCGTCCGTACAGACCGTCGGGACTGAGGAAGCTCTTCTGGTCGTTGGACGAGTAGTAGCTTATCTCGCCACCGCAGACACCTGTCTGCCAGCGCTTGCCCTCTCCGATAGCGTTCCAGCACCTTTCGTTGAAGCCGCTGCCGCTACCTATCTCGTGCGACTTGTGCATGAACGAGTCATCAAACAGGCCAAACCTTCTCGCCATCAACGTGCTGTTCTCAACGACGGGAGAATATCTCTTGTCGCCAGCATCAACGGAAACGGCCCAAGGAATGCCTGTCATCGTTGTGTCGAGGTGCTCGAAGAACTGGCGCTGGAAGTCTTTCGTGGGGAAGTTCTTGCCCAATTGTAACTCTGTGCCGTAGATATGATACTCCGACCAATGCCCGAAGCCGACCTCGAGGAAAGCCAGTCGGGGGTCGTGAGCATAGCGTCGAGCGAAATCAGTGTAGAACAGGAGTGTGAAGCGCATCAGCTCCTTGTTGCTCCAATCAGCGTAATAGGTCGGTCCGTCGCCGCCTGGGTTCTCCGAGAAGGTCTCGTTATAGTCGTCGCGAGCCTTGATGTAGGCAGGCACGGCCGTTGTACCTCTGTTGCCGTCCACGTCGCGGCTCGACGGATATTCGTAGCGAAAGCGTGCGATGAGCTGATGTCCGCGGCTCGATACATCGTTCAGTATGTTCTCGAACCATGTCCAGTCGTACAGGATGGTGCCGTCGTCCTTGCAACCCGTCACGACCTTGCAGGGCAGACAATACGAGAACTCCAGCTGGATGCCCTTGCCGTAAGTGGCGTTGCGGTTGCGTGCTTCTTCAGGCCAAAGCACGAGGCCCGTCATGGGTTGCGGATGTGTGATGCTCCGCTTCAGCTCCACCGATTGCCACGACTGTGCGCGACAAGGCATCGCTGCCAAGGTCAAAATCAGGAATAAAAGTCTTGTCTTCGTCATCGTCGGTTCTTTGTTTTGAACGCCAATAGTCATTTTGACAGATTAGAGCTCTTCCTGAAAAGCAAGAAATCAACGCCAACTAGTGATATGGCGTTGTCTCTGATGCAAAGGCTTTCGAGTACCACCATCAGCGAGTCGTTCCTAAAGGACATGAGTTTGTCGGGATGCTGCATACATGATGTGTCCTGCTGCAAGATGGCGTTGATGGGATATACCAACACGACCTCGCCTTCTTTATTCTTTATGGTAAAGGTTTGATCTTTGTAGGCACATGTGTAGTCTTCTTCCGGCAGTATCGTGCTGTAGTCTCCAAGTTCTATCTGCTCCGTTCTTTCATGCCATCTATAATTATTGGTGACATCGCCAATACTCTTGTCGTACGAGAAATCGTATTCATCGTAAGACCAATCGCCATACTTTTTCTTAAACTCGTCTGCTCCAATCCCTGTCCTTACATAGCTGATGACACTGCATACATCCTTGTACCTCTCGCACATCAGGCTGTCTTGCCTGATGCTATTCAGGTCTATTCGCTCTAAGAGTTTGCCAGTCTTGGCATTCGTCAGCTTCAGTTCTTTCAGATAATCTTCCAGTCTTTGCTTCTGACAACTCAGCCCGATGCTTTTGGCCGAGATGCCGGGAATGTAGGTAAAGAGGATGATGGCAGCACCGAAGATGAGCGCCATCAGTTGGTATCGGCGTGTGCGTTCCTTGAAGAGCATCAGCACAAAGCATGTCATCAGCACGCCTGCCACGATGAGATAGAACCGGTCCTCAGTGAAACTGTAGAGGCGGATACGGTAGATGGAACCTATCCAATAGAGAACAAGAGGAGGAATGGCAATGAGTGTGAAATGACGGTAGAACCAGTCGTAGTACCGCTTGCTGAGAATCGTCTGCGACATACTGCCGGCCAGAGCCACGCTGATGAATCCCATCACCATCCAAGCCACGCCGCCTTTCGGCAGTTCCCATTCGAAGACAATCTTTAAGAAATAGACATAAAGGATGACGGTGTAGATGATGACGGCAGGCGAAAGGATGTAGTTGAGAATGATCTGCATTATCTTGGCAGGCTCGTCCACTTCATCTTCGTCCTGACGAATGAGCGTGCAGCATATCTGCGGAGCAACAACAATCCAGATAAATGAGAAGATGTATTCGTAATGATGATTGGGCTCAGCAATGCCAAAGATATATAGGAAGGAATCTACAATAGCCACAACTGCCAAAGTCAGTATTCCTGCCACGAGCAAGCCGAAGAACATCTGTGTCGCCACATGAATGGCATGAGCGACAAAAGAGCGATTGTCCATCCTCTTGCTGCCGACAATCAGCAGAATGGCTGCAAGGACATAGGTGAAAAAGAATCCTGATGTCCATAGAAAAGGCTTTATATTTATTGACAAGAGGAAGAGGGACAGGAAGAAAGAGGCGTAGTATGCTATGCGACTTGCTCGTTGAAGCCAGAAGGTTAATGCGACTAGCGGAACATACAGACAAAGAATATCGAGGCTGACACCAAGCCATTCGATGTTTTCAATGTCAAATACTGTTATGACAAAGACCATCACACCTAATGCTGCTTCAACAGGAAATCGCTGCGGACTACGCAGAAGTTGATGCAGCAATGTTTTTATCGACACCATTATTATACTCCTTTTATGACTTTACTTGCCAAACAATATAATGCCAATGCAAAGTTAAGCATTTCATGAAAAAGAGCCAAATGTTTCGCACATTATTTTGTGTTCTTCGGCGTCGCGTGTTATGATGGCAAACTAAGCGTGCTTAATTGGCAAACTTAACGTGCCATGTTTGCAAACTAAGCGTGCCGTGTTTCTTGACACGGCACGCTTCCTTTATCCTTGCGGCTTGTAACCTGGGATGTATTCGATTTTGTGGTCCTTGACGCGAAGGACTTTGTACCATTCTCCGGGAAGTGTGAAGGCTCCAATGGTCTCGTCGATAACGAGGATGTAGAAGTGGCCGTCCATGTCCGAGAGGAAGCTGTGGAGGCTCTTGTGCCGATTGGTATTCTTAGATTTGTATGGCCAATCCTTCAGGTCGTTTATTCTTATAATAACGCTTCTGGGAGTTGTGTTGATGCGGAACTCCTGATTGGGGTGCGACAGAATATACTTATCCTTTGCCATGAATTGTAACTCATGGAACATACTCTTGGCCTTGGAAACAGGAATGACATAGAGATGTCCTGTGCTCTTGCTATAGAGCGTGTGCTCCTCGTCGTAATATGATTCTGCGACAAACGGCTGGTTGCCCCACCGCTTCTGATAGTCTTCTGCGGTAAACTCATAGGAAACCTCGTAAGTCTTCAGGCTGTCTGTCAGCTCGACCTCCTTATTTATGAAGTCGATGATGGGTTGCTCGTCATAAGGCTCTGCCTCTCCCTTTTCCTCGCGGGTGATGTACTCAACGCATACGAAGGTGTGTTCTCTGTCCCCTTCATATGTCAGGGTAGCTGCTCTGGCTGCTTTGAATTGTGCATGGTAGCTATCCTTGCCATACAATTCAATCCTTTCGCCTTCCATTGGGTCTAATGCCAAAGCATAAACAACGCTGTCTTTGTCTGCCACATGACTCTCCTTGTGATAGCATTGACGAGCACCCGAGCATCCCCAACTGAAGGCCCGTAAGCTGGAATCGGCGGCCAAATAGCTTCCGTTGTCGTGTTTGCGTTGCCATTTCGTAACGAGGTTTGGATTAGAGTAATTGATGGAATAATATGCCGCTTTTCTCAAAATGCTGCCTCCCTCGTATTGTTCACATTTTGTGACATCATGTTCTCCCTGCTTGTCAAGGTAATATATGAGGTTCTCTATCGGGTCGCCTGTCTGCTTGTTCTCTTTCTCATGAGTGCAGCAGGCTGTCATGCCGCATAAGAGCGACAGAAAGAATATGCTATGTTTCATTGTTTCGTTGTTTAGGGGTTAATGGTTTATGATAGGTATAAGACGTCTTCACATTTTCTTTATTCTTTCATCTCTGCAATCGCCATTTGCAGTTGTTGCCCGCTTTGCTCAATGTCTGCCACAGTCTCTTCGAAGGTGGGGAAGGATTGCGTCATGGAAAGCATGGTTTGATAGTCTTGCTGTGCAGGATAGTTGTCTGCTTCCCCAGGGTCATTGCCTTTCGAAGGCATGAAGAGGAACAGCCCGACGGCAATTGCTGCCGCTATGCTTGCTGCCCAAGGAAGGAAATGTCTCAGCCTTGTCTTCTCCCAAAGAGAAGGAATCCTTTTCTTGTCAATTGCATCCATCTGCTCGTTCAGCCGGGTCATGAAGTCCTCTTCGCTACTCATCTCAGGATGGTAGGAATGGAATATGTCGTAAAGTTCCTGGTCTTTCATAGTTCTTCTTTTAACCTTTTAACTTTTCCCTTAAATGTGATCTTCCTCTCGACAGGCTTGCTTTGACCGTCCCTTCGCTCGTGTTCATGATTGTCGCGATTTCCCTGATGGGACGGTCTTCCATGTAGAAGAGCAGCACGGCGGTTCGTTCGCTGAGCGTCAAGCCATCGATGGCGCGATAAAGGTCTTGGTAGTCGAAGGTGTCGTCGGAATGAGAAGCGGACGAGATGCTGTATGCCTTCTCGATGTTTAACGTGCCGGCACGAACCGAATCCTTTCGCTGATGGTCAGCCAGGCAGTTGCATGCAATCCTGTAAAGCCAACGTGAGAAGCCGCCGTCGTCCTCGAAACCAGCCGATGCCGTGTATGCCTTGAGCATAGCCTCCTGAGCGATGTCGTCTGCCTCCTGACTGTTGCCGCTGCACGCAGCCAGCAGGAATCGACGCAGGCCCTGTAGTTCCTTGCGGACGAGAAAGGTGAATTGTTCGCGGTTCATTGATGCTTTTGCACAAAGGCGCGCCTCTTAATGCGCGGATCGTTGATGACTTGTTCTATTAGATAAACGTTTGAACCAGTCAAAAGGTTGCAAGGAGGCTCACTTTTTCTGCAGCCAGTATTGCCGCTCCTGCTCCGACATCTTCTCGATAGCATAGCGAAGAGTGGTCCTGGGCATCTCGTGGGCATGAAGGTTAAGGAAGTCGCGCAGCATGTCCATGCTTATTCTCTTCCCCATTTCGCGCAGCATCCAGCCGACCGCTTTGTGCATAAGGTCGTGCGAATGGTGGAGATGCATCTCGGCATAACGCAGGCACCAGAAAGGGTCGCCCAGTTGTGTCGTCTTCCATGTGCAGACCATGCTCATGCGTTGCTTCCAGAGGTTGTCGCTCTTGGCAAGGCTGTCGAGAAGCGCAATCTTGTAATCCCTGTCGCCGAGGCTTGAAGGCAGCATCAACCAAGCACCCAATATCTTGTGGACAGACAGGTCAACGAGGTCCCAGTTGTTCGCTTGCTCGGCATACTCGAGATACATTATTAATATATTATCGCGGGCACGAATGGAAGTTTCGTCATTTATGAGACGTTTTGTCGCGAGGCTCTCGAACTTCTCTACAAGGATAAGAAAGCCGCAAAGCCTTACTTCGTGCCATCGGTTCATCAGCAGTTCGGGCACTTCGTCCAAGGGAAAGTCCTTCCAAGCGGCTTTGACAATCTCCCGCGTCTGCGGCACTTTCAGGCCGAGGAACTCGTCGCCCTCGCCGTATTCGCCTTTGCCGGTCTTGAAGAAGCGCATCAGGATTTCCCTTTGCTTCTCGTCGCGGAGCGACTCCATATAAGCGATGATGTCCTTTGCCGTCATTTTCTCTTCTTTAGTATTCGTGCCACAATGGAGCGGATTTCGTCGATTTCCTTGTCTTGCTTCTTTGTCTTGCGTCTTGGCTTCTTGGGCGAATCTGTCGGGAAGGCGTCGAGCATCGACATCTGTTTCTCGTGAAGATAGGTGTCGACGCTGAAGCCTTTCTCTGCAATCTTAGTGAGCAGATACTGGCGAGCAAGGCAAGATTGCCGCAAGTCGGGTAGTGCATTGCCCAAACGACGAGCGGCCTGCTTGTTGTTTGTCTCTACCTTTTGGCTGAGTTCAATGGGAACAGAGAGGATGTCGTGCAGTTGGTTCGCAAAGTAGTCAGCGCTGCGCTTCACGCGTTCAAGGAAGTCCTTGTCGTGCAAGGCGTCGAAAGACATCGACTGAATCAGCTGCCGCCACTTGTCAGCAACGGCAACAACGCGTTCGCGAAGCAACGAGAGTGCCTGGTTGTGCTGCTGCGTGAGCGAGGCGTTGCTGTGATAGAAATACTCGTTGAAGAGTCGCATCATCGACTCTTCAAGATAAAGGATGGAGCGGAAATCGAAGAGTTGCAGAAGAAGGTGGCGTTCGTATTCCTGCTTGAGCAGGGGCAACTGCTGAATGCTCCTTTCTGCCTCGCTCTCTTGACGTGCGATGTAGGTATCGACGCGCTGGTCGCTCATGACGGCTCGCGTATCGAGAGGCTTGGCCAGCACAAGGCCTTCGAGCGTGCGGCAGCGGCTCAGGGCAACATAGACCTGTCCCGGAGCAAAACTCATATTGGCGTCGATGATGGCGCGGTCGAAGGTCAAGCCCTGACTCTTGTGGATGGTGATGGCCCAAGCCAGGCGCAAGGGCAACTGCTTGAACGTTCCCTGCACCTCCGACTCAATTTCCCTCGTCTTTTCGTTCAAGGTGTATCGCGTGTTCTCCCACTCCAAAGGCTCCACATCGATGGCTTCCGAGTCGCCCTCACAATAGACGCTCAGTTGCCTGTCGCTTGCCTCCATCACACGTCCGATGCGTCCGTTGTAGTAGCGATGCTCGCCTGTCGGGTCGTTCTTCACGAACATCACTTGCGCCCCTTCCTTCAGGACGAGCGTTTCTGCTGTGGGATAAGAGTAATCGGGGAACGTGCCCTTGATTTCCGCTTTGTATGTATAGGCAAAGCCAGGCAGTTTCTGCAGCTCCGACTCGTTGTAGTTGTTGGCGATGTTGTTGTGGGTTGTGAGGCGGATGTATGGCTCTTTCGGGCTGGGGACGAATGTCGAATCGTATCGGGTGTTCAGCCTCGCGAGTGCTTCTGCCGAGGGATGTCCGCTGCGCACCTCGCTAAGTAGGGAGATGAAGGCTTCGTCCTGCTGACGATAGATGTGGCTCAGTTGGATGGTTACGTAGTCGATTTGCTGCAAGGCCTTCGAGCCGAAGAAGTACGGCGTATCGTAGAAGGGTTTGAGTATCTGCTCGTCTTCGGGCGTGACGACGGGTGTGAGCTGTGCCAAGTCACCAATCATGAGGAGTTGCACCCCGCCAAAAGGTTCGCCATGCTCGCGGAAACGACGAAGCACGGCATCGATGGCGTCGAGCAAGTCCGCACGAACCATCGAGATTTCGTCAATGATAAGCAAGTCCATCGAAGCGATAATCTTGCGCTTCTCCTTGCTGAAGTCGAACTTGCTCTCCACCTTGGCGCCAGGCACATAAGGCGAGAGGGGCAGTTGGAAGAAGGAATGGATGGTGACGCCGCCTGCGTTGATGGCTGCCACGCCTGTCGGAGCGACCACGATAGGCCGCTTGCGTGAGCGCTCCATGACTGCCTTGAGGAACGTCGTCTTGCCCGTCCCCGCCTTGCCTGTCAGGAAGATGCTTCGCCCGGTATTCTCGACGAAGTCCCATGCCGTACGCAGTTCGTTGTTTTGTTCCATTTGAAATGTGCTTACGATGTCAAGCGTGTTTTAACCTTTGGTTCAGTAAATGGCACAACTCGTCTGCCGTCATGCTTATATCTGTGACGGAGACAGAATCCAGGGCATTGATGAGACGCTTGTTCATGGAACGGTAGAGGTAGCCGAAGATGCTGGCGTTCTGCATCATTTGCCGTTCCAGGTCGGGCTTGTAGTTGATGGCTACGAACTCGTTATCACCAAGTTTCCTGACCTCGAAGGACGCAACATCGGCAAAGCGGACATGTGTCGTCCTGAATCTTCGGTAGGTGAGTTCCTCGTCGTTTATGGTCAAATGAGCTTGACCGAAGAGTCTTTCCTTCAGGAATGACCAGAGCAACACGATGCCGAAGCAGCCGAAGACCAAGATAGTGACCCATCCTACCACCAGATGAAACACGTTCCTGTGCATGTGAAGGATGAAGATGCCGGCAAAGACAAAGAGGAGGCAAGCCAAGATGAGCAGCATCATCCGCCATAGAGAGGAGTATATCTTGACTTCTTTCATGGGTCTTTCCTCATTTCATTCCCTCTTTATTTCATTCTACAAGGAGATAAAAGAAGATAAAAGGAGATATAAGAAGATAGAGGACATTTGCTTTTGGAGACTGTCATCGTGTCATTTGGTATTGTCTTCTATCTTCTTCTGTCTTCTTCTATCTCCTTCTATCTTCTTCTTTCATTCTTTCCTCTATAACGTTCCAATCAATAATCTGCCAAAGCGCGGCGAGATGATCGGGCCGACGATTCTGGTAGTCGAGGTAGTAGGCATGTTCCCAGACGTCGAAGGTCAGCAGGGGTGTGAGGCCTTTCTGCACGGGATTGGCGGCGTTTGGCTCTTGCGTGATGATGAGTTTGCCGTCCTTATCTGCCGAGAGCCACACCCAACCTGAGCCGAAGAGAGTCGCTCCCTTCTTCTGGAACTCGTCCTTGAAAGCCTCGAACGAACCGAAATCGCGGCCGATCCCTTCAGCCAAAGCGCCCGTCGGCTCTGCCTTCGTTGGTTTGGATGCAAACTGACGGAAGTAGAGTTCGTGGTTTAAGATTTGTCCCGCATTATTGAGAATGCCACCACTTGCCTTGCAGACAATCTCCTCGAGGCTTGCCTCCTCGAATCCGCTGCCGGGCAGAAGTGCGTTGAGGTTATTGACATAGGCAGCCAAATGCTTGCCGTGATGAAAGCCGATTGTGTCCTTACTGATGACTGGCTGCAGGGCATCTGCCTCGTAGGGCAATGCCATCAAACTAAACTTTCCCATACCTTATTATATTTATATAGTTTTGCGTCTGCAAAGATACGAAATATAATTGAAAATTGAAAATGGAAATGTTAAAAGATGCAACAAATCGAAAGATTTCTTGCAAAACGTTTGGTTTATAACATAAACTAATTTACCTTTGCGTCATCGAATGTTATGAAACACGTCGAAACACTTTAATAATAACAACTTAACACAAGGAACTATGGAAGAAAACATGGAGTTGACTGCTGAGCGCAGTCTTGAGATTATCACCGAACAACTTGAAAAGAGTCGCCGAGCCGTGTCGAAGGATACGGGGGAGTGGCTTTTCGTGTCGGGTTTGACGACGATGATGACGGCCCTCGTCGTGGCAAGTGCCAACCTGTTGAGTTGGACACCTCTTTTTCATCTGCTTTGGTTCGCCTTGCCTGTCGTTATTTGGCTGGTCATGAAGCGCATCAACAGGAATCGCGTGCCTGTCCCTGAGAACTTTGTAGGCACGTTGGTCAGGAAGACTTGGTACACCACCTTGGCTTTTGCCCTTGTTTATGTCGTTATTGCTACCGTGTGGAATATCGTTTTGATACACTATGAGAGTCCCGATGTCTATCTTCATGCAGGAATGCACATAACGCCAACTGTCATTACCTTGCTGGCTGTGGCGGTAAGCATAACAGGTCTGATCCTGAAGAAACGCTCGTTGGTATGGTTCGGTTTGCTGTCCTTCGTGATATTGAAATGTGGCTTATTCTCAGTTTTATTAGGTCGTCTCTTGCCACCCACAGAGTTAGTCAAGTGGAGTCTCATCCAGCCTTGCGGGTTTATATTCCTCTTTGCTCTTGTCGGCTTGATGCTCCCAGGCTTGATGCTTAAAAAGCAAAAGTAGTATGTCTTTCCAACCATTAGACCCGTTATTGCACGCTGAGTTGCGACTCGCCGTGATGTCTCTGCTCATCGCCGACGTGGAGGCCGAGTTCCCTTATATCAAGGAGCAGACGGGAGCGACGGCAGGCAACCTGAGTGTTCAAATAGATAAACTGTCTTCGGCGGGTTACATCAAGGTCAAGAAGACGTTCAAGGGCAAGCGACCTTGCACGATATGTCGCATCACGGCAAAGGGTCAGAAGGCTTTCACGACCTATGTCGAGGCCCTGAAAGGTTACCTTGAAATAAAAAATAAGGATTAGAGAATGAGAATTAAGAATTATTTCGTACCTTTGTGCTGCGATTTAATTCTTAATTCTTAACTCTTCATTCTTAATTTTCCCAAGCACCATGAAGCGAGCCATCATTCTTCCTGCCGTAGCAATCATCCTGCTGGCCGTCTATGCGGGGCCTTATCTGTTGCTGCTTTTGCTTGTCATTCCCATCGGTTATTTCTTCATGGATCGGCTTGAAAAGGCTGCCCCAAAGCGCATCACATACGCCAATATCGAGGAGGTCGAAGCGAAGTACGGGCAGGCAGACGATGTCGTGGTGCTTAGTTCGACGAGGGCTAACGAGCTGCAAGCCCTGATGCTCTTCTACAAGGCACAGGACAAGGTGATTGTCTGTGGCGAGGAGCTGCGGCTGAGCGACTTGGAGGGCGTGATGTCGAAGAACATGGCGACGCCCTATACGATTGACGAATATGCCGTTGTTATCGCGACGAAAGACCCGCTTCATCCCACCATCCAGCTTCGCGTGGGCTACGATGGCGCCCTGGCTGGCGAGATAGCCGGCCAGATCGACCAGCATATATCGCCCCATTCTCCAGCCTGAACGACTCAACACGCCACAGGTAGTTCGTTGATTCATCATGATAAATCAATTGCTGCATCATGAATAATCAATTGCTGCATCATGATAAATCAATCAACGCCGCCTGTTAAGTTTTACAACGACGCATGCCAAGTTGGGCAACTACGCTTGTTAAGTTGCCAAATCAGGCTCGTGTCGTTTCCTTTTTCTCCTGCACACATTATTTTTATTATAACAGGAAAAAATCAGAGCCAACACGAAGGAATTCTCAGGAAATTGTTGTATCTTTGCACGCGAAAAAAGTAACAAGCAAAGGTATGACGATAACTTTCTTCAAGACACCGCAGCGGAGCATCATCGCGACTGAGAGCAAGCAGGCTCTCACGGCTGCCGAAATCGAGAAACTCTGCTGGCTGTATGGTGGAGCAGAGATAGAAAAAGAGGAGAACCTGACGGGCGACTTCATCGGTCCTCGCCGCGAGATGATTACGCCGTGGAGTACTAACGCGGTGGAAATCACACAGAACATGGCCATCCAGGGCATTACGAGGATAGAAGAATACTTCCCCGTAAAGGACGAGAATGCTGACCATGACCCCATGCTTCAGCGCCTGTATCACGGCCTGAATCAGGACATCTTCACCATCCACAAGCAGCCCGAGCCCATCATCAGCATCGAGAATCTGGAGGAATACAACGAGAAGGAAGGTCTCGCGCTGTCCCCCGAAGAGATTGAATACCTGCACAAAGTGGAAGGTCAGCTCGGCAGGAAACTTACTGACAGCGAGGTCTTTGGCTTCGCTCAAATAAATAGTGAGCATTGCCGGCACAAGATATTCGGCGGAACCTTTATCATCGATGGCGAAGAGAAAGAGTCGTCTCTCTTCCAGATGATAAAGAAAACGACTCAAGAGAATCCCCATCACATCATTTCTGCCTATAAAGATAATGTGGCGTTTGCTGAGGGGCCGGTCGTTGAGCAATTCGCTCCGAAGGATCACAGCACGAGTGATTACTTCGAAGTGCGTGACATAGAGAGCGTTATCAGCCTCAAAGCCGAGACGCACAACTTCCCGACTACGGTCGAGCCCTTCAACGGAGCATCGACTGGCACAGGCGGCGAGATACGCGACCGCATGGGAGGCGGCGTCGGTTCATGGCCCATCGCAGGTACTGCGGTGTATATGACGGCCTACCCAGAGACCCCCTCTGACTCCCCCTCTAGGGGGAGAAAATCCGGCTCAGCAGGCGCTGCCAAAGAAAGCCTCCCCATAGAGGGGGAGGTTTGGAGAGGGTCTCTCCCTCCTAGAAAGTGGCTCTACCAAACTCCTGAGCAGATTCTCATCAAGGCTTCGAATGGTGCTTCCGACTTCGGAAACAAGTTCGGACAGCCACTTATCTGCGGATCTGTGCTCACTTTCGAGCATCAGGAAGGTCAGGAGCAATATGCCTACGACAAAGTCATCATGCTGGCTGGTGGTGTAGGATACGGCACGAAGCGCGATTGCCTGAAGAAAGAACCTCAAAAAGGCAATAAGATTGTGGTTGTGGGAGGTGATAACTATCGCATCGGACTTGGTGGCGGCAGCGTTTCCAGCGTGGAGACAGGTCGCTATTCAAGTGGCATCGAACTCAACGCAGTACAGCGTGCCAACCCTGAAATGCAGAAGCGAGCCAACAATCTGGTGCGTGCGCTTTGCGAGGAGGAAGTGAATCCCGTTGTCAGCATCCACGATCACGGAAGCGCAGGCCACGTGAACTGCCTCTCCGAGCTTGTAGAAGAGTGTGGCGGACTCATTGATATGACGAAACTTCCTATCGGCGACCCAACACTTTCGGCAAAGGAAATCATCGCCAACGAAAGCCAGGAACGCATGGGACTGCTCATCGACGAGAAGCATATCGAGCATGTTCGCAAGATTGCAGAAAGGGAGCGTGCTCCGCTTTATGTGGTCGGAGAGACGACAGGAGATGCCCATTTCGCCTTCCAGCAAGGGGATGGGAAGCGTCCGTTCGACCTCGATGTGGCTCAGATGTTTGGCCACAGTCCCAAGACTGTCATGCGAGATAAGACAGTGGAACGTGCTTACGAGAACGTTTCTTACGACCAAAAGGACCTCAGCGGAAAGGTTGCTCGAGTGCTTCAACTTGAAGCTGTGGCTTGTAAGGACTGGCTGACCAACAAGGTGGACCGTTCTGTGACGGGCAAGGTGGCACGCCAACAATGTCAGGGCGAACTGCAGTTGCCGCTCTCGGATTGTGGTGTGGTTGCCCTCGACTATCGTGGCGAGAAAGGTATTGCAACGGCTCTCGGCCATGCTCCACAAGCCGCTCTTGCCAATCCGGCTGCAGGAAGTGTCCTTTCTGTTGCAGAATCTCTGACAAATATCCTTTGGGCTCCGCTCGAAGAAGGATTGGATAGCGTCAGTCTTAGCGCGAATTGGATGTGGCCTTGTCGTGCTCAGGAAGGCGAGGATGCACGTCTGTATCAGGCAGTTGAAGCGTTGAGCGACTTCTGTTGTGCTTTGCAGATTAACGTTCCGACAGGCAAGGACAGCCTCTCTATGACGCAGAAATATCCTGATGGAACTAAGATAATCAGCCCAGGAACAGTTATCGTTTCGAGTGGCGGTCAGGTAAGCGACATCAAGAAGGTCGTTTCGCCCGTTTTGCAGAAATGTTCCTCTACATTATATCACATAGACTTCTCGTTCGACCAACTGCGTTTGGGTGGTTCTGCATTTGCCCAAAGCATGGGGAAGGTCGGCTCAGATGTGCCAACGGTACGTGATCCGGAGTACTTCCGCGATGCCTTCAACGCCGTTCAGGACCTGATAAAGAAGGGCCTTATCCTTGCCGGTCACGACATCTCGGCAGGTGGTCTCATCACTTGTCTGCTGGAAATGTGCTTCGCAAATACTGAGGGCGGACTCGAGATAAACCTCGACAAGATGAAGTGCGACGACCTAGTGAAACTCCTCTTTGCAGAGAACCCGGGCATCGTGATTCAGGTTGCCGACAAGAATCGCACGGAGGTCAAGAAGTTCCTTGATGATGCGGGAGTCGGTTACGTCAATATCGGCCGTCCTTGCGACGAGCGTCACATCCTTATGGAAAAGGCTGGAGCACAATATCAGTTTGGTATTGATTACCTTCGTGATGTTTGGTATGCAAGCAGCTATTTGCTCGACCGCAAACAAAGCTTCAATGGTAAGGCCAAGGAACGCTATGAAAACTACCGCAAGCAACCGCTCGAATGGAACTTCTTGCCAAGTTTCACAGGCAAACTCAGCCAGTATGGTTTGAACCCAGACCGCAGGGAAAAGAGTGGTGTAAAAGCAGCTATCATCCGCGAGAAAGGCACGAATGGCGAGCGAGAAATGGCTTACATGCTCTACTTGGCAGGCTTCGACGTGAAGGATGTCATGATGACCGACCTCATTTCGGGCAGGGAAACGCTCGACGACATCAACTTCATTGTCTTCTGTGGCGGCTTCTCCAACAGTGATGTGCTTGGTTCGGCAAAGGGTTGGGCAGGTGCTTTCCTCTACAATCCCAAGGCAAAAGAGGCGCTCGACCGTTTCTACAGCCGTCCTGACACACTCTCCCTTGGCGTTTGCAACGGGTGTCAACTCATGGTTGAACTCGGTTTGGTGGGCAGCAATAAGGCAGAGAACAAGGCTCGAATGCTACACAACGACAGCCACAAATTCGAGTCGGGCTTCGTGGGGCTTACTGTCCAGACCAATCGCAGCGTGTTGATGGGCAGCCTGAGCGGCAGCAGGTTGGGCATTTGGGTTGCTCATGGCGAAGGTAAGTTCAGCCTGCCAGGCAAGGAAGACGACTACAACATCGTCCTCAAATACAGTTATGATGGCTATCCTGCCAATCCCAATGGCAGCGATTATACTGCTGCGGGCATCTGTTCGTCTGATGGCAGGCACTTAGCTATGATGCCACACTTGGAAAGAGCATTCTTCCCATGGCAATGCGGCTACTATCCTACCGACCGGAAGGCCGAGGATCAAGTGACACCTTGGATGGAGGCATTCGTCAACGCAAAGAATTGGATTACCTCGCACAAATAGTCAAATGTGGGAACTGCTTAAGACATTCTTCCAGATAGGACTCTTCACGATTGGTGGCGGCTATGCTATGATTCCGCTCATCGAGCAGAAGGTTGTGGACGAGAAACATTGGGTGGGGCATGATGAACTGCTTGACCTGATTGCGGTTGCGCAGTCGTGTCCAGGCATCTTTGCCGTGAACATCAGCATCTTCATCGGCAACAAGCGACTGGGCAACAAGGGAGCTTTCATAAGTGCTCTCGGCACCTGTCTGCCTTCGTTCCTTTGTATCTTGCTGATAGCCCTTATCTTCCAGCAATTTAGGGAGAATGTCTATGTCGAGCACTTCTTTCACGGCATCCGTCCTGCCGTAGTGGCCCTCATCGCTTTGCCTGTCTTTCGCATGGCAAAGAGCGCTAAAATCAATCGTTACAACGTGTGGATTCCAATCGTGGCGGCTTTCCTGATATGGATTTTGGGCGTAAGTCCCATCTTCGTCGTCTTGGCAGCAGGCGTTTCGGGCTATGTTTACGGTAAGTATTTGAAAGATGATTTTAACTCATAAATAACAATGATAACGCTCCTACTACAGCTTTTCTGGACCTTCTTCCTTATCGGTCTTTTCGGTTTTGGCGGGGGTTATGCCATGATTTCTATGATTCAGGGCGAGGTCGTGGGACATTATCATTGGATGACTATGGGGCAGTTCACGGACATTGTTGCTGTCAGCCAAAGCACTCCGGGACCTATCGGCATCAACTCTGCCACGTATGTCGGCTACACGGCACTCGTCAACGCGGGCTATTCACCTGCATGGGGAATATTGGGAAGCTTTATTGCAACCTTTGCAGTCGTGCTTCCAAGTTTCGTTTTGATGTTGCTCATAAGCAAATTCCTTATGAAATACAGGAATCATCCTTCAGTCGAGAATGTCTTCAGCGCCTTGCGTCCAGCCGTTGTCGGCCTGTTGTTGTCAGCCGCTTTGCTCTTGATGAACGCCGAGAACTTCAGTTCGATGAGTGAAAATCCATGGCGTTTCTGTCTCAGCATCTTCCTTTTCTGCTTCGCTTTTATTGCCCAGAAAGTCTATCGTCTCGGCCCAATCCTCATCATTTTGCTTTGCGGATTCGCCGGCATCATACTGGGACTTTAGTCACCAATCTGCTCATTTTGCTTTCTTTTTGCTATTTCGGTTTTGAATACAAAACTGAGTGAATTTGCGTAAATTATGGAGACTTTATTGGCTCGAAAGGTCAAGTTGTACGACTTCTCTAGAGTAGTTGACAAACTTCACACGTGAAGTTTTCCAACTCGACACGTCGATTTTGGTAATTTAACATGTCTTGATGACCCCCAAAATAAGGTAAAATGGCCCGTTTTACATGCAAAATCGAGCGTTTTGACTGTCTTCTCCAGAACCCCTAAAATGTAACTTCAGCAAAGCCAGGTAGTTACAAAAACCAACAAAATTCTAGAAACTGTGTACCTAGGTACAGGCCCTGAATTTCGATGCCGTTTTTGGACGGTTTGGGAAATGCGGAGTGTAAGCAAATTATGCCAGTTTGCTTACATTCTGTCAAGTTGAGGCAGATTTATTGAAACCTGCCCCAATTGTGAATTGTGTATTTCGAATTGGGAATTACTCTTCAAGTGCCTTGAAGAGTTCCTCAATCGCGAGCTCTGGAGCGCCGTGTTTCTCGAGCAAAGTTACGAACTTGCTGCCGATAATGGCTCCAGCTGCGTTGGCTTGCGCGCTCTGCAAAGTCTGGCGATTACTAATGCCGAAACCAATCATGCGAGGGTGCTTGAGCCCCATCTTGTCGATTCGCGAGAAGTAAGCCTGCTTGGCTTTGTCGAACTCTTTCTGTGCTCCGGTCGTGGCTGCGGAACTGACCATATAGATGAAACCATCTGTGTTCTCGTCGATGAAGCGTATCCTCTCGTCGCTCGTCTCAGGCGTGATGAGCATGATAACCCTGATATCATACTTGTCGGCAATGGGTTTGACCTCGTCCATATAGTCCTTGAAGGGCAGGTCCGGAATGATGACGCCGTCGATATCTACTTCCTTGCAACGTCGGAAGAAAGCCTCGTAGCCCATGTGATAAATGGGATTCATGTAGCCCATCAGTATGAGGGGCAGCTGGACGCCCTGTTTCCTGAGTGGTTCCAACTGGGAAAAGAGCTTCTGAAGGCTCATTCCGTTTCGCAACGACTTAGTGGCTGCGTCCTGAATAACTGGGCCGTCAGCCATCGGATCACTAAAGGGAATGCCCACTTCGATGAAGTCTATGCCCTTCTGTTCCAGCGTCTTAATGATGTCGCATGTGCTTTCGATGGTCGGATGACCAGCACAAAAATAGAGCGAGAGCAAGCCTTTGCTCTTCTCTTGAAATATCTTGTTAATTCTGTTCATAAGTCTGAATGCCTTTTATGAAAGTTTTTATCTTTTCTGTATCCTTGATGCCTGGCTCGATTTCGAAGCGCGAATTGATGTCGAAGCCGAGGCATTTGGGGTGATGAAACGTGTTGAGTCGCTCAATATCTTCAGGTCCGATGCCTCCTGAAAGCAGGAAGGGTAGGGCGTTTCGGTAGTCGCGGAGGATGTCCCAACTGAACTGTTTGCCGCTTCCACCAAAGCTTGTGCACTTTGTATCAAAGAGAAGCAGATCGACAAAGCCTTCGTATTGACCAGCAAGAGCGAGGTCCGCTTCCGAACTAATGCTAATAGCCTTAATGACTTCGCAGCCCGTCTTTTCTCTAACTGCTTGGCAGAACTCAGCACTTTCGCTGCCGTGAAGCTGGATGTAACTGAACTCGAAGGCCTCGTTATACTTTTGAATCTCATCAAGAGACTGGTTGACAAAGACGCCAACACGTTCGCACTTAGGCAGATAGGCAGGCACTTCGCTCACATATCGCGGCGAGCGCTCCCAACAGATGAAGCCCATCATGTCGATGCCCAAACGTTCCACTTCCCGAATGTTCTCGGCATCTCGCATTCCACAAACCTTTATTTTCATAATTGCGAAATGAAGTTCTTTAATGCTTCCCCTGGATTGTCGGTCTTCATGAAAGTCTCTCCGATGAGGAAACCCCTGTAGCCAGCCTCTCGCAGCAAGCGGATGGTGTCCGGATTGCTGATACCACTCTCGCTGACAAGCACTTTGTCTTGAGGAAGTTGGCTCGCCAAGCGGAACGAGTTCTGCACGTCCGTGACGAAAGTTCCCAGGTTGCGATTGTTCACGCCAATGGCATCGACGGGGATTTCGGCGTAGTCAAGCTCATGTTCGGCGTGAAGTTCCAAGAGGACTTCGAGTTGCAAGTCGTGGGCAAGGACTGTGAGAGAGCGCACTTCCTCTTTGCTGAGGTCGGCAGCGATGAGCAGCACAGCATCTGCTCCGATGTGTCGCGCCTGAAAGATTTGATATTCGTCTATAATGAAGTCTTTGCGGAGGATGGGACGGCTGACCAGCGGACGTGCCTTTCGCACAAAGTCCATGCTGCCACCAAAGTACTTCTCGTCGGTCAGGATGCTCAAAGCAGCAGCTCCTGCCTTCTCGTAGGCTGGCGGAATTATCTCCGGCTTGCCATCTTCTTTTATCCATCCCTTCGACGGACTCTTGCGTTTGAACTCGGCAATGATGCCGTAGTCGTCTTGTGTCAAGGCTTGGCTCAGGCTTCGCTTTGTCACGCCTTCCGCCATCATTCGCTCCACCTCGGCATAAAGCTTGCGCGGCGGCATCTGCTCTTTCTGCGCGGCAACTTCAATGCGCTTGTACGCGACGATTTCCTCAAGGATGTCCTGCATGGTCTTTGGTTATGGGAGTTATGGGAACAATGGGAATTATGAGAGCTATGAGTTGACCTCGATGAACTTCTTCAAGCATTTGAGGGCTTTGCCACTTTCGATGGACTCGCGGGCCATTGCGACGGTGTCTGCCATAGGGAGATTCGGGTTCATCAGGCTGATGCCGCAGGCGGCATTGGCAACCACGACATCTGTCTGTGCCTGCGTAGCTTTGTTCTCAAGCACATTGTCGAAGATGCGCATAGCTTGCTCGGCAGTCGAACCGCCGTACAGTTCCTCGGGCTTGACGTAGGATAGTCCCATCTCGATGGGCGTATAGACCTTCTCGAAGTGCCGCGTCACAAACTTGAAGCCGCTGGTGAGCGAGATCTCATCGTAACCGTCGTAGCTCGTCACAACGCCATAGTTATCGCCGATGTGCTGGTGGATGTTGGCATAGAGGCGGAGTTGTGCTTGTGTCGCTGTGCCGTGAAGCGAGTTTTTGGGTGAACATGGATTGATGAGAGGGCCAAGCATATTGAAGCAAGTAGGCACACCAAGCGCCTTGCGGACAGGGCCGACGAACTTCATGCCGTTAGCAAAGAGAGGGGCATGAAGGTAACAAATGCCTGCTTCGTCAAGTGAGCGACGAAGTTTCCCTTCGTCGTCGGTGAACTTCACGCCGTGTCCCATCAACACATTACTTGCACCGCTGACGCTTGTACTTGCGGCGTTGCCGTGCTTGCTGACTTTGAAGCCCGCTCCTGCCACAACAAAGGAGGCGCAAGTACTGATGTTGAAGGTATTCTTGCCGTCGCCACCTGTGCCGACAATATCAAGTGTGTCGTGGTCGCCGAGGTCAATGCGTTTGCCAGTTTCGAGCAGACCATCGCGAAGGCCAAGCAGTTCATCTACTGTCGCGCCTCTCGACTGCATAGCCATCAGAAGGGCGGCAATTTGTTCGTTGGGGTAAGCTTCGCGTGTAATGCCTACCAAAATGTTATGCGTGTCTTGCCGCGAGAGCGTTTCGCCAGCAATGAGTCGTTGAAGGTATTGTTTCATCTTCTTAGTGCTTAAGCCAGTTCTTGATGATGGTCTTTCCCTCTTTCGTTAGGACGCTTTCAGGATGATACTGAATGCCTCGGATGTCATAGTCGCGGTGGCGGAGGGACATGATGAAGCCCTCTTCGCCCACACTTGTCACTTCAAGGCAGGCAGGGAAGTCTTCCTTATCCACTACCCACGAGTGGTAACGGCCAACCTCGAATGTCTTGCAGAGTCCTTCAAAGAGGTAGTCGTCTGCAGTCAGCGTGACGGGCGTGGCCACACCATGATAGACGTCGCTGAGGTTGGTGAGTTTTCCTCCAAAGACTTCCCCGATGGCTTGATGTCCGAGGCACACACCGAGGATGGGCTTCTTGCCTGCGTATGTCTTGATGACCTCGAGAAGAAGTCCGGCTTCACTCGGGATACCAGGTCCTGGAGAGAGGATGATCTTATCGAAGGCTTCGAGCTGCGACATTTCGAACTTGTCGTTGCGATATAC
>JAEEGH010005089.1_pt1 | contig 33338 bp, 27 predicted proteins | sample 9134181 | NCBI WGS metagenome assembly JAEEGH01 (sample SAMN16246544, study PRJNA631951) | gut metagenome | biome: gut microbiome; feature: rumen; material: DP-attached | host: Bos | place: Iran: Karaj | collected 2018-10
CCGCCGTTCTCCTTTATAAGGGAGATGTATTTGGCTGCCGTTTCCTTCATCTGAGCTTCAGACAAAACGGGAGTTGCAATGAAAACGGTCTCGTAATTCTTTAACATCTCTAAAAATTTTGTTTGTAAATGGGCTGCAAAGATAGAAAAAATCGGAGTATTCCAAATAAAAAGAAAAAAATAGTGTAGTTTTGTACCCCCAATGGCGTCTAATGGACGAAACAAATATAATAATAGGTATATATTATGAAAAAACTGATCATTCTTTTTTCCCTTATGCTTATGGGCGTCTTTTCATTTGCCCAGATGCAGGAGATGCCACTTGACCCGGCGGTCAGGGTAGGCAAGCTTGACAATGGCCTGACCTATTTCATCAGGCATAACGCCAACCCAGAAAAGAGGGCTGAATTCTACATTGCCACCAATGTGGGAGCCATCAACGAGACTCCTGCACAGAGAGGTCTGGCTCACTTCCTGGAGCATATGTGCTTCAACGGAAACAAGGATTTCCCTGGCAACACGATGATGAGCTATCTTGAAAAGAACGGACTTATCTTCGGAGCCAACATCAATGCGATGACAGGCGTGGAGCAAACAATATATACCCTGAGCACCATTCCTACGGATAAGCAGTTCCTTATGGATACCGCCCTGGTTATCCTCCAGAACGACGCCGCTTTCGTTACCAACGATTTCGGCGAGGTTGAGAAGGAGAGAGGCGTTATCATCGAGGAATGGAGAAGCGGCAACAACGCCCAGAGAAGACAGCAGGAGGCTCTATTCAAGGTTCTGTACAAGGGAACCAAGTATGCAGACTGCAATATCATCGGCGACGAGCAGTGCCTTTCCACATTCAACCCGCAAGAGCTTGTGGATTTCTACAAGACCTGGTATTATCCGGGGAATCAGGCTATTATCGTAGTCGGCGATGTGGATCTTGACTATATCGAAGGAAAGATCAAGGAATTATTCAGCGTGATTCCAAAGAAAGAGGCTGAGCCTGTAAAGGAAGTTATCAATGTTCCGGACAATGAGGAACCGCTCTCCCTGGTGTTCACCGATCCTGAAATCAATAACACCCAGCTTCTGATAGCATCTAAGGAGAAGGCTATCCCTCAGGCGATGAAGACATCTCCTCAGTATTTCTTAATTGAAGCTGTCAAGGATCTGGTAGCCTCAATGCTTAACGAGAGACTCTCTGACGCATCCAAGAAGCCGGATGCTCCTTTTATCCAGGCAAGCTATTCAGACCAGAACGTTTGCCATACGATGGATGTTGGCCTTCTTGGAGTAGCCGTAAAGGATAACAGGATAGAGGATGCTGTAAACACTATCGTGGGAATTGCACGCCAGGCAGAAAAGTACGGCTTCACCGCCGATGAGTTTGACAGGGCCAAGGCTTCCCTGCTGAGAGGCTATCAGGCCGCCGAGGATAGGGCTGCAACCCGTACAAACTCCCAGCTTGCCATGCAGCTCGTACAGTATTTCCTGCAGAACGAGCCTTACTGCGAGCCTGCTACCCTTAATGCAATTGCAAAGCAGATGATCGGAATGCTCAACGTAGACATGATAAACCAGATGTTCAGTCAGGGTGGATCCTTTATATCTCTGAAAAACTGCGTTCTGTTCCTTACCGGAGCCAGCAAGGATGCCGCTGCTTTCCCTTCAGAGGAGAAACTGGTAGAGTATTTCACCAATGCCTACAATGCTGAAGTTGCAGCTCCTGAGGTTGAAGAAATCGAAAAGGACTTCCTGGATGCCTCTGCGATAAAGGCAGGTAAGATCAAGAAAGAGGAAGATGGTTATCTGGGAAGCAAGGTATGGACCTTGAGCAACGGCGTTATGGTATATGTATATCCTACAGATGTCAGAAAGGACAGGGTTTCCTTCACCCTCATCCAGGACGGCGGACAGTCCATCCTTCCTCAGGAGCTTCTTCCTAGCTTTGATGACAATGTGAGATATTTCTATTCCTCCAATGCCGGAGTCGGCAAGTTCCCTGCAAATATGGTTAGCAAGATGCTTGCAGGCAAGACCGCTTACGCCAGCACATATGTTAACGACACCCATAGCGGAATCAACGGTTCCTCTTCCACCAAGGACATCGAGACAGCCCTTCAGCTCATGTATCTGAACTATACCCAGCCAAGATGTGACGCCAAGGAATTCGAGACTACAATGGGCCAGATGAAGACCATCGCAGCCAACCTGGGCAGCAATCCTGAATACCAGTACCAGATGCTCCTGGCTGCAGCCGAGACTAACAACAGCCCGAGAACCACAATGTTCGGAACCGAGCTCCTGGAAAAGGTATCCGCAGAGAATATCAACAAGGGTAATGCAATCCTCTTCGGCGATGCGGTCGGAGCTAAGATGTTCCTCGTCGGCGATTTTGATCCTGAGACCGTAAAGCCTATGATAGAGAAGTACGTGGCTTCCCTGCCTGTGAAGTCCAAGAAGCCAAGGGCTATGGTTGACCATAAACTCTATCCTGCAGATGGAGAAAACCTCGTTGCGAAGGAAATAAAGATGGAGAACCCTAACACCTACGCCACCGTATTATATCAGGGCCAAATGGAGAAGAATATGGAGAACAGCGCCATCATCCGCGCCATGACCTATATCATGAATATGCGTTATATAGCATCCCTCAGGGAGGAAGACGGTGGAACCTACAGCCCGAGGATCAACGGATACGTTTCTCCGCTTCCTAACGAGAGGTATTACTTCAGTGTTGGTTTCGAAACAGGCAAGGACAAGGCTCAGGTACTGCTGGACAAGGTTTATTCCGGTATCAAGGCACTGGCCGTCGAGGGTCCTACCGAAGAGGAAATGGGCAAGACCATCGAGATGATGAAGAAAAACATACCTGAAAGCAAAAAGAACCCGTCATATTGGGAAAACCTGCTGGAACAGTACTATCTGTATGGTTACGATATGAACCTTACAGACGAGATTATTGACAAATTTGTTACAAAAGAGAATGTCCAGAAGATGGCCAAAACCGTTGTAAACAACAATAACAGGCTGACAGTCAAGGTAGATCCTGAATAAAAGAGTAGTGCCGGGAGAAAATATTGATGTGATTTTTTGGGATTCAAGAAAAAAATCCTATCTTTGCTGCCGAGTATTGACTATAAAACTATAACATAAATCATTTAAATGACCATGAAAAAATTCTTTTTGACAGTTGCCATTTGCGTTGTAGCTGCAGCTAGCGTAAATGCGCAGGTTGTAAAGGGTGCAGAGGCTCAGACCCTCAGAGGCCCTTATGAGACTAACCGTCTCTTCGACAACGTATTCATCGGCGCAGCCGGTGGCGTTAACTTCTATCAGGGTGAGGATGACCACGATGTAAAATTCACCAAGAGACTTGCTCCGGCAGTTCAGGGTTACATCGGAAAGTGGATCACTCCTTCTGTAGGTATCAGACTGGGTTACTATGGAATTAAGACCGTTGGCGTTAGCTACGACATTATTTCCAACCCTTATGCAAAGGCTACTGCAAAGGCAGTTGATGCTAAGTGGGGTACAGGTTACAAGACTGAGGCTAACCAGAACTATGTTCGTGGTGACTTGATGTGGAACATTTCCAACGCTATCGGCGGTTACAGAGCTGATAGATTCTGGGATATTGCTCCTTATCTGGGTGCTGGTTTCATGTGGAACAGGACTACCAAGAAGGTTGGTGGCAAGTATCATCGTGATACTGAGCTCGGTGTAACCGCTGGTATCTACAACATGTTCCGTGTTGCAAAGGCTCTGGACATCACTCTCGATGTTAACCAGACCGTTGTTAACCAGAGATATGACGCTGATGCTCGTCATCATCGTCGCGAGTTCATCGCTTCTGCAGCTCTCGGTCTTGCATATCAGTTCAAGAACAGAGAGTTCTCAAGAGCTCACGCTCCTGTAGACGTAACCCCTTACAACAACAAGATCAAGGATCTGAACAAGCTTCTCGAGGATGCTAACGCACTCAACAAGAAGCTCCAGAGCGACCTCGATGCTGAGAGAGCAAAGGACAAGGGCGGCAAGACCGTTTATGTACCTGGTGAGACCAAGGTAGTTCCTTCTCCATTTGCAGTTTACTTCCCACTCGGAAAGAGCACTCTTACCGACGCTCAGAAGAACAGCATTAAGTACTTTGTTGAGACCGCTATGGCTACTAACAAGGATCGTACTTTCGAGATCGTTGGTGCTGCTGACAGCGCAACTGGTACTCCTAAGATCAACGACAAGCTCGGACAGGCTCGTCTGGATGCAGTTCTCAATGTTATCAAGAGTTGTGGCGGAAACTTCAAGATTTCTGACAAGAACCTTGGTGGAACTGATGAGTTCAGCAAGACTGACAAGACCCTCAACCGCGTAGTTGTTATCAAGTAATCAGACCTTGAGTCAAAAGAACGGGAGGATGACCAAAAGTCATCCTCTCTTTTTTTTGTACCCAGAGCAAATAAATTTTTTATTTATAGATAGTTGGATTGTGGAAAAAATGTTTATATTTGCAGTTGCTGACAATGAAATATAAACCTAAAAATTATCTTATATGAACATCAAAAAACTGTTTGTGACTGCAGCTGTATGCGTTCTTGCTTTTGCCAGTGCAAATGCTCAGGTAATTAAAGGCGCAGAGGCTCAGACACTTAGAGGTCCTTACGAGACCAATCGTCTGTTTGACAATGTATTCATCGGAGTCGCCGGCGGTGTTAACTACTATCAGGGAGAGCAGGATCTTCATCTCGATTTCAAAGACAGATTTGCTCCAGCAGCTCAGGCTTACATCGGAAAGTGGATTTCTCCTTGCTTCGGTATCAGACTCGGATATTATGGAATCAAGGCAGCTGGTTTCTACTACAATGTAGACGCAGCATCTCCAGCACCTCCTGCATGGGCTGGCAGTCCATATGTTGATCCGGTTGATTCTTATGACTGGGGTTATTCTCAGAAGATGCACCTCCATCAGGTTAGAGGTGATCTGATGTGGAACATTTCCAACGCCCTTGGCGGATATCGTTCTGACAGATTCTGGGACATCGCTCCTTATATTGGTGCAGGTTTCGGATACATTACCGATCCTAAGGGACATAACAAGAACCTTGAGCTCCTCGTAGCCGGCGGTATCTACAACATGTTCCGTGTATGCCCATCTCTGGACATTACCCTGGATATTGCACAGACCGTTATTCAGCAGTCTTGGGACGCTCACGTAGCAGGTTCAAGGCAGGAGTATGTAGGAAGCATCACCCTCGGTCTTGCTTATCAGTTCAAGAACAGAACATTCTCAAGGGCTCACGCTCCTGTTGACGTTACTCCTTTCAACAACAAGATCAAGGATCTGAGCAAAGCTCTGGACGATATCAACGCAAAGAACAAGAAGCTTGCTGACGACCTCGAAGCCGAGAAGGCAAAGGTGGGCGATGGCAAGACCGTTTACGTTCCTGGCGACACCAAGTACGCTCCAGCTCCATTCGCAGTTTACTTCCCACTCGGCAAGAGCACTCTTACCGACGCTCAGAAGAACAGCATCAAGTACTTTGTTGAGACTTCTATGGCAACCAACAAGGATCGCGTATTTGAAATCGACGGTGCTGCTGACAGCGCAACAGGTTCTGCAAAGACTAACGAGAAACTTGGCCAGGCTCGTCTGGATGCAGTTCTCAACGTTATCAAGTCTTGCGGTGGTAACTATAAGATGAATGAGAAGAACCTTGGCGGTACAATGGAATTCAGCCAGACCGACAAGACCCTCAACCGCGTAGTTGTCATCAAGTAACAAACCCTGAAAAAACACAAAAAAGCCGGCAGAACAGCCGGCTTTTTTTTATCTTTGCTACCAATATGAAAGTGGTTGTCAATCCTGAATACAAACATTTGGAAAGCTTTCTCGTGGATGCTTTGAACCATTCCTACAAGGCGGACAATGTCTATAGGAATTTCCGTAATATCGTTGAAGATGTTACAGTAGACGGATTGCACATGGTAGTGAAGATTTTCAAGAAGCCTACAGAGTTCAACAGGGTGGTTTACTCATTCCTCCGTCCGACAAAGGCTAAGCGTTCATACGAGTATTCATTGAAGTTGCTCTCCCTCGGAGTAGATGTTCCAGTACCGGTTGGCTATGTCGAGAAGAATAAGGGGCTTTTCTTCCATACGGGGTGTTATGTCTGCCTGTTTACTGATTATCAGCCGATCACAGATTTCAGGCACAAGGATATCAGCGAGAGTGGGACCGCGGCTTTCATTGAGGCATTTGCGGAATATGCCGCCTCTTTCCATTCACGTGGTCTGGTTCACAACGATTTTAACATAGACAACATTCTATATAAGATAGAAGACGGGAAATTCAAGTTCCAGCTGATAGATCTCAACAGGGTGCAGTTCCATAACCGCAGCCTGCTTCGCAGCGCAAAGGATATGAGCAATATCCATTTTGACCCTCCGATGATGAAAGCCATACTGGAAAGATATTGCAAGGCCCGCAATATTGACCTGGAGAGTTTTACAAAGAAGGTTGCGTTGAATACCAATCGTTCCAAGGGAATCTCAAAAATAAAGGACATTGTCCTTACTCCTCTGGGACTCAGAAAAAAACGCAGAGATTAAAAACAAAAAAAGATGGCTTTTAAACCATCTTTTTTTGTTGCGCCTGCACAAGGACTTGAACCTAGGACCCCATGATTAACAGTCATGTGCTCTAACCAACTGAGCTATGCAGGCAGAACTTGTTTTTGGGACTGCAAAAGTATATTTTTTTTGACTATGTTCCAAATCTTTTGAAAGATTTAATTTAAATAAGCAAATTAAAGTAACTTTGTCCTGTAAAACTTTGAGCAATGGAAGCAGACCTTTCCTCTTTATTCAGAAAAATCGTTCTCCGCGACGGTGAACTTATTCTTCCTTTTATGGGCGCCATTCGTCTTGAGGATGTGCCTGCCTCTTTTTCTGAGGATGGAATGGTTGTCTGCCCCCCTGCAAAAAAACTCGCCTTTGACAACTATAACCTTTCATCCAACGATATTCTCCTGAATGAATATGCCCTTCAGCGGGAGATTTCCCGTATGGCGGCAAAAAAGGCCTTGTACAAGGATCTGGAAGATTTGAGGGCAAAGGTGGAGAAAGAGGGTTCTTACACCCTTGAAGGATTTGGAACATTCCTTTTTGACAAGGAGAACGGATACAGTGTGGATCCCGCTCCCGGTTTTGAGATTTCCACGGAGACATTCGGACTTTCCACCCTGGATCTCAGAGATAAGCCAGAGCCTGAACCTGAGCCTGTGACTGAACCTGAACCGATTCCTGAGCCGGAACCGGTTATTGAACCAGTCTCTGAACCAGTTCCTGAACCAGTTCCTGAACCTGTCGCTGAGGAACCTGCAAAAAAGAAAAGCAGGAGCTCTAAAGTCCTGCTTATCCTGTTGACCATTCTGGCCATTCTGGTAATACTGGTTCTCCTGATATTGATATTCAAGGAAGAACTCCGGCCAATTCTCGAAAAGATTCTCTACAGCAAGGAAGAGCTGGAGATTCTCAATTACAAGCTTTAGCCTATCTTGGCGCCGTTTGGCATAACTTCCTGCGGAGTGATGAATCTCATCTTCCCGCTGGCGTCTTTTGCCATCAGAATCATTCCATTGCTCTCTATACCACGGATTTTCCTAGGCTTGAGGTTTGCTAGGATGCAGATCTGCTTGCCCAGCATATCCTGTGGAGAGTAATACTCCGCGATGCCTGAAACAATAACTCTTTGGTCTACTCCGGTATCTATGGTGAGTTTGAGAAGCTTGTCTGTCTTTGGAACAGCCTCTGCCTGGAGGACGGTGGCTGTACGGATATCCATTTTGGCGAAATCGTCAATCGTGCATTCCGGAGCCAGAGGTTCCGGGTGAGAGGCAGCCTCAGCGGCGGCTTTTTCCTCGTTTTCTTTCTTGATTCTTGCCAGGCGGTCTGTCTGAGCGGTTATGGTCTCATCCTCTATCTTGCTGAAAAGAAGCTCAGGAGTTCCTATTCTGTCACCTTCCTTAAGAAGATCCCATCTTCCGAGATTCTCCCATTTTACGAGCCCTTCCGGAACGCTCGGAGGGCAAACCTCATCTTTCTTCGGAGCCAGTCCAAGCATTACCTCAAGTTTCTTTGAGGAGAACGGGCAGAACGGCTCGAATGCGATGGACAGGTTTGCGCAAATCTGAAGGCAAAGGTTGAGAATGACAGCAACCCTCTTCGGATCTGTCTTGTAAACCTTCCAAGGTTCGGTTTCAGTAAGATATTTGTTGCCGAGCCTTGCCAGGTTCATGGCTTCCTTGATGGCATCTCTGAATTTGAAGTGTTCCAGGCAGTTGTTAAGATTGGATACAATCTCAGGAACAGCTTCCATGAGCTTGCGGTCTTCCGTTGTGAGTTCTTCTTCAGTGTAGTGCGGAACAACTCCGTCGAAATACTTGTTGGTAAGCACGAGGGCTCGGTTTACGAAGTTTCCGTAGATGGCCACCAGTTCGCTGTTGTTCCTTGCCTGGAAGTCTTTCCAGGTGAAATCGTTGTCCTTGGTTTCAGGAGCGTTGGCACAGAGGACATATCTCATGACATCCTGCTGCCCCGGGAACTGATCCAGATATTCTTCCAGCCAGATAGCCCAGTTGCGGGATGTGGATATCTTGTCTCCCTCAAGGTTGAGGAACTCGTTTGCAGGAACATTCTCCGGCAGGATGTAACCGTCTCCATATGCCTTGAGCATAGACGGGAAAACTATGCAGTGGAAGACGATATTATCCTTTCCTATGAAATGTATCATCCTGGTGTCCGGACTCTTCCACCATTTCTCCCAATCGTTTGGAAGCAATTCCCTGGTGTTTGAAATATAGCCGATAGGGGCATCGAACCAAACATAGAGAACCTTGCCCTTGGCATCTTCAAGCGGAACTGGAACTCCCCAGTCCAGGTCTCTGGTAACGGCTCTTGGCTTCAGGCCTCCGTCTATCCAACTCTTGCACTGTCCGTAAACGTTGGTCTTCCATTCCTTGTGGCCGTCTATGATCCACTCCCTGAGCCATTCCTCATATTTGTCCAGAGGAAGATACCAGTGCTTGGTCATCTTCTTTATCGGCTTTTCTCCGCTGAGTCTGGAGTGAGGATCTATCAGTTCCTCAGGCGACAGGGTGCTTCCGCACTTTTCGCACTGGTCTCCGTAAGCCTTGTCGTTTCCGCACTTAGGGCAGGTACCCATAATGTAGCGGTCGGCCAGGAAAACCTTGGCTGCAGGATCGAAGAATTGCTCGCTTTCCCTTTCTATGAACTTGCCCCCGTCATACAGTTTCTTGAAGAATTCGGATGCTGTTTCCGCGTGAATCTTTGAACTTGTCCTGGAGTATATGCTGAAACTTATTCCAAAGCGGTTGAAAGAGTCTTTTATGATTGCGTGATACTTGTCCACGATTTCCTGTGGAGAACATCCTAAATCTTTGGCTTTAAATGTAATAGGAACGCCATGCTCGTCGCTTCCGCAGATAAAGAGCACATCCTCTCCCTTCAGGCGGAGAAAACGGACATAGATGTCCGCAGGAACATATACTCCTGCCAGATGACCGATGTGTACACTTCCGTTGGCGTAAGGAAGAGCTGCGGTAATGAGATGTCTCTTGAATTTCTTTTCCATATCTTTTCTATTTGGCGAATTTTGCCTCGCGCAGCAGCCGGCTCTTAATCGTGGATAGCTGCTGGATCTGTCTTGTCAGCATTTTGCTTTCCTCTTCCTGGGAAGGATCAAGACCCAGAAGTTTGCTACGCAAGGTTGCAAGGCGCGAATTTATAACTTTTGATTTATATACGTAAACGGTTCTCGGCAAAACCGAAGACAAATTCTTTCCCAGACTCTCCACGGAGTTTTCTATTTTCTCGCTCCGGAAACGGTAAGAGGAAGACAGAATCTCTATGGCGGTATCTGAGATCTCCTGTTCCATACTGCTCATGAAAAATCTCTCGACTTCCGTTGTGCTGTCTCCGGCCTTTATGTTTTCAAAGTACAGGTCATAGATTTTCTTGAGGACGGGATCCGTAATCTGAAGACCGTCAACCTGAAGGGTCTGCTTTATGTATTCCGCCACAGACGGCTCGTAGACCTTTTCCACTCCCACCATGGCGTTGTTGAGATTATGCAGGGTTTGCCTTCCGAACTTGAGAAGAAGATAGAGCAGGTCCTGCTCGCTTTTGCGGAGTTCGTCTTCCGCCTTGTCTGCAGGAGTCTTCTGTCCTGTAGCTCTGCGGTAAGCGTTAGGATCTTGCCTGGAAACATATTGTCTCTGCCCGGATTGGTAGGAGGAAGCCTGGCTCATCCTTTCCTGGCGAAGCGCGTTGACCTTTTCAGTGAAGTCTTCCCTTCCGATGCCCAACAGGTCGGAAGCTCTGGTTATATAGGCGGAACGTATACCGGCATCGTCTATCATGGAGACGCTCAAGGCAATCTCATTGATCATTTTACCTTCCTCGTAAGGATCGCCGTTAAGGTTTTTGGAAAGGTTCCGGAACTGATAGACAATGAAATCCTCCTCGCTTTTTTCCAGGAAGTCTTCAATCTCTTCCCGTTTATGGGTTCTGGCAAAGGAATCCGGATCCTCTCCGCCCGGAATCAGAACTACCTTGACGTTCATTCCTTTCTGAAGGAAGAGATTTATTCCCTTAAGCGCCGCATTGACTCCAGCCTGGTCTCCATCGTAGATGATGGTGATTTTCTGGGTGAACCTTTTCAGCAACAGAACCTGCTCATCCGTAAGGGCGGTTCCGCAGCTGGCAACCACATTCTGGATTCCGGCCTGGTGCATGGAGATAACATCAGTGTAGCCTTCCACCAGATAGCAATTCTTGCTCTGCGATATGGCGTTGCGGGCCTCGTAAAGTCCGTAAAGAACTTTTTTCTTGTGATATATCTCGCTTTCCGGAGAGTTCATGTACTTGACCGGGCTCTTCTCGGAAGAAAGGATCCTTCCTCCGAAAGCCACGATCTTGCCATTGACGGAACGGATAGGGAACATTACCCTTTCGTGGAACTTGTCCGAAATTTCTCCGGCATAGGGGCCGTCTTGCTTTTCTACGGAAAGACCCAGTTCCAGAAGCAGGTTTTTCTTGTAACCCGCTGCAATTGCGTCTTTTGTGAAGGCGTCTTTCTCCTTTTTGGAATATCCGAGCTGGAACTCCTTGATCGTTTCGTCTGTAAAGCCCCTCTCCCTGAAATATGATAACCCCACACTACGTCCCTCTTCAGTGTTCAGAAGGGCGTTGGTGAAATACTTTCCGGCGTATTCGTTGATTATAAGCAGGGAGTCTCGATGATTCTTCTTCTGGATTTCCTCAAAGCTTTCCTGGATGTCGTTGACCTCGATCCCGTATTTATTACCCAGCCATTTCAGAGCCTCCACATAAGTCATCTGCTCATGCTTCATCAGGAAGCCTATGGCATTGCCTTTTTCGTGGCATCCGAAGCAGTTGAAATACTGCCTGGACGGCGAGACGTGGAAGCTAGGGGTCTTCTCCTGGTGGAAAGGACAACATGCGACATAATCGGAGCCTTGCCTTTTCAAAGGGACAAAGTCTCCGATTACCTGGACGATGTCTATAGCGTCCCGGATCCTTGCTATGGTCGCCTGGTCTATCATTCGGATTGTCAGTCGTTGACACCCTTGAGGGCTTCTCTAACCTTACCCTCTATTTCTTCGCAGAGTTCAGGATTGTCCTTAAGCAATTGCTTTACGGCATCTCTTCCCTGTGCCAGTTTGCTTTCTCCGTAGCTGAACCAGCTGCCGCTCTTCTTGATCACACCCAGTTCAACTCCAAGATCCACGATCTCTCCCAATTTGGAAATGCCTTCGCCGAAGACAATATCGAATTCGGCCTTGCGGAAAGGAGGGGCCATCTTGTTCTTTACGACCTTTACCCTGGCACGGTTGCCGGTAGCGTCGTCTCCATCCTTGAGCTGGGATAGTTTCCTGACATCCAAACGTACGGATGCGTAGAATTTAAGGGCGTTACCGCCGGTTGTGGTTTCTGGGTTTCCGAACATGATGCCGATCTTCTCCCTGAGCTGGTTGATGAAAATGCAGCAGGTGTTGGTCTTTGAGATGTTGGCGGTAAGCTTTCTCAGAGCCTGGCTCATCAGCCTTGCCTGGAGACCCATCTTGCTGTCTCCCATATCTCCTTCGATTTCAGCCTTTGGAGTCAGGGCGGCCACGGAATCTATGACTACGATATCGATTGCTCCTGAACGGATCAGGCTGTCTGCGATTTCCAGGGCCTGCTCGCCGTTATCCGGCTGGGAAATTAGCAAAGTATCCACATTCACACCCAGTTTCTTGGCGTAGGTGCGGTCGAATGCGTGCTCGGCATCAATCATGGCTGCGATTCCACCAGCCTTCTGGGCCTCAGCGATGGCATGGATGGCCAAAGTGGTCTTTCCGCTGCTCTCCGGTCCGTAAATCTCAATAACTCTTCCTCTAGGATATCCTCCGATTCCCAACGCGTGGTCCAATGCTATGGAACCTGTCGGGATAATTGAAACGTCGAATTTTGGCTGGTCTCCCAACTTCATGATCGTACCTTTGCCGAAATCCTTCTCAATCTTGTCCAGCGTGGCCTGCAAGGCCTTCAGCTTCTCGGCGTTTACGCCATCATTCTGCACGGTTGCGGCAGTTTTCTCTTTCTCTTTAGCCATAATGATAATTTTTAGTTGTGTTTAACCTTACAAATATACTGAATTCACGATGCAAAAAAAATATGTAACTTTGTCAATATCCGTCAAAGTGCGGAATTTTTTGGATTTTTTTTGAAAAATGAAGAAGAAGCTGCTGGGCTCGACTCTGGAAGAGCTCAAGGCGATTTGCCTTGAGGAAGGTTTTCCTGCCTTTACCGCAAAGCAGTTATGCCAGTGGCTTTATCAGAAAAGGGCGGTTTCATTCTCCGCGATGACAAATCTTTCCCTGAAGACTCGTCAGCTTCTGGAAGAGAAATATGAGATAGGGGCCGTTCCTTATTTCAAATATGCCCTGAGCAAAGACGGCACCCGCAAGTATCTGTTTGATTTCTCCGGCAATTTCGTGGAGGCCGTGATGATTCCCGACGGGGACCGCAAGACTCTGTGCGTGTCTTCCCAGGCGGGGTGCCGGATGGGCTGCCGTTTCTGCATGACTGGAAGGCAGGGTTTCCACGGCAATCTGGACGCTGCTCAGATCCTTTCCCAGTTTTTCCTCATCGATGAGGCGGAAGAACTTACCAATGCTGTCTTTATGGGAATGGGAGAGCCTTTCGACAATCTGGACAATGTGCTCAGGGCGGTAGAAGTACTGACCTCTGATTGGGGATGCGCATGGAGCCCCAAGAGGATAACCGTAAGTTCCATTGGTGTAAACAAAGCCGTTAAAGATCAGGGAAAGTCTCCTCTTGAAAGGTTCCTGGACGAGAGCCGCGCTCATCTGGCCATAAGCCTCCATAATCCGTTCCACGCAGAGAGGCTTTCACTGATGCCATCCGAGGCTGCCTTCCCTCTTGAGAAAACCATCAAGATTATCCGCCGCTACGATTTTAGCGGGCAGAGAAGGGTGAGTTTCGAATACATTATGTTCAAGGGCCTTACTGATACCCCTCGGCATGCGGATGCCTTGGTGTCTCTGCTCAAGGGACTGGAATGCAGGGTAAACCTCATCAGGTTCCACGATATCGGTGACACGGAATACATACCTTCCGACATGAAGACTGTCCAGGTTTTCGAGGACAGGCTCAACAATGCCGGAATCACTGCAACCCTGCGGGCGTCAAGGGGGCAGGACATTGAAGCCGCATGCGGTATGCTGAGCGGAAAAGAAAAGAATAACCTAACAAACAATATCTATGGATAAGTTGAAAAAACTGTTGCTTTCGTTTCTTGTAATCCTGATGGTTGCAGGAACAGTTCCGGCTCAGAAAAATGCCAAGGACGCAAAACCCCAGAAGAGGATAAAGGTAGGTCTTGTATTGTGCGGCGGAGGAGCCAAGGGCGCGGCGCACATAGGTGCTATCAAAAAACTAGAAGAAGTGGGAATTCAACCGGACGTGATTGTGGGCACTTCTATGGGTGCGCTTATAGGAGGTTTGTATGCAATGGGTTACACTTCCTCGCAGATGGATACCATTATCTCCAATGCGGACTGGGATTATCTGCTCTCCGACAACATCAAGAGAGAAGACATGAACTTCTCCGTAAAGCAGGAAGATGACAAGTTCTTTATCAGCATTCCGTTTTCTTCTCTTGCCATAGAGAATTTAACTTCAAAGAAAAAGGAAGAGAAGAAAGGCTTCTCCCTTCCTGGCGGTTTCGTTAAAGGAAATAATGTGCTCAATCTTCTCAACGGTCTGGCTGTAGGTTATCAGGACTCCATAGATTTCAGGACCCTTCCTATCCCGTTCGCCTGCATAGCCACCGACCTAGCTACTGGAGACGAGGTTGTGCTTGACCACGGATATCTCCCTTTGAGCATGAGAGCCAGTATGGCTATACCGGGCTTCTTCGCTCCGGTGACCATAGACGGCAAAGTGCTCGTGGATGGCGGCGTGGTCAACAACTTCCCTGTTGATGTGGCAAAGCAGATGGGAGCCAACATAGTCATTGGAGTGGATGTTCAGTCCGACCTTGCATCGGCAGAGGACCTGAAGAGCATAGACGCTGTTCTGATGCAGCTGATCGGTCTAATGGGAAATGACAGGTTTATGGAAAACCAGAAGAATACAGACATATATATCCGTCCGGACGTGTCCAAATACGGAACCTTGAGTTTTACAAAAGAAGCTGTAGACTCCCTGATGTATAACGGTTACAAAGCTGCTGACGAAAGGGACGAGATGCTTCGTGCACTGGCCAACCTGATTGGAGAAAACCGCAGCCAGACAGGAGCGAACAAAGCCGTTGAAATCAACAAGACAAGACTGAAGTTAGGAACCATAACCCTTGACGGTGTGGATGACTGGGATCGCGAATGGCTCCTAAAACTAGCTGGTTTGCAAGAGCATACAGTGGTGAGTGGAGTGCAGATAAACAACGCCCTTTCTCTTTTCACGGGAACCCAGGCTTTCTCCCAGATCACTTATACACTCACGAAGAGCACTTCCTCAAGTGAAAGTTCAGGTGTACCTGAATACAACCTCAGGTTCAAGTTCCTCAAGGGTGCTTCCAATATAGTTAGCATAGGAGCAAGGTACGATACAGAAGAGGCAGCGGCAATGCTTGTCAGGCTTGGTATTAACCAGTCTGCGCTTCACGGCTCCAAAGGCGACCTTACGGCCCGCCTGAGCTTGAACCCGTATTTGAAATTAGGTTACGATTACGTGTTCCGCACTTTCCCTCGACTGGAAGTAGAATATACCATTGCCAAGAAAGACGTGAACATCTATTCCGACAAAACAGCCAGGAACAACATAGCATTTGTCTATCAGGGCCTGGAGGCGGCTTTCGCCAACATCAAGTATTTCAGGAATTTTAACACGAGAATTGGAACCCGTATGGAAAACTTCAAGTTCTCCAAGTTCATGACTGAACGCGATGTTGAGGAGAGAATCAGGGCTAAGACCTATTTCTCAATATTCGGCCGTGCAATAATGGATACCAGGGACAGCAGGTACTTCCCTGAAAGCGGCCATTATTTGCAGATAGACGCCTCTGCCTATCTGTTGGGAATTCATCACGATTTCAAGCCTTTCACTTCTTTCAGGTTAGACTTCTCTACCATAATCCCGCTGCGGAACGGCTTTGCCGTACAGCCTCACGTCTATGGGAGAATCAATATCCGCAACCGTATGGAGATTCCTTTCTATAACTTCATTGGAGGCTCTGAACCAAGCCGCTACTTCGAGCATCAGATTCCTTTCATCGGAATCAACTATGCCAACGCCTTTGACAATTCGGTTTCCGTATTCAGGGCAGATGTCCGCAAGAAAGTCGGCAAGAAGCATTACTTCTATGCAATAGTGAACTATCTGCGCACGGGCAAGAGTGCGGACAAGATGCTCAGCTTCGACCGCAAGGGCTACTGGGGCATTGGCTCTCAGTATTCTATGCAGACCAAGCTTGGTCCTTTGTCATTCAACCTCCACTGGAGCGATATCAACAAGAAGAAGATAGGGGCATATCTGTCCTTCGGATATTTCTTCTAGGATATGGATTCACTGCAGGCCAAGGCACGTTTGATGGCGGAGTGTTCAAGAAGAGAAATCTCTGTCGGCCAGGCACGCAAGTGGCTGGTCAAACGCGAGATTCCCGAAACTGAAATAAAGCATATCATAGACAGTCTCGTAAAAGACAAATACATAGACGACGCCCGCTTTGCCAAAGCTTTTACCCGCGACAAGCTCCGCTTTTCCAAGTGGGGTCCTGAAAAGATCCTCAGGGGCCTCAGCGATGCCGGTGTAGACAAATCCGTCGCAGAGGACGCTGTAAAAGAGCAGGAAGACCTTGCCCTCCAAGTCCTCACGGACCTTCTTTCCAAAAAGCGCCAGGACCTGGAAAGAAAAAAGGATAAGAAGAATGAAGAATATCTCTCAAAAATCGAATCTCTGGCGAGTCAGCTGAAAGAGCTCGACAAGCAGGAGTATTCTTCTCAAGTCAGCAAGAAGACGGCTTCTGTCAGATACAAGATTTTTGCCCTGCAGACCAAGCATAAGATAGAAGTTCAATCAGCCAATGCCCCCTTGTATAGATATGCTCGCCAGAAAGGTTTCCCATACCCTTTAATCAAGAGAGTGGTGCAAGGCTAAAACATTATCTTTGAAAATAATAATTATCGCGATGAAGAAAAATATCTGTGCAATTGGTTTAGTTGTCCTTATGATGGGCTTTTGCAGTTTTGCTTACTGTCAGACTACAAACTCCGCTCAGGAGTCAAACCGTCCGGCAGAAATGTTGAAAGGATTAAGGGACGGTGCATTGTATTATAATATTTATCCCGTACCTCAAAAGATGGTGAGCATCCAGGATACACCTTGCGCTTTCCTGAAGAATGAAAAAAGGAAGGTGAATATTGTCGCTGAACCAGGTATAGATGAGGTTACTGTAGCAAGAGCCGGGCAGATATTGTCTGACCGCGGATATGAATATGAGTTCTCGGACAGTTACAAGAGGGAAGGTATCAATATACTTCTGGGGATTTCGGGATCAGGTGGATATGTGGACAAGACTGCCGATGAATGGAAACTGGACAGGTTTTATGTTGATTTGGCAAAGCGCGATAAACTGAGAATGTACGACAGCCATTTGTTTTGCCTTACAAACAGCGCTTGGGTAGACAAGGCTGCTGGCCATAAGGAGAAAGATGGCTTTGGTAAGGCAAATGCCCAAGTGCTTATTCTCGGAGCCAATACAGATGCCGTATTCTATGGCCTTGCCACGATGGAGCAGGTTATGGATCACTCTTTCCATCCCGGTGTCATAATCTACGACTGGGCAGACGTGAAGCATCGCGGAGTAATAGAGGGATACTATGGAGTGCCTTATTCTGCGGCTGTTACAAAGGATCTGTTCAGGTTCATGGCAAGATACAAGCTGAACACCTATATGTACGGGGCAAAGAGCGATCCTTACCATTCAAGATACTGGAGTGAGCCTTATCCCAAGACAATAACTCCGGAGCAGGAGAAGGTAGGCTATCTGACTCAGGACATGATGAAGGAGATTGCAGAAACTGCAAGGCAGTGCAAGGTGGATTTCATCTGGGCAATCCATCCGGGCAAGGCCTTTGCGGAAGGCAAGGACAAGGATATCATCCCTCACATAATGAAAAAGTTCGAGAGCATGTACTCTCTGGGAATAAGACAGTTCGGAGTGTTTGTGGATGATGTGGGAGTGTCTTCTGACCCTAAGATCCTAAAGCAGTGCGCAGACAATCTGACTCTGCTTCAGCAGACTATGGACAAGCGCTGGAACAAGCCGGGAACAGCTCCGGCAGATACGGTAAAGCCGCTGCATTATGTGCCGCAGCTGTATGCCTATTCCTGGGTGGACGAAGACCAGGCAAAGGCCTTCTTCCAGAGCCTGACTCCGGTACCCCAGAAGGTGAACATTTACATCACGGGAGCAAACGTTTGGTCTGTACCGAACAACTATGACCTTGCAAAAGTGAAGTCCTGGCTGGGAAGAAGCACCAGCTGGTGGTGGAACTACCTGTGCAACGATGCGGACATGACCAAACTCTTCATAGCCGATGCATATACAAACTTCAGAGACGAGACCCATATCTACAGCACCTCAACTCTGGAGCAATATCTTACCGGAGCAAATACTCTGATAGTAAATCCTATGCAGCAGGGAGAACTGTCCAAGATAGGACTTTTCAGCACGGCTGACTATTCCTGGAATACCGCCGCCTTCAACAGCATCCGCAGCTGGGAGGCCGCCCTTCCTGCGGTAGTGGGAACGGAAAGGTCGGAAGATCTGAAGAAGATCATTCCGGCTCTCAGATACTATGACTTTGACCAGTTCGAATACCTTGTATCGCGATACAAGCAGTCAGTTGAGAAGGGGAAGCCCGCTCCTGGCGCCTTGCTCGGCGAACTGAAAAAGCTGAATGCTTCCTGCCAGGCGATAAAGAAGATGAAAGACTCTGAAAACGAAAGTGACAGGCTGTTTTACAGCGATATTCGCCCGTGGCTCCTGAAGCTGGAGGCGATGACTGAAGAGGCCGCCGGACTGCTGGAAGGCAAGAATCCCGTTCAGAGAGATTATGTCAACGACCCTGATTTCCGCTTTGAGATTCTGGGTGGAATGGGTGAGCACATAAAAATGGCGGAACGCACCGCAGAGCCTTCCGCCCAATGTCTTATGCCTTTCATCCAGTGGCTGAGGGAACAGGCTTCGAAATAATCAGTTGACGTTGAAAGTGTGGCCGTCCCACACGAAGACAAGCTCGTTGTATTTTTCCTTGTTTTTCTTCTCCCAGTAGCCCATGGTGATGTTCTCGTCCTCGGGACCGGTCGGAATCCTGAACACAAACAGCGAGAGGTTCCTTCTCATGGACATTACCTTGTTGGTTATGACTTCGTTCAGCCTTTTGCACGGCACCACCAGATTCAGCCTTGCATCATATGTGAAGAACTGAAGGGATCTTTTGTTGTGCCCTCTTTCTCCCGATTCCGTAAGGTTAACCCCCAGGATCTTCTCTCCGTCCTTGTCTGTCCACATATAGAATTTCAACGAGTTCTCGTACTGAGCCTGGGCATAAACCGCAGCGTAGTTATTCTCCACATCTTTCTCTACCGTAAACAGAGAGTCAGTGACCTTGCCAAGGAATATCCTGGCCTTGTCCAAATCTGTAGTCTTGCAGTACAGGTTTGCAAGATACACTACATCTATCTTCACCTCCTGAACCGCTTTGGTCTCCTTGCTGTCATTAACCTTTATAGACGGATCTGCCGGATTTCCAGAGTTATTATTCTTGCAGGACCATAAAGAAAAAACGGCCGCCAGGGCAGCCACCATCCATAATGCTTTTACTGATCTCATCGCGATTCTCATTACATCAAACAAAAATAAAAAATAAATCCCATGATTCCAACAATTGGATGATTATAGCAGTAAATCTTTGATTTACCGCTATTATTTCCTTAATTTTGAGAAAATGGCTAATTGCGGAAATCAATCCTGCCGATTACGGCACTACCATTATCAATGTTGATTAGCCGTGATATATTGTGAAAACTTTCAGGAAAATATTCATTGGAGCACTGGCGCTGCTGTTCGGTTCCTGGGTTAATATGCAGGCGCAGGATGTGCCTGCAGGGGAGGGGAGTACGGTTGCGCGGGTTGTAAAGCACAAATCTCCGAAAACGGTGAAGCAGCAGAGGGCAGAGGCTTTTATAGCCCAGAACCAGGAGTCTGTCGAGCTGGGGATTGGCGTAAAGTTAAGCTATGTGCTGAGTGCGGATTGTTCGAAGAAAGGCTTTACGGTAAAGGCTTCCAATGTGTTTGTAAATGTTCCGGATGCTCCTCCGATTCCTTTGTGGAAAGTGAAGGACTATACGGCGGAGAAGACGGCAGCCATTAATGGGCTGGAACAACAGTTTGCAGACCTTAAGTCTCCACGCCCAGGAGAGAGCTCAGACAGTTACGAGATGAGGCTAGAGGAGCTTAAGGAACTCAGGTTCAAGATTAAATTTCTAAGCGAGCTGCGTAACGACGCAATGAAGGCTGAGCCGGAGATGATGGATATTATTGACCGCTTTGTCCGGTATATTATTAGTGGCGGACAATAGCCTGAAAGTCAGGCATGTAAATATATAGTCCTGCGGTGTTTTCTCCGCAGGACTATATGTTTTAATGGGTGAGACTCAGCGATTTGATCGCCACCTATTTGAACTTGGCGAAGAAGTCGTTGCCCTTGTCATCCACAAGGATGAATGCAGGGAAGTCTTCCACCTCAATCTTCCAGATGGCTTCCATTCCGAGTTCAGGATACTCGAGGCATTCCACGCTCTTGATGTTGTTCTGGGCCAGGATTGCAGCAGGACCTCCGATGCTGCCCAGGTAGAAGCCGCCGTGCTTCTTGCAGGCATCTGTTACCTGCTGGCTGCGGTTACCCTTGGCGAGCATAATCATACTTGCACCGTGGCTCTGGAACAGGTCAACATAAGGGTCCATACGGGCTGCGGTCGTAGGGCCGAAGGAGCCTGAAGGCATACCCTTTGGAGTCTTGGCCGGGCCTGCATAGAATACAGGATGATCCTTGAAATACTGTGGAAGTCCTTCTCCGCTGTCAAGTCTTTCCTTGAGTTTAGCGTGGGCTATGTCTCTAGCAACTACAATGGTTCCATTGAGGCTAAGCCTTGTGGAGACAGGATATTTGGTAAGTATCTTCAGGATTTCAGGAATTGGCTGGTTGAGGTCGATCTTGACGGCGTTGCCTTCTCCGGCCTTGCGGAGTTCTTCAGGAATCAGTCTTCCAGGATTGTCGTCGAGTTTCTCGATCCAGATACCGTCCTTGTTTATCTTGGCCTTGATGTTGCGGTCTGCGGAGCAGCTTACGCCAAGTCCGATAGGGCAGCTTGCGCCGTGGCGTGGAAGGCGGATGATCCTGATGTCGTGAGCCAGATACTTGCCGCCGAACTGTGCTCCGAGCCCGATCTTGTATGCTTCTTCCAGAACCTGCTTTTCAAGCTCAATGTCGCGGAAAGCCCTTCCGCTCTCGTTGCCGGTAGTAGGGAGGCTGTCGTAGAACTTGGCTGAAGCGAGTTTAACGGTGAGCAGGTTCTTCTCTGCTGAGGTACCTCCGATTACGAAGGCGATGTGGTAAGGAGGGCAGGCTGCGGTTCCAAGACTCTTTATCTTCTCGATCAGGAAAGGAACCAGGGTGTCAGGATTGAGGACAGCCTTTGTCATCTGGTATAGGTAGCTCTTGTTGGCGCTACCGCCGCCTTTTACTACGCAGAGGAAGCGGTATTCCATTCCCTCGGAAGCCTCAATGTCTATCTGGGCAGGGAGGTTGCACTTGGTGTTAACTTCCTTGTACATTGTAAGCGGAGCGTTCTGGCTGTAACGCAGGTTCTCCTCGGTGTAGGTCTTATAGACTCCGTCAGAAAGAGCCTCTGCGTCGTCGAATCCTGTCCACACTTGCTGACCTTTCTCGCCGTGGATTATGGCGGTTCCGGTATCCTGGCAGAAAGGAAGTTTGCCCTTTGCCGCAACCTCGGCGTTGCGAAGGAACTGCAGGGCTACATACTTGTCGTTGTCGGAAGCTTCAGGATCGCTGAGGATCTTTGCTACCTGGTTGTTATGCTCAGGGCGGAGCAGGAAGTTCACATCGCGGAAAGCCTGGTTTGCAAGCATCCTGAGGCCTTCTGCATCCACCTTGAGGATAGGATGACCTTCAAATTCTCCCACGCTTACGTGGTCTTTTGTCAGGAGATAGTATTCAGTGGTGTCTTCACCAAGCTGAAACATAGGTTCGTATTTGTATGCCATATCAGTTTATGTTTTATTGCTTTGTTCTTATTCGATATCTTCTTCGATGTCTTTGTCGCCTCTTTTCTTGCCCATCAGGAAGGCCTTCATAAACTCGTTAAGGTCTCCGTCAAGTACGGCCTGGGTGTCGGCTGTTTCCTCTCCGGTACGGAGGTCTTTTACCATCTTGTACGGATGAAGGACATAACTTCTTATCTGGCTGCCCCATTCGATTCTCTTCTTCTGGCCCTCGAGTTCAGCCTGCTTTGCCCTTTTCTTCTGGAGTTCCAGTTCGTAGAGGTGTGATTTAAGGATTCGGAGAGCATTCTGGCGGTTGTCCAGTTGGGAGCGTGTTTCCGTATTCTCAACCACGATTCCTGTCGGGATATGCCTAACCCTAACTCCGGTCTCCACCTTGTTCACGTTCTGGCCTCCGGCTCCGGATGAACGGAAGGTGTCCCACTCCAGGTCAGCAGGGTTAATGACTATTTCAATACTTTCATCCACAAGCGGATATACGAATACGGAAGAGAAAGTTGTCTGGCGTTTACCCTGGGCATTGTAGGGGGAGATTCTCACTAGACGGTGCACTCCGTTTTCTGCCTTCAGGTAACCGTAGGCATAGTCTCCTTCGATTTGAAGGGTTGCGGATTTTATGCCGGCCTCGTCTCCCTCAAGAAGATCGGTGACGGTAACCTTGTAGCCGTTCCTCTCTCCCCAGCGGGAGTACATTCTCATAAGCATGGAACTCCAGTCGTTGGCTTCTGTTCCTCCGGCTCCGGAATTGATTTTTACCAGGGCTCCAAGGTTGTCTCCCTCGTTGGACAGCATACTTCTGAACTCAATATCCTCGAGGTGTGTCTCCAGAGCTTTTTCAGCCTCGGCGATTTCTTCTTCAGAGGCTTCCATTTCCTTAAGCACGTCGAGGTCTTCTCCCTCGCTTTTAAGGGAGTCCAGTTCCTTTACCCAATATTTTACGGCTGAGAGTTTCTTTACGAATGCTTCTGCCTCCTTAGGGTCATCCCAAAAGCCGGCAGATGTTGTAACTTTTTCTTTTTCAGTTATTTCTTTGACTTTGCCGTCGTAGTCAAAGAGACCTCCTTAACGCAGCCAGGCGTTCCTTAAAGTTCTCCATTATATGCTTTGCCTAATAATTCAAAACAGAATAATTACCTTTACACCCCCAAAGTTAGCAAATTCTAAGATGAAAGTATTGTTTTTCTCAGCGATTATCCTTTTGTCCACCGCCTGCCGTGGAGGCCAGGCTACTGAACCGAAGCCGGGCGAAAATGACACTCTACCGAAGCAAGTTCCACTGGAAGAGCTGTATCTGCCGGATACGGTGTACGCTTCCGCGAAAAAGGTTTCTTTTGTGGTAGAACAGGAAGATAGTCTTGATTATTTCCTAAAGGACGTGGAAGACCGCTATGCTGCGGATAATTCCTCATTTACTTTCAGAAGGAATATGCTCCGTGATGCTTCCTTCGGGGGAACTCTGGAAAAGAGGCCTGAAACCGTGGAGATCGCCTGGCAGTTCAACACCCCTGAAGATAATTACAAGACAAGTTTGGGAAACTGGGGAGGCGGGACCGGATGGACCGGCCAGCCGATTTATGTCCGCGACGGTGAAAAGGAGGAAATCTTTTTCGCATCGCTGAATTCAAAAGCCTACTTCCTGGATTTCAATACAGGCAAAAGAAGCCGTCCTGACCTGGACGTACTCAATACCATAAAAGGTTCTCCATCGCTGGATCCGGAACTGAAAAATCTGTACATAGGTCATGGAGTTTCCAGAAAGACTCCTATGTGCCTTCTAGTAGTGGACCTTCTCAAACACGAGATAACCTACAAGTTTTCAGACAAAAAGGCTTGGAGGAACTGGGGAGCTTTCGATTCTTCTCCGGTTGTGGCCGGAGGCTATCTGATATGGCCGGGAGAGAATGGAAGCCTTTACAAGTTTGAGAGGGAACAGGGTAGCCTGAAACTTCTCCAGACCCTTAGATACAAGGTTAACGGAGCAGCTCCGGGAATAGAATCCAGCATAGCAATATGGAGGAACTATGGCTGGTTCCAGGACAATGCCGGAAACATCCTTTGCGTGAACCTGAACACGATGAAACCGGTCTGGCATTACTGGAATCACGATGATTCAGACGGAACGGTTGTTTGCCGCGTAGAAAACGGTATTCCGTATGTATATGCAGCCAGCGAGGTGGACCGCCAGGGTATGAGTGGCAGTTGCTTCTTCATCAAGATCAACGGCCTGGACGGTACCGTGGTGTGGGAACAGAAGATTCCTTGCAGGAGAATAGACCTTGGTGGAAAGATCCTGGATGGCGGAATGTACTCCACGCCGCTGCTTGGTGCCGGGGACTGCAACGGGATGATTTTTGCAAACGTATGCCGTAACAAGGCAGCCAAGACCAACGGAGAACTGATGGCAATGTCAACAGAAGACGGAAGCATTCTGTACAGCGTTCCTCTGAAACAGTTCTGCTGGTCTTCTCCGGTTGCCTTCTATGACAAGGAAAAAAATATGTACATATTCACGGGAGACGGGGAAGGTAATATTTACCTGATTGAGGGCAAGACTGGTCAGGTCATCTACACAAAGAAGGTGGCCTACAACTTTGAGTCTTCCCCGACCGTAGCCGGAAATGCCGCCGTTGTTGGTTCCAGGGTGAACGGCATTTTCAAGTTCGTGATAAAATAATTAACGGAAATTTACCGCATTATGAGGTACTATAGATCATTGTTACTGTTCTGTTTTGTATTTCTGCTCCCGGTAGCGGGGAAGGCGCAGGGAAAGTTTGTAAGGATGGTGGAGGAAGACAGCCTTCGGATGCAGATCGTGGCAGACAGTTTGAGGGCGGACAGCATTAGGATTGCACAGATAAAGGACAGCCTGATGAAGGTTAGGGAGCCTGTGCTCAGGGCCATGAGGAAAAAGGTTGAGGGGAGCTACAATTTCTGGCTCTATACCCCGGCAGGATATGACCGCAAGGACACATTGTGCAAAGACACTCCGCTGGTGCTTTTCCTTCACGGCAAAAGCCTGTGCGGGAATGACCTTGAGAAGGTTCGCCGATATGGCAGCATAGATTGCGTGGAAAGGGGAAGGACGATACCCGCTCTGGTGGTTGCTCCCCAGAATCCCGGAGAGTGGTGGAATCCTAAGAAACTGTGCGCCATCCTGGATTGGCTGAAAGAAGAATATCCTTATGATACCGCAAGGGTCTATGTCCTGGGAATGAGCCTTGGAGGCTATGGAACCCTGGACTTTGTGGCAGCATGTCCTGAAAGGGTTGCGGCAGCCGTTGCCCTTTGCGGCGGAACAACAGCAAAGGACGTAAGTCCTATGGGTCAGGTTCCGCTGTGGATAATCCATGGAACGGCAGACAACCTGGTAAGCATAAAGGCATCACAGGTTATTGTCAAGGATCTTGAAAGCAAGCATCTGGCTTCACGTCTGAGATATGAGTGGCTTATAGGAGCATCTCACTCCTATCTTGCCAGATATTTCTACATGGATAAGATTTACGACTGGCTGATGTCCCATTCTCTGAACGATGAGGACCGCCCGGTAAACCGCGATGTGAAAATAAGCAAGGAAGACCAGAAGACCGTTTATTCAGGCTGGGGCAAAAGGCCGGTACTGAAGACAATAAGGTAATTACCAACTTCCACCGGCTCCACCTCCGGAGAATCCTCCGCCGCCGAAACCTCCGAACCCGCCTCCGAGTCCGCCGCCACCCCAGCCGCCGGAATGGCCTCCACCTCCACGGCCGAATCCGCCGCGGGCAAGACTGCTTAGAATATTGCCGAGAATATATCCTGTTGTAAAGTCTTCGTTTCTTCGGTTACCGCTACCGAAGTTATTGTTCCGGTCATCCTTGTTCAAAAGGTACGAAATCAGAAGGAATATTGCTGCAACAAACAGGAAGCCCAGGAAACCCATCAGTGGAGATTCTTCGTCTTCGCTATAGGCGAATTCATCTGTAGAAACCTCTCCGCTGGCAACCGGGAAGATTATGTTGAGGGCATCGTTGATACCGTTGAAATAATCGTTTTCCTTGAAGGCCGGAATAACCCTCAGTTCAATGATTCTCTTTGTGAAAGCATCCGTCAGGACAGGTTCCAGGCCTCTGCCGGGAGCTATGAAAACTTCTCCGCTTTCGTCGCCGACTTTAGGCTTTACCAGGAATACAACTCCGTTGTCGAATTTGCTCTGCCCCACACCCCAGCTCGTTCCTATCTTGTAGGCTGCGTCCGCGCGGTTCATGCCGTACAGGTAAGGCAGTATCACGATGGCAACCTGGTTCGACGTTTTGTTGGCAAACTGGTTGCATCTAATGGTTAGCTGATCCACCTGTTCCTGGGTAAGGATGCCGGTAAAGTCGTTTACAAGATGAGGGGGATCGGGTCTGGAAGGGAGTCCGGATTTTCCTTTTCTGGCTTTTTTCAGTGCTTCTTCCGCATTTCGTATATTCTGCTTTGAAACAGGAACATAAGGCTTGGTTGCGGTTGTAGGCCCCCAGGATGTTCCGATAAGATTCCCTTCGCTGTCGCGTTTGACAACATCCCTGAGAGTCTGTTCTGCAGCCTGGCGGGAAATCTCATTCAGGGAATCCAGCCTTTCCTGGCGGATAGGATTGAATTCTTCCAAGATACCTCTCTGGGCAAAACAGGTAGCGCCTGCAGTCAGCAGGAGACAGACAATTATGAGTCTGGACAGCCTATTTGCCGTACGAGATTTCATCTGGTTGTTCGTTAGGGTTGTCTTCTGTTGCCGGGAAGTGTTCCTTAAGGATCTTTCCAGTCTGGTTGACAGCTTCGATGATGCCTTCCGTTATCTGTCCGCGAGAGAAGAAAGAAGACAAGTCTTCCTTAATCCTGTTCCAGAAATCCTGATGGATGACGGAGTTGATTCCAACGTCGCCGATGATGGAGAACATCTTGGATTTGAGGGAAATATATATGAGCACTCCGGTGCGCTCACGGGTGTCGAACATACCTATGGCGTTGAAGATGAATATGGCTCTGGCCACAGGGTCACCCTCCTTGCATTTCCTTTCTATATGAACACGGATTTCCCCGGAAGTATCCTTCTCGGCTTTCTTGATCGCCGATACGATCTTCCTTTCCTCGCTCTTCTTTATCAGCCTGTGATGGAAGAACACGGCTATAGGAATTAGAACTGAACCTTAGGTGCTTCTGAAGATCCTTCCGCTGCCTTGAAATAAGCTTTGGAGTCGAATCCGGTGATCTTTGCCACCAGGTTGGCAGGGAATACGCGGATAGCGGTGTTGTATGTCTGGGCAGCGCTGTTGAAGGCGTCGCGGGCATTGTTGATCCGGTTCTCTGTTCCTTCCAGCTGGCTCTGGAGCTCCAGGAAGTTCTGGTTTGCCTTCAGGTCAGGATATCTTTCCACGGAAACAAGGAGTCTTCCAAGGGCGCTTCCCAGTTCTGTCTGAGCCTGCTGATACTGCTGGATGCTTTCTTCAGTCAGATTCTTGGAATCAACCTGAACGCTGGTGGCCTTGGCTCTTGCCTCGATAACATTCTGGAGGGTTTCGCTTTCGTGGGCGGCATATCCCTTGACAGTCTCTACAAGGTTAGGAATGAGGTCAGCCCTTCTCTGATACTGGTTTTCAACGTCAGACCAGGCTCTTTCCACATTCTGCTCTTCCTTAACCAGGGAGTTGTATTTTCCAAAGCCCCAAAGGACTACAACAATAAGCGCAATCAATATAATTGCGAGACATCCGAGTTTTTTCATATTTGAAGTAATTTAGAATTGATTCAATGAAACTATTTCTTTCTGACACATCTTACGGAGAATCCAGGGCCGTCCTTAAGGGCATAGCCGAACGGGAAGTCCGGAAGATCATAATACAGATACCTGTAGTAAGCGTTACCGGAGTCCTTGTCTGATGAACTCCAGAAGTAGGCATAAGAGAGCAGACCTTCGAAGTTATTATGGTCGTGCTGGCTCATTCCGCCTGACAGGGCGTTCCAGCCGGCAGAGTTGTCAAATTCCGTATATATGCTGAATGGCCAGAAACGGTCTCCGTTGAATGTGGCTTCATTCATCACGTAATTACCCACTCCGCTCCACTGGGAGAAGAAAGGATGGTCTTTCCCGGTAAGGGCATTGGCCAGGTCTTCCCAATCTTCGTTGGTAGGAACTGTCCAACCGCTCGGGCAGGCTCCCTGAGGACCACCACCCAGTCCGGTTCCGGACTCACCTCCGGTAGCCTCTTCCCATTTGTAGAGTCTTCCGGTTACATATCCGATGTCATCCGCCTTCTCATATCCGCTTCCGCTAGCGTGATAGTTGAGGTTTTCTGCAAACCATACCAGATTACCAACTTCAACGATGTGATAGTACTGCTCATCCCTTGCGTCCAGGACGGAGTCTTTCGGTTCAGGCAGACCCACTACGGAACCTCCCAGCCAAGGCATGATGGCGGTAACGTAAGACTGATAAATATCGTTGTAGTAACCGTCAGCCATGGCCACCTCGGTAACTGTGTACTTGGCAAGGCTGTCAGGAACGACAAAGTAGTAAGGCTGACCAGGCTCTCTCCAGATAGTATCTTTTGTCCGGTAATTGTTTATCCAATAATATTTGACTCCGCTGGAAGGAATCACGATGCCCCCGGTATAGCCAATGCAGGCAGTTCCGCAAACCTTATAGGCCGGAATCTGTGGATCCATGTTGCCTTCCATATAAGGTTTTGTCTTTTCTTTCTTATGGCAGGACGCTGCCACCAGAACCATTCCCAGTACCAGGAGTAGATATCTGAACTTTATTCTCATCTTTCAAAATTTGATATATCGCACAAATTTAAGAAAAAATGTACGAACATTTGCGTAACTTTGTTCCGAAGGGCACTTTCAACGAAAATCGTGCCACCCCAAACTCTGAAAATTATGTCAAAGGATAATCTTTTTATTCTTGCTGCGGCCATTATTATGGCCTGTGCCGGCTGCACTCCGGACAAACGTTATTATACGATAGACGGGACAACCCAGGGAACGACATTCCACATAGTGTTCCAGCCCCAAATCAGTTCTGATTCTTCATTTGCTGCCGTAAGGGACAGCGTGAACGCTATTCTGGAAAGGATAGACTTTTCCGTAAGCGGATACAATAAGGAATCAGTCCTGACCGCTTTCAACGAAGAGGGGAATCCTCACGTAGACAAGATATTCCTGGATAATTTCCTCGCTTCCGTAAAGATGGCGGAAGAAAGCCTCGGAATGTTCGACGCTTCGGCGGCTCCGCTTTTTGACCTCTGGGGCTTTGGCTTCAGAACAGGGACGGAAGTTACCCAGGCCATGATAGACAGCGTGCTCCAGTTTGTTGGGATGGACCATTTCCACGTGGACTCTCTCAAGGCAAGGGACGGGTCTGACAGCATACTCATCCAAAGGGACGATCCGCGTTGCAGACTTAACTTCAATGCGATTGCACAGGGTTATACTTCAGACCTTATAGCGGCAAAGTTTTCCGAAATGGGTATGGAGAACTTCCTTGTAGAGGTTGGCGGAGAGGTTTACGCCAGAGGGGTGAATCCAAAGGGCAAGTTCTGGAATGTGGGTATAGACCGACCGGTTGACGGCAATAATTCTCCGGGAAAAGACATCCAGGCTGTAGTTCATATCCAGAACCAGGGCCTTGTAACCAGCGGAGACTACCGCAAGTTCTACATCAAGGACGGCAAGAAGATTTCCCATTCCATAAATCCAAAGACCGGATATCCGGTTGAGCATAATCTTCTGAGTGCTACTGTAGTTGCTCCTGATGCCACAATCGCGGACGGTTATGCAACATACCTGATGGTCCTGGGTTTTGACAAGGCCAGGGAGGTTGTGGAATCGAATGAAAAGATAGAGGCTCTCCTTATTTTCAGCGATGGGGACAGCCTAAAGGTATGGATGTCTGAAGGAATGGACGCAATCTCAACCGGCGAGTGACAACCAGACTCCTTTTTTATTAACTTTGAACCATAACGGCACGAATAATACAAAACATCGGATATGGAAAAGAAAGATAACCAGAAGAGCATTTCCAGGAGAAACTTCCTGAAGGCTTCCATCGTCTTGGGAGGCGCTGCTTCATTTGCCGCCATCGGCGGAAAGGCTTTTGCCGGAAACGGCTTTGCCCGCGGCTTCACAACGAAGGAGAAGTTCGACACCATCATCGCCAACGGTATGGTTTACACCGGAGAGATCAAGGCTCCGGTAAAAGCAGACATAGGTATCCGTAACGGCAAGATCACGGCTATAGCCAAGCTCGGCAAGAACTGCGACAACTGGGTTGACGCTACCGAAAGGGTGGTTTGCCCTGGTTTCATAGACATCCACGGACACACCGACACCAACCTCCTCGAGGCTCCTCTGGGAGACAGCAAGATCCATCAGGGAATCACCACCGACATCGGAGGAAACTGCGGTTACTCTCCGTTCCCGTTCTCTGACGAGGAATATGAGAGGAGGAAGAACACCCTCCGCTTCGGCTATCCTTTCTGGCAGAACATAGACGGTTTCTACGATGCTCTCAGAAAGAACACGATCGGTATCAATTACGGCAGTTACGTTGGCCACGGAGATATCCGCCACATCGTAGTCGGAGACAACGACGTGGCAGCCACTCCGGAGCAGCTCAAGATGATGTGCAAGATCCTGGACAAGCAGCTTGAGATGGGAGCTGTCGGCCTTTCATTCGGTCTGGAATACACACCTGGTTCATACGGAAGGACCGAGGAATTCATCGCCCTTCTGAAGGTTGTGGCCAAGCACGACGCCCTCTACGCCATCCACATGAGAAATGAGGACGATAGGGTGGAAGAGGCTATCGCTGAGGCAATTGAACTTGCAAGGAGGTCTGGGGCAAGACTTGAGATATCTCACCTCAAGGCCCAGAACCAGAACAACTGGCACAAGGTTCCGAGCATGCTCAAACTCATCCACGATGCCGAGAAGAGCGGTATGGACATCCACTTTGACCGTTACCCGTACACAGCTTTCTCAACCGGTCTGGACTGCTTCATCCCTCTGGCCCAGAGACAGGGTTCTTCAAAGGAAATCCTTGCCCGACTCGAGAACCCGACCACCGAAAAGATCATCCGCGAATATGCTCTGGGAAGGGTCAAGAGGCTCGGCGGTCCTGAGTGCATCCTGATAGCAGCCTGCTTTGCTCCTGGCAACGAGAAATACACCGGCAAGTACCTCAACGAGTGCTGCAAGATTTCCGGCAAGGACGAGTGGGAGACCATCAAGTATCTGCTCCAGAGCGAGAAGCTTGACGTGAATATGGCCGGTTTCGCCATGAAGGAAGACAACCTGAGAACTCTCCTGAACGACCCTCTTGCTATGGTAATTACAGACGGCAGCGTTTATTCTCCTAAGGGAAGGCTCGGAAAGGAAGCTCCGCATCCTCGTTCATACGGATCCTTCACCAACTACATCGGCAAGTACGTAAGAGACCAGAAGTTCTGCGACCTGCAGACTGCCATCTCCAAGTGTACCAGCGTTCCTGCCCATCAGCTCAAGCTCAAGGACAGGGGACTTCTCAAGGAAGGATATTGCGCAGATGTCCTGGTTATCAACTACGACACCATCGCAGACGTTGCAACCTACGGCCAGCCTCACCAGTTCTCAACAGGTATCGACCACGTTTTCGTAAACGGTGTCCACACCCTCAAGAACGGCGAATACACTGGCTGCAAGCTAGCCGGCGTAATCATCTAACCCGCTCTTTCAGGGTCTTCTGCAAGGCAATACGCTGATATTCAGCGACATAAGCATTTTCTAGTGCTTCGAAAGAGGCACTAGAAATGTTTTATTTGCCTGACAATCAGGAGATAACCTTGCAGGACTTTATTGCCTGGTCATAGCCACCGCTTCTACTGCAAACATTGTCCGTGCTATATTATGGCCTTTATGAGCCAGTCGTTTTAACGGACTCTCCGCAGAAAAACCAGTCTGCTTCAAAAGCACTGCTTGCTCCTCATATACAAGAAAGCCGTATGACTCTTTCAAAATCATGTCATCAACCCTGTTTGACGAAGGAAAGCAGTCTGGATTTTGTCGCCGATGGAGAATTGACGGAAATAACTTCATCCCGTCTGGATGCAGCAGCGATCTGAGCAGCACAAGATCAGACATTGACTCTGGTGCAAATTCCACCAGCCATTCCCGCATTAGATCGGTTTCAAACCAAATGGTATTCTCGGTTTCTCCTTTCTTGAACTTTTTGAGAATCTCTTCATCAAGCTCTCTCCATCCGCTCACGATGGTATGCTGAAACCTGTCTAGTTCAGGGTACTCCAAAATGTGAATAATAATAGAACTGATATTGCTGTTTCCGCCAAGAAACTCCAGCCTGAAAGATCCCTTCTCTATTTCTTCAATCTTGATGTTAGTTGCCTTCACAGACAGCAGCACCTTTTCTGCCTCGGCGATACCCCCCGAACCTGTTTCCAGAACTATATCATTCTCAGTTTCATAATAGTCTGTAAAACACTCGAGCGGCAAATTCCATTCATAGGGATGGACCCTTGTAATGGAATTGCCATACATCAGCAGGGAATCTGTCAAGTGTCCATGTCCCGGACTCATCGCGATACCCTTTTCCTTAAAAGCCTTTTTCAACTTATTGAGTAGTATCCAGCAGACTCCTATCTCAATATGACTTGTCATCCAGTTCAGTTCCAATGAAATCCGCGGTTCTATTATATGTTTATGTTTCCTAGACATCTTTAGCCTCAATTAACAATCATTCAACTATAAGCTTTTCATTATAGCAATAGCAATAATAACAATGAGAATTATTATTATCCATCTTACAACAGTAGCTAGGCAACCGCCTGAATCTTCTGTTGTTTCTTTTGCTCTCTTGCTTTCCAGATACTGTGCTTTGCACTTTTCTGAGCAGAAAATTCTTCCGAATGCCACACCTCCGAATGATTTATCTGAGACAAAGCTACCGCGAATCTCACGACCACACCAATTGCACTTCATAAATCTAATGTATTTATAATAAGATGATTATCCCCGTGCCTTCTGTGAAGCCACCTTTCTCACTTTAGGATCCTGGTCCTTCAGAAAATGTTGAACATAATAGTCTCCCTTTGCTACCGCAATCCTCACTCTCGGGTCTGAATCATCCTTCAGTTTGTCGATCCCATATCCCCAATTGGCCATTCTGATTCTGTCCTCAACTTTTGGGGAATCCACCATCTTGTCCATCTCAGGGTAGGATCCATAATGCTGATATTCATCAACCACCCTGCCATCGTAGACAAACTTTTTCTGTTCAATTTTTTTGATTCTTTCGTTAATCATGATTGTATCCTTTTTTGTATTCATTGTTACTCTCTTTTTTCAGACAGCGG
>JAEEGH010005090.1_pt1 | contig 33335 bp, 32 predicted proteins | sample 9134181 | NCBI WGS metagenome assembly JAEEGH01 (sample SAMN16246544, study PRJNA631951) | gut metagenome | biome: gut microbiome; feature: rumen; material: DP-attached | host: Bos | place: Iran: Karaj | collected 2018-10
CTGAAACAGTGGATTATGGTAGTATCAACTGGGTGGATCGGGTGAGTTGCAAAGATGTCATCCGTTATAACGAAGGTGCTGGCAAGAAAGTAGTACTTGTGGATTGTGGTGTTAAGCATAACATCATCCGTTGTCTGGTGCATCGTGGCGTGGAAGTGATCCGAGTACCCTGGAATTACGATTATACAGATATGCAGTTTGATGGTCTGTTCTTAGCGAATGGCCCTGGTGATCCTGACAGATGTGTAGATGCCGTGGAGATTCTGAAGAAACAGATGTCAGCTTCACGCAAACCTATCTGTGGTATCTGCATGGGTAACCAGCTGTTGGCCAAAGCAGGAGGAGCTACTATCTATAAACTGAAATACGGTCATCGCTCCCACAATCAACCGGTTCGTGAGGTTGGTACCAACCGTTGTTATGTAACCTCTCAGAATCATGGTTATGCCGTTGATGCTGCTACCCTTGGCAACGACTGGCGAGAGTTGTTTGTGAATATGAACGACGGTTCCAATGAGGGCATCCGTCATCAGACCAATCCTTGGTTCTCATCACAATTCCATCCTGAGGCTTGTTCAGGTCCTGTAGATACAGAATTTATGTTTGACAGATTTATCGAGACATTATGAGAGACAACAATATCAAGAAAGTCCTGTTATTAGGTTCCGGTGCCCTGAAGATTGGTGAGGCCGGAGAGTTTGATTATAGTGGTTCACAAGCCTTGAAAGCCTTACGAGAAGAGGGTATCAAGACCGTTCTCATTAATCCGAATATTGCCACTGTTCAGACATCTGAGGGTGTGGCAGACGAGATCTATTTCCTTCCAGTGCAGCCTTATTTTGTGGAACGGGTGATTGAGAAGGAACGTCCGGATGGTATCTTGCTGGCTTTTGGTGGACAGACTGCTCTCAACTGTGGCGTAGAACTCTATCAGAGTGGTGTACTGGAGAAGTATGGTGTGAAAGTAATGGGAACACCCGTACAGGCCATTATGGATACAGAAGACCGTGAGCTCTTCGTGAAGAAACTCGATGAGATAGGCGTGAAGACCATCAAGAGTCAAGCCTGTGATAATATTGCAGATGCAAGAAAGGCAGCCAAAGAACTGGGTTATCCTGTGATTCTGCGTGCAGCTTATGCATTAGGCGGTTTAGGTTCTGGCTTCTGCGACAATGAGGAAGAACTGGATAAGTTGGCAGAGAAAGCTTTTGCCTTCTCTCCACAGGTATTGGTGGAGAAGTCGTTGAAGGGTTGGAAGGAAATTGAATATGAGGTGGTGCGCGACCGTTATGACAACTGTATCACGGTTTGTAATATGGAGAACTTCGACCCCTTAGGTATTCATACAGGTGAGTCGATTGTCATTGCCCCTTCGCAGACTCTCACTAATTCTGAATACCATAAACTCCGTGCTTTAGCGATTAAGATCATCCGTCATATCGGTATTGTGGGTGAATGTAATGTGCAGTATGCTTTCGATCCCCAGTCAGAGGATTATCGTGTCATTGAGGTGAATGCCCGTCTTTCCAGAAGTTCCGCTTTGGCTTCGAAAGCTACAGGTTATCCCTTGGCTTTTGTGGCTGCCAAGTTAGGTATGGGCTATGGCCTCTTTGAACTGAAAAACTCAGTGACGAAGACTACTAGTGCTTTCTTTGAACCAGCACTCGACTATGTGGTTTGTAAGATTCCCCGTTGGGATCTCTCGAAATTCCATGGTGTCGATAAGGAATTAGGATCCAGCATGAAGAGTGTCGGTGAGGTAATGGCTATCGGACGTACTTTTGAAGAAGCTATCCAGAAAGGTCTTCGTATGATCGGGCAGGGCATGCACGGTTATGTGGAGAACAAGGAACTGAAGATTGCAGATATTGACGCTGCTCTTCGTGAACCTACGGACAAACGTATCTTCGTCATTTCGAAAGCGATGCATCTGCCTGAATACACCATTGATCGAATTCATGAGCTGACTAAGATCGACAAGTGGTTCTTAGAGAAACTGAAGCATATTATTGATATTGATGAACGTTTGAAGAAACAGAATATCAATACTTTGGAAGCCGATTTGTTGCGAGAGGCGAAGATATATGGTTTCACAGATTTTCAGATTGCCCGTGCCATTGGCTTAGAGGGTGAGATTGAGAACATGCACAAAGCCCTTCTGCTGGTTCGTAATCGCAGGAAACAATTGGGTATTCTTCCTGTCGTCAAGCAGATAGATACGTTGGCTGCAGAGTATCCTGCGCAGACGAATTACCTGTATGTGACCTACTCGGGTGTGGCCAATGATATCCTGTATGAGCAAGATAAGAAGAGTATCATCGTATTGGGATCAGGTGCCTATAGAATCGGTTCGTCAGTAGAATTCGACTGGTGTGGTGTTCAGGCATTGAACACCATCCGCAAAGAGGGTTGGCGTAGTGTGATGATCAACTATAATCCTGAGACCGTCTCTACTGACTATGATATGTGTGACCGTCTGTATTTCGATGAACTGACTTTTGAACGTGTGCTCGACATTATCGATATGGAACAGCCACATGGTGTTATCGTCTCTACGGGTGGTCAGATACCTAATAATCTGGCTATGTATCTGGATGAACAACACGTGAATATCTTAGGTACTCAGGCTGTAGATATCGATGGTGCAGAGGATCGTGCGAAATTCTCTCAGATGTTGAATGAAATAAGTGTGAACCAACCTGAATGGTCGGCCCTGACTTCGATGGAGGATATAGACAAGTTCGTGGAAAGAGTAGGCTTTCCAGTATTGGTTCGTCCCTCGTATGTACTTTCGGGTGCTGCCATGAATGTCTGTTCTAATAAGGAAGAACTGGAGAAGTTCCTGCAGTTGGCTGCTAATGTATCGGAGGATCATCCTGTCGTTGTGTCTAAGTTCATCGAACATGCCAAGGAGATTGAGATGGATGCTGTGGCTAAGGATGGTGAGATATTGGCATACGCCATCTCTGAGCATATTGAGTTTGCCGGTGTACACTCTGGTGATGCCACCATCCAGTTCCCACCGCAGAAGCTGTATGTGGAGACCGTACGTCGTATTAAACGCATCTCACGTCAGATTGCCAAAGCGCTTCATATCAATGGACCGTTCAACATTCAGTATATGGCTCGTGAAAATGATATTCTTGTTATTGAGTGTAATCTGCGCGCTTCCCGTTCTTTCCCATTCGTGTCTAAAGTGTTGAAGTTGAACTTCATCGATTTGGCCACCAAGGTGATGTTGGGTCTGCCTGTGGAAAGACCGCATAAGAACCTCTTCGATCTTGATTATGTAGGTATCAAGGCTTCGCAGTTCAGCTTCAACCGTCTTCAGAAAGCTGATCCCGTATTAGGTGTGGATATGGCTTCAACAGGTGAGGTTGGCTGTATTGGTGATAATACGGATACAGCTTTGCTGAAAGCTATGCTCTCTGTTGGACATCGTATTCCTAAGAAGACAGTGCTGCTATCAACGGGTTCTGCCAAGCAGAAGGCTGAGATGCTCGATGCTGCTCGAATGCTTGTTAATCATGGCTATGAACTTTATGCCACAGGCGGTACTTCCAAATATCTGACGGAAAATGGAATTGATAACACTCGTGTGCTTTGGCCCTCAGATAAACAAGAGAATACTGATGTGCCAACAGCCCTTGATTTGTTGCATCAGCATCAGATTGATATGGTAGTGAATATCCCCAAGAATCTGACAACGCATGAGTTGACGAATGGTTATAAGATTCGTCGTGCTGCTATCGATTTGAATGTGCCGTTGATCACTAACAGTCGACTGGCAAGTGCGTTCATTCATGCCTTCTGTACAGTCAAACTTGATGCTATTGGCATTAAATCTTGGGCTGAATATAAGTAGAAATAGGCTTTTTAGCGAAAAAATGGTGCAATAATTTGGTGATTTCAAATTATTGCATTATTTTTGCACACAATAAATGCTAACCCAATATGGACGCGGGAGAAACTTTAGAATCGAAAATAAACCGGAGTGAGTATAAAATACTTATTGTCGATGATGTTGTCAGTAACGTCTTGTTGTTAAAGATCCTCTTGACCAACGAGAAGTTTCAGGTATGTACTGCCAATAATGGTACCTCGTGTATCGAGATGGCGAAGAAGGAACATCCTGACCTGATTCTGTTGGATGTGATGATGCCTGACATCAGTGGTTTCGATACTGCTGTTATTCTTAAAAAGGACGACGAGACCAAGGAGATACCTATTATCTTTCTGACAGCTTTGAATACGCCTGCAGACCTTGTACATGGTTTCCAGGTAGGCGCAAACGACTTCCTGACAAAACCGTTTAACAAGGAAGAGTTGGTGATGCGTGTGATGCAACAGATCTCCCTTGTTGCTGCCAAGCGTATTATCGAACAGCAGAATGCTGAGTTACGTGCTACGTTGAGTAACCGTGATAAGATGTATTCTGTGATTGCTCATGACCTACGTTCTCCCATGGCAAGTATCCGCATGGTGCTGAATCTGGTTGTTGCCTCTGTGTCACAAGAGACTGTCGGACCTGAGCTTTTTGAATTGCTTGATAAAGCTAATAAGGAATCAGAGGAAGTACACGACCTACTCGATAATCTGTTGAAGTGGACAAAGAGTCAGACTGGTCGATTGACGGTGGTTACCCAGGATCTTGACCTGAATGACATCATTCCAGGTGTGGTTGATATCTTTGAGATGATTGCCCAGACTAAAAATATCAAACTTAATTTAGTACATTCCGATTCTCCAATTATCGTTCGGGCGGATAATGATATGCTCAAGACGGTAGTACGTAACTTCATGTCGAATGCCGTAAAATTCTCACCAGAAGGTTCTTCCATCGACATTATGATGACGACAGAAGGTGATTTCGCCAAGGTAAGTGTCAGAGATCATGGTGTGGGTATTGCTGCCGATCGATTGGGTTCCATCTTCCATAAAGGAGAAACCACTTATGGAACAGGTGGTGAAGAAGGATCTGGTCTCGGCCTCCAACTCTGTCAGGACTTTGCCAGAAAGAATGGTGGTGACTGTACTGTAGAATCTGTCGAAGGCGAAGGAAGTACATTTAGTGTACTTATTCCGCTAAAGAAAGAATAATGGCTACACCTATTTATATTATAGAGGAAACAAAACTTCGCCGCAATCTCCAGCTTATTGCTGATATTGCGGCGAAAGCCGATATAGAGATTATCCTTGCCTTTAAGGCATTTGCTCTTTGGAAGACCTTCCCGATCTTTCGTGAGTATATTCATGCCACGACTGCCAGTTCGTTGTCAGAGGCGCGTCTAGCCTACGAGATATTTGGCGCTCCTGCCCATACATATTCACCAGCTTATACCGATGAGGAGTTTCCTGAGATTGCGGCTTGTTCTTCACATCTCACCTTTAATTCCTGGACACAATATGAGCGATATCATGATCAGGCAAAGGGCGTGTCATACGGCTTGCGTGTGAATCCAGAATACTCTGAGGTTGAAACTTTGCTATATAATCCTTGTGCTCCCGGGACGCGTTTTGGCATTTCTGCAGAAAAACTGCCTAAGCAGTTACCATCGGATATTAAGGGTTTCCACTGTCATTGTCATTGTGAGAGTGGGGCAGATGTGTTTCAGCGGACCTTGACACATATCGAAGAGAAATTTTCACCCTGGTTCCCTCAATTAGAGTGGATCAACTTTGGAGGTGGACATCTGATGACACGCAAGGATTACGATATGGAACTGCTGATTTCTCTGATGCAGGATTTTCATAGTCGTTATCCATGGTTGAAGGTGATTCTGGAGCCAGGTAGTGCCTTTGCCTGGCAGACAGGTCCACTAGTTGCCCATGTCGTAGATGTTGTAGAAGATCATCAGATTCAGACTGCGATTCTTGATGTCAGTTTTACCTGTCATATGCCCGATTGTTTGGAGATGCCTTACTTTCCTGAGGTAAGAGGTGCTGTTCATCAGGATGAACCAAATACAGATTTTACCTATCGCCTTGGGGGAAATAGTTGCCTGAGTGGCGATTTTATGGGTTATTGGTGTTTCGATCATGCCTTAGAGGTTGGAGAAGAAGTGATTTTTGAAGATATGATTCATTATACGACAGTCAAGACAAATATGTTCAATGGTATCTCTCATCCTGCCATTGGTATGCAGAAAAGTAATGGAGATTTGATGATTTTACGAGAATTTGGCTTCGAAGACTATAAAAATCGAATGGATTAGCATATTTTTCGAAAAAAAATCTTCGAAAAGTTTGTCAGTTCAAAAAAAAGCATTACCTTTGCACTCGCATTTAGAGAAATGCCTTTTAGAATGTATTATTTCTGAATGAAAAAGGCGGAAATAGCTCAGTTGGTAGAGCACAACCTTGCCAAGGTTGGGGTCGCGGGTCCGAGTCCCGTTTTCCGCTCCACATGTTGAACAAAAAAGAGTCATTAAGGATTGTCTTTAATGGTTAAATGCCCAGGTGGCGGAATTGGTAGACGCGCACGTTTCAGGTGCGTGTGCCGCGAGGCGTGCAGGTTCGAGTCCTGTTCTGGGCACTCTTTTTTATTCATCATTATATGATGGAGAGGTGGCGGAATTGGTAGACGCGCTACTTTGAGGGGGTAGTGTCAATTGCGACGTGGGAGTTCGAGTCTCCTCCTCTTCACATATTTATTTGTATTATGCGGAAATAGCTCAGTTGGTAGAGCACAACCTTGCCAAGGTTGGGGTCGCGGGTCCGAGTCCCGTTTTCCGCTCTTATAGGAAAACAACATTTTCAAATGAATTTATATTTAAGATATTTTGACCGTGAAACGCTCGTTTCTACAGTAGATGATGCTATTGACTTTTTAAGAAGTATTGATGAGATTGAAGTAGATCCAGAGTTAGAGGCTGACATCCGCGAGTATGTGGCCAGCGATGTGTTTTACCCAAAGCGATATAAGATTCATCCCCGTGTCTATTTCATTATTATCAAAACCGATGCTTTAACTATGCAGGATTTCAAGGAGAAAAAAGCTGTTCACACTCCCGAGAATCCATTGCCAAAGCATACATCACCTGTGTTGAATCGTTTGAGTGAAATCTGTCCTGGTTGGTATGAAGGAACACTTGATTTCAAGCGTGTATTGTTGGTTCCTGGTACAGGAAAGTTCCAATATCGAGATACAGAATTCACTGCATGTGTAAAAGCAGAATCTGGCATAGACTGCTATGAGCGTATCGTCGACCATCTGCGTGAGCGCGTTGATGATCGCAGTCAGTTCCCATCTGCAAAGGGTAAGAACTTCAGATTTCGTTATTTAGGTAAGGCTAAAATGTGATGGTATATGAATAAAGTGATGCTGATTGGAAATGTGGGACAAGATCCCGAGGTGAGATACGTAGATCAAGGTGTTGCTGTGGCTCGTTTGCGTCTAGCTACTACTGAGCGTGGTTATACACTGCAGAATGGTACTCAGGTACCAGATCATACTGATTGGCATAACGTTATTCTCTGGCGTCGATTAGCTGAAATTGTTGAGAAATATGTGCATAAAGGCGATAAACTTTATATTGAAGGTCGTATCCGTTATACCTCTTATGATGACAAACAGGGCCAGCGTCGTTATGCTACAGAAATATGGGCCGATAATATGGAACTACTTTCTCCTAAACCAGCTACTTCTTCGACTGTCAATGAACCTATAGCTGTACCAGAGCCTGACAATAAGCCCGACGAGGCTCTTCCGTTCTAACAATGGACTATCTTCAACAAATATTTAGCGAAGTACAGTTTATAGTACCCACTACAGGTGTGATTATTGCCGGGGTGCTTGCGTGTATTCTTTTGATATTCTCTGGTTATGCCTCTGGATCAGAGATAGCCTTCTTTTCACTCTCACCTAACGATTTGAATGAACTTGATGAAGAGCGAAATGATTGCGACCGTCAGATTAAGGAATTGCGAGAGGAATCTGAACGTACTTTAGCCACAATTTTGATTACCAATAATCTGGTAAATGTTACCATTATTATGTTGGCTAACTATTTTATAGCCCATGTCATAGATTTTGGTATGGCATATTGGCTGGAGTTCGTTGTCATCACGATATTGCTTACATTCCTCTTACTCCTTTTTGGTGAGATCATGCCTAAAGTCTATGCAGGACAACATCCCTTGGCTTTTTGTCGTTTCTCTGCTCCTGGTATTATTGCCCTGCGGAAAATCTTCTATCCGCTTTCCTCTATTTTATTGCGTTCTGGCATGTTGGCAGAAAAGGTGGTTCAGAAAGAAAACCATGTGCTCAGTGTTGATGATCTAGAACAGGCTTTGGAACTGACAGATGAGAATGAATTGAAGGAAGAGAAAAACATGCTAGAGGGTATTGTTCGTTTTGGTGACGAGACAGCCAAGGAAGTGATGACCAGTCGTCAGGATGTAATAGATCTTGAATTCCGTACCTCTTTCGCTGATGTATTGAAGTGTGTTGTTGAAAACAATTACTCTCGTATTCCTGTTTATCAAGGGTCGATTGATAATATTCGCGGTATTCTGTATATCAAAGACTTGCTACCACATCTGTCGAAGCCTTCTAATTTCCGATGGCAGTCACTGATTCGTCCGCCATATTTTGTGCCAGAGACGAAGAAAATCGATGATCTGTTACGTGATTTTCAAGAGAACAAAGTGCATATTGCTATTGTTGTTGATGAGTTCGGGGGTACCAGTGGTATCATTACTCTTGAGGATATTCTAGAAGAGATTGTTGGTGAGATAAATGATGAATATGACGAGGAAGAAAAACCTTACACTCGTATCAATGCCAATACCTATATTTTTGAAGGTAAGACATTGTTAAGTGATTTCTATAAAATCCTTGATCTCGATGACGAGACTTTTGAGGAAGTACAAGGTGATGCAGATTCCTTAGCAGGACTGTTATTGGAGATTAAAGGCGATTTCCCCGAACTGCATGAACGAATTGATTTCCAAAACTATACCTTTGAAGTAACTGAACTCGATGGACATCGTATCTCTAAAATCAAGGTGATTATCCACGAGCAGACCGCCGTCTGAATTCGCTGCAAGTGATAGCTGTAGCGATAGCGACGTTTAGACTGTCGGCTGTTTCTCCTTGATGGAAGTTCGGTATGAGCAAATGGTGGTTCACACGTTGACGAACTTCTTCAGAGATACCATTTCCTTCGTTACCCATAATAATCAGTCCACCGGAAGTGAGTTGTTCTGTGTAGATGTCCTTACCATCTAAGAAGGTGCCATAGACAGGAAAGTTGTCCGGCAGATAATCCAGCAGTGTAGTGAGTGAGGTATAGATAATGTTGACGCGAGCCAAACTACCCATTGTGGCCTGTACCACCTTGGGATTCCAAGCATCAGCAGTATCCTCGCTACAAATTAGTGTATTGACACCAAACCAGTCGGCAATTCGGATAATCGTACCAAGATTTCCTGGATCCTGTACGCCATCAAGTGCCAGTGTCAATGTCTGTTCATTGAGCAAAGTTTGCGGATAATCACCTGCTTGTGAAGGAATCGGGAAGAGGGCAAGAACCTGTTGAGGATGCTGTTGGAAACTGATACGTTGCAGTTCCTCATCAGTAACAATTTGTGGAGATATGCCATCTGGTGCCTGCCATTGTAGCGTAGAGTATATAGCTTCAGGTGTATAGCGTTTTAAAAGGTCACCAACCACCTTCGTGCCCTCTGCTACAAACAGTCCTTCACGTTTGCGATATTTCTTCTGTTCGAGTTGACGGATAAACTTTTGCTGGTTTTTACTGATCATTTTCAAAAAAGTCGTTAATTCCGATGCAAAGTTAAGAACTTTTTCGTAATTTTGCAACTTACAAACAAGAATGTTGATGAAGATACCTATAAAATGGTCATATTTTACGCTTCTGACAGGTGCCTTGCTGTTAGGTTCCTGTTCGGTTTCACGTCACCTACCTGAAGATGCCTATATGTTGGATAAGGTAAAGGTGATGACCGATGGGAAGTATAAGGACATCAACCCTTCTCAAATGAAAAGTTATGTGCGCCAGATGGGAAACGCACGTTGGTTCTCTGCCATAAAGATTCCGCTAGGTGTCTATGCGATGGCAGGTAAGGATAGTTCTTGGATCAACCGTACTTTACGTCAGATGGGTGAGGCTCCAGTAATTTATGATACTTTACTGGCCAGCCAAACCTGTAAGGATCTACAGTTGGCACTCCAAAATAAAGGCTATCTAGATGCACGGGTGGAATTGTTCGTTCATCCTCACAAACGAAAGATAGATGCACTTTATGTGTTGCATCCTGGTCAACCTTATTATATTAATGACTATTCAACGGAAATTCATGATTCTGTGATAGCACGACTGATTGCTCCACTAAAGCCGTTGCTTCATAATGGTTTGCAGTTTAGTACAGATGCTCTGAATACAGAACGTTCACAGTTGACGACATTTTTACAGGATCAAGGCTATTTCAGATTCCATAAGGAGTTCATCACATATCGGGCCCATAAAGACACGACCCGTCATGAGGTAGGATTGACGATGGTACTGCACTCTTATCGTGCCAACAGTGAGGCGAATGATACACTTCACAGTCGCTATTGGATCCGAAATATCAGTTATGAGAGTGGTACCCAGAATGATTCTGTCATTCATTTGCGTCCTTCTGTACTCAAAGAAAATACTTTTCTTACTACAGGACAGCCTTATTCTTCTACACAGTTGCAACGTACCTATAATCACTTTGGACGATTGGGAGCTGTGAGATATACAAATATTAGTTTCCTGCCAGTGGCAGATACCACCTTATTGGATACGAGGATTCAGATTCAGACCAACAAACCATCTACCATCAGTTTTCAACCTGAGGGAACAAATACATCTGGTGACCTCGGCGCTGCGATCTCTTTGATTTATCAGAACCGGAATATATTCAGAGGTTCGGAGACCTTCACGATGAAGGTGCGTGGTGCCTATGAAGCGATTCGTGGTTTGGAGGGCTATAGTAACCAAGACTTTATCGAATATAGTATTGAGGGGCGATTGACCTTTCCTCGTTTTATCGTTCCTTTCCTTAGCGCAGAAAGTCGTAAGCGTAATAATGCTACCAGTGAGGTGTTTGTGATGTATGACTCTCAGGATCGTCCTGAGTTCCATCGTCGTGTACTCTCTGCCGGTTGGGGGTACCAATGGAGAAAGCAGAATCGTCTTGATAGCTATCGTTTCGATGTGCTCGATTTGAATTATGTGTTTATGCCATGGATCAGTGAGACATTTAAGAAAGAGTATCTTGATAATACGACAAACTCGAATGCTATCCTTCGTTATAATTACGAAGACCTGTTCATCATGAAGATGGGCTTTGGTTATTCTTATAATAATGGAAGATTGGCTCTGAAGACAAATCTAGAAACAGCAGGAAACTTGTTGGGATTGTGTAGTACCATCTTTGGTGGATCTAAGGACAGTAATGGACAATACAAGGTGTTTGGTATTGCATATGCTCAGTATGTGAAGGGAGATGTGGATTTCTCCCGTAACTTATTAGGACCTAGGAAGAAGGATCAGCTGGTGTTCCATATCGGACTTGGTGTGGCATATCCTTATGGTAACTCAACTGTGTTGCCTTTTGAGAAACGTTATTTTTCTGGTGGTGCAAACAGTGTGAGAGGTTGGACGGTAAGAAGTTTAGGTCCTGGACGTTATAAAGATAAAGACGGTCGCATTAATTTCATTACTCAAACTGGTGATCTGAAATTAGACCTGAATCTGGAGTACCGTACCCATTTGTTCTGGAAGTTCAATGGTGCAGCCTTCATAGACGCAGGTAATATCTGGACACTCCGAGATTATGAAGAGCAGCCTGGTGGAAAGTTCACATGGAAAGGCCTGATAACGGATCTTGCCGTAAGTTATGGTCTTGGTTTGCGTCTCAATTTCGACTATTTTGTACTACGTTTCGATTGTGGTATGAAGGCTATCAATCCTGCTTACCAGACGGAGGATGAAGCTCATTATCCGCTAATTCACCCAGACTTCAGTCGGGATTTTGCTTTTCATTTCGCGGTAGGAATGCCATTCTAAGATATAATTTATGTGAAAAGCCAACATTTTCGCATAAATTTTTGTACCTTTGCACGAAAATATCAAAATAGACATGTTGAAATTCATATCGTTTGGAAGTGGTAGCAGCGGTAATTGCTATTATCTTGGTACTGCAACCGACGGCTTGATAATAGATATCGGCGTAGGCATACGTTCACTAAAGAAATCCTGTAAGGAGTATGGCATACAGCTCTCGAAGGTACATCGGGTGCTGATAACCCATGACCATGCAGATCATATCAAGTCGGTGGGTTCTTTCAGCTACGAATACAAGGTGCCTATATATGCAACGGAAAAGGTGCATAAGGGCATAGATCACAACTATTGTGTGACAAGAAAAGTGGCTGATGAGATGAAGAAAGAGGTTGTGGTGGGTGAGCCCATACAGATGGGAGACTTTCTGGTAAGGCCTTTTCATGTGCCTCATGATGCCAGTGAAAATGTGGGTTATGAGATACAGGTGGAAGACATCACATTTGTCGTAATTACCGATGTGGGCAGTATCACAGAAGATATCCGTGAAAGTATCTCACATGCCAATTATTTGGTGATAGAGGCCAATCACGACGAGGAGATGTTGATCAGTGGTCCTTACCCTGAATATCTGAAGAAACGTATTCTCAGCAATACAGGCCATCTGTCAAACAAAGATTGTGGCGATGTTCTGGCAAATAACATGACAGAAAAACTGAAGCATGTCTGGCTCTGTCATCTCAGCGAAGAGAATAACCATCCAGAACTGGCCCGTAAGACCGTAGAGACAATTCTTAGAAGCTATGGTATCGTGCCAGGAAAAGATATGAAACTTGAGGTACTGCGTCGCCAGCTGCCATCAGGTGTTTATGAACTGACTTAAAGTTAGAGATGATGAAAGAAGTGATCGTAAAAGATGCTGATCTGCAACAGGCAGCTATGGAAGGTATGGATGCTTTTGTGAATGTGTTTGTCAAAGCTATCTATGACACCATAGGTGGAGAACTGACGCCAGAGACAATGGCTGAGTTGAATGCTGATCAAATGACACTTCTGGCATGGGATATCCTGCATCAGGAGGTAATGGATGGTGGCTTCGTGCAACTGATTCACAATGGCTATGGTCCGTTCATCTTCAAGAATCCGTTGGCTAAAGTGCTTCGTTTTTGGGAGATGCGTGGTCCTTCCAAGCTGATATACGATGCCCATACCTTGTGGCTTAAACATTGTGAAGAGATTGAGAAGGAGTGCAGTGATGAGGAGTTTATGGCGCTCTTCGAACAGTTCCCTGATTTTGATGACCTGGATGATCAGTTCGTGGAGAACGAAGAGGAATGGGTGGAAGATATCGCTCACTATATTGACGATCATCTTGAGAAATTTGCTACGATCAAGTAAAGATGAATAAGGAACAGGAACAACTCAGGAAAAAAAGTCCTGTACAGATAAAGAATAAGAAGGCCTCGTTTGAATACTTCTTCATTGAGACCTACACAGCTGGTATTGTCTTGACAGGAACGGAGATTAAAAGTATTCGACTCGGTAAGGCTAGTCTGGTTGATACTTATTGCGTGGTATTGAATGGTGAACTGTGGGTAAAGGGCATGAACATCAGTCCTTATTTCTATGGTTCCTATAACAATCACGAAATGAAGCGTGACAGGAAACTGTTGTTGACCAAGAAAGAAATCCGAGCCTTAGAAAGTGCTACCAAGCAAACGGGTTACACCATTGTCCCGCTGCTTGTGTTTATTGACAGTAAGGGTCGGGCCAAGATGGATATAGCCCTTTGTAAGGGTAAAAAGGTATTTGATAAGCGCCAGACCTTGAAGGAAAAAGAGGACCGCAGGGAGATGGATAGGGCGATGAAAGTATATAAATGAAGCAACTAGACGATATCATCAAAGAAAGGATACTCATCCTCGATGGAGCGATGGGTACGAAGATACAGACTTACGGTCTCACGGAAGCGGATTTCCGTGGTGACCGTTTTACACATCTGACAGGTCAGTTGAAGGGTAATAACGATGTTCTCTCCATCACACGTCCCGACGTTATCTCTTCCATTCACTATCAGTATTTGGAGGCAGGCGCAGATATCATCGCTACCAATACATTCAGTAGCCAGCGTATTTCTCAGGCTGATTATTGTCTGGAGGAACAGGCTTATGAAATGGCGCTGGCAGGTGCAAAGTTGGCTCGTGCTGCAGCAGATCTGTATAGTTCTGAGGAGAAACCTCGTTTTGTTGCTGGTTCCGTTGGTCCGACCAATAAGACCTGTTCGATGTCACCCGACGTCAGTGATCCTGCAGCGCGAGATCTGACTTATGATGAACTGCTGGCTGCCTATCAGGAACAGATGGATGCCCTGATGGAGGGTGGGGTGGATGCTATCCTCATCGAGACTATCTTTGATACGCTGAATGCGAAAGTGGCTATAGATGCAGCCATGCAGGTGATGGCAAAACGTCAACGTGAGATACCTATCATGCTATCTGTAACCGTCAGTGATTTGGCTGGTCGTACCCTTAGTGGTCAGACGCTTGATGCCTTTCTGGCGAGTGTCAGTAATTATTCTATTTTTTCTATTGGACTGAACTGCTCTTTCGGTGCCACTCAGATGAAACCGTTCCTGAAGGAATTGGCAAGACGTGCACCTTATTATATCTCAGCCTATCCAAATGCTGGTTTACCAAACTCGCTTGGACTCTATGACGAGACAGCAGAGACAATGGCGCCAAAGATGGGTGAACTGGTGGATGAAGGACTGGTAAACATCATTGGCGGCTGCTGTGGTACAGATGAGACGTTTATTGCTGCATACTGCCCCTTGGTTGTAGGAAAACAACCTCACCAGCCTATAGAAAAGACGCAGACGATGTGGCTCTCTGGTCTTGAACTACTTGACGTTACTCCAGAGGTGCAGTTTATCAATGTGGGTGAGCGTTGTAATGTAGCAGGTTCCAGAAAATTCTTGCGGCTCATCAAAGAGAAGAACTATGACGAGGCTCTGAGCATAGCCAGGAAGCAGGTGGCTGACGGTGCCCTTGTGATAGATATTAATATGGATGATGGTCTGCTTGAAGCTAAGACCGAGATGGTGAACTTCCTGAACCGTATTGCCGCCGAACCCGACATCGCAAAAGTACCAGTGATGATAGACTCTTCTGACTGGGAAGTCATCAAGGCTGGTTTGAAGTGTGTGCAGGGAAAGAGTATCGTCAACTCTATTTCCTTAAAAGAAGGTGAATCCAAGTTTTTGGAACATGCCCGTGACGTAAAGCGTTATGGTGCGGCTGTTGTGGTGATGTGTTTCGATGAACAAGGTCAAGCTACCAGTTATGAACGTCGCATTGAGATTGCGGAACGGGCTTACCGTTTGTTGACAGAACAGGTAGGCATGAATCCGCTTGATATCATTTTTGACCCTAATGTCTTGGCTGTGGCTACTGGTATGGCTGAGCATGACAGTTATGCGGCAGACTTTATCAAGGCTACGGGATGGATCAAGCAGAATCTGCCTGGTGCACATATCAGCGGAGGCGTGAGTAACCTGAGTTTCTCGTTCCGTGGGAATAATTATATCCGTGAAGCGATGCACGCTGTCTTCCTGTATCATGCTATTAAGAATGGTATGGACTTTGGTATCGTAAACCCTTCATCGAAAGTTACATACGCAGATATACCTCAAGCACAACTAGATGTCATCGAAGACGTCATCCTGAACCGACGAGAAGATGCGTCAGAGCAATTGATTGCTTTGGCAAGTAGTCTCTCTGCTGAGCAGAATGAAACAAGTACCTCAGGTCAGTCTGAATCATCTAAAGATGTTGAGGCATATAGTAACCTCTCAGTAGAAGAACGCTTGATAGAGGCATTGGTAAAGGGGATTGGTGATTATCTGGAAAACGACTTGAAGGAAGCTTTGCAGCATTATTCGCATGCGGTAGATATCATTGAGGGACCTTTGATGGCAGGAATGAATATAGTAGGACAACGTTTCGGTGAAGGAAAAATGTTCCTGCCACAAGTTGTGAAGACTGCTCGTACCATGAAACAGGCTGTCGGTATCCTTCAACCCTATATTGAAGCAGAGAAAACGGAAGGAGCTACCAGTGCAGGAAAGGTGCTGTTGGCAACTGTGAAGGGTGATGTTCATGATATCGGTAAGAATATTGTCGGGGTGGTGATGGCCTGCAATAACTATGAAATCATCGATATGGGCGTGATGGTACCTGCTGAGCAGATTGTGAAGAAAGCCATCGAAGCAAATGTCGATATCATCGGTCTTAGTGGTTTGATCACACCAAGTCTTGAGGAAATGGTGAATGTGGCAAAGGAACTGCAACGTGCTGGACTTGACATTCCTATCATGATTGGTGGGGCTACCACTAGCGAGTTGCATGTAGCTTTAAAGATCGCGCCTGTCTATGCTGGTCCTGTTGTCTGGATGAAGGATGCCTCTCAGAATGCCCTTGTTGCTGCCAAACTGATGAATAACCAGAACCAGATGGAACATGAACTTTCTGAGAAGTACGAACATCTGCGTGAGGATTATCAGCTACAACAGAAAGAACTGCTGTCTTATGAGGAAGCCAAGAAACAAAAGAAAAACTTATTCGAATGATGAAGAAAATAATACTCCTTTTAACAATGATGTTTCTGCTGGTGATGACAGCAGGAGCTCAAAAACGAGAGATGCGAGGTGCTTGGATCCAGTGTGTCAACGGACAGTTCCAAGGTATGGGTACTGTGAAGATGCAACAGACGCTGACATACCAACTCGATGAGTTGCAGAAAGATGGCGTGAATGTGATCATTTTCCAGGTCCGTCCGGAATGTGATGCACTTTATGAGAGTAAGATTGAGCCTTGGAGCCGTTTCCTGACAGGCAAGCAGGGCGTAGCACCACAGCCTTATTGGGATCCTTTGCAGTGGATGATTACGGAATGCCACAAACGTGGTATGGAACTTCATGCATGGATTAATCCCTACAGAGCAAAGACCAAGGGGACCCATCAACTGGCCAGCAATCATATCGCTGTCAGGAAGCCGATGAGCTGTTTTGCATATGATGAACAGTTTATCCTGAATCCTGGTATGGCTGAAAATCGTGATTATATCTGCGAGGTAGCGAAAGATATCGTGAGTCGTTATGATGTAGATGGTATTCACATGGATGATTATTTCTATCCCTATCCTGTCAAAGGAGAGAGTATTCCTGATGATGAACTCTTTCGGGCCCATTCTAATGGCATCAAGGATCAGAATGATTGGCGCCGTTATAACGTGAACCTGTTTATTGAGCAGTTCTATAAGACCATTCACGAGACTAAACCATGGGTGAAAGTGGGAATATCACCGTTTGGCATCTATAGAAATAAGAAGAGTTCTTCAATAGGAAGTAACACAAATGGTTTGCAGAACTACGATGAACTTTACGCCGATATCTTGTTATGGGTAAATAATGGTTGGCTTGACTATTGTGTGCCTCAGATTTATTGGGAGATCGGTAACAAGGCTGCAGACTATGAGACTTTGATAAAGTGGTGGAACCAATATGCAAGTAACCGTCCACTGATCATCGGAGAGGATGTGGAACGTACAGTGAAGTTTTCTGATTTAAATAATCCTAAGATTCACCAATTGCCTGCAAAGATGACACTTCATAAGCAGTTACCTTATGTAAAGGGATCTGTACTATGGTATGCTAAGGCCGTTGTTGATAATGTAGGTAATTATGGAACTACCCTTCGGAATGTGTATTGGAAGTATCCTGCTCTGCAGCCTGAGATGCCGTTTATCGACAGTAAAGCTCCTCAGAAAGTGAAGAAGCTGAAGCCGATGTGGATTGATGGTGATTATGTGTTGTTCTGGACAGCTCCTGCGGCTAAGAGTTGGGATGACGAAACCGTCAAATATGTGGTCTATCGTTTTACAAAAGACGAAAAGGTTGACATCAATGATCCATCGAAGATCTTGACGATCACCAATGAAACCTTCTATAAGCTTCCTTATGTGAAAGGAAAAGAGAAGTGGACTTATGTGGTTACTGCGCTTGACCGTCTACAGAATGAAAGTAAGATCGCTAAGAAAAAGATAAAGCTCTAATCTCAAGCTGATGAAACAAATGACAGTCATATTGGCGATGATGCTCCTGCTACTATCTTGTGGTGGCAGGAAGCAGTTGTCGCCAGAAGAGCTGTCGCATAAGCTGGATAGTGTAAAAAATCTGGAGATTAATGAGAAACTGCAGTTACAGGGTATCAACTTGGAAGAATCTGATAATCCATTGAAGCAATTCTATGACAGCTTGAATCTCCAAACACTTCCTATCAGCTATACAGAGGATTACGTTAGGTTTCTGCCAGCCTTCAAACCTATTCCACAGGAGATCATTCCATTTATGGAACTACAGAATTGTAATGAACCGAAGGCCGTAAGTTTGCCAGAGAGTATAGGAGCGAAACTGATTCTCATAGCTGCTGATGAGCAGCCCCATCTTTATTCTTTGTGGCTGTACTCGTTAGACGAAGACTTCAGACCTGTAGATAAACTTTGCCTATACGCCATCGAAGACAAAAGCGATGAGATAGATCCGGATGAGTTTATCCAATATTTCTCAATTACCAGCGACTACGAGATACGTTTGATAGATTATTCTAAAACAAAGCATAAGACCAATTTTGAAGAGGTCTATTATATTGATTCCTCACGTAAGTTCCTGATGCGTGAGAGTTCATTAGAGTAGTTAGTCTTTCAACAACTTCTCAAGGAAGGCATCCAGATCTTCATCCAGTCCTTCCATCAAGTCAGGATCAATGATGACCGTCTCGTCATCCATCAGATATAATTCTGCCACACTCTCCTTATCGTCATTCTCCAGGACAAAGGAGAAGGGCTTCAGGATAGACATCTGTTCAATCGTATCCTTGTGCTTCGTGAGGCATTTCCTGATAACGGATGCTATCTGGTCATAGAAATTGTCATCAGCGTTATTGATCCATTGTTCAATAACACAACGGGTAATCTCTGCTTCTTCGTCATTATAGACCACCATTTCACCCGTCTCTTGTGTAACACGGATGTGGATGTCTGTCATGATTGATGCTTCCTCCTTCACAGGAAACTTGTCTGCAATCTTGCGGATAGCCCGTTCGATCTGTTGGAATGTCTGTTCGCTGGTGTTCATTACTTATATTTTTTCTATTTCGAGGCAAAAGTATAAAAAATCCTCTATAATTGCAAACGATTACGATTATTTTTGCGAAAAAAAAATAAATAAGCTTGTTTATTCCCAATTATTTTGTACCTTTGCAATTGTAAAGTAGAGTTTGCAAAAAGCAGACTTCTAAATGAACTCATGGGCACTAAAATAAGTCATTCAGGTATTGTTGAATCAATCAGCGATGGATGTGTGCAGGTGCGGATTCTGCAGACATCAGCTTGTGCGGCCTGTAAGGTGGCTGGACATTGTCATGCTTCAGAATCGAAAGAGAAGATCGTTGATGTGCAGAATGTGCGTGACGCCGCTCGATTGAAAGTAGGCGATAGTGTGACTGTCTGTGCTTCTCGTGATGTGGCAAACAAAGCATTGTTGTTAGGCTTCGGGCTTCCGTTCTTGATACTGGTTTCTGTGCTTCTGATTGCGCTAAAGTTGTTTTCTGATGAAGGCATGGCAGCCTTGACGGCTCTTTCGGCATTATTGCCGTATTATGGTATACTTTATCTGCTGCGTGACAGGATTCAGCAGAGGATGGCTTTCTCTATTGAGTGATTTTTCAATTAAAACTAAAACAAATATAAGCATTATGGATTTCATCTTGATTGCAGTGATTGTCTTAGGAGCTATCGGCTTGATAGCAGCAGTCGTGCTGTTTGCCGCCTCCAAGAAGTTTGCTGTCTATGAGGATCCTCGCATTGCCCATGTGGGTGAAGTACTGCCTGGCGCTAATTGTGGAGGATGTGGATTCCCTGGCTGTAGCGGAATGGCAGATGCACTGGTGAAAGGTGCTGATGCTGGAAGCCTTGATGGACTGTTCTGTCCTGTTGGTGGTGCCGAGACCATGGGAAAGGTGGCTGATCTGTTGGGAATGGCGATTGCCAATTCTGAGCCGATGGTAGCCGTCGTGAGATGTAATGGCACATGTGAGCATCGTCCTCGCATTGCCGAGTATGCAGGATTACGTACTTGTGCTGCCATGCATGCCTGTGGCGCAGGTGAGACAGCCTGTGGCTTTGGTTGCTTAGGTTGTGGCGACTGTGAGGCTGCTTGTCAGTTCGATGCCATTAAGGTTAATCCTGAGACAGGTATCCCTGAGGTTGACGAGGAGAAGTGTACCTCTTGTGGTGCTTGTGTAAAGGCTTGTCCTCGAAACATCATTGAACTCCGCAAGAAGGGGCCAAAGGGTAGGAGAGTCTTTGTGTCATGTGTCAATAAGGATAAAGGCGCTGTGTCGATGAAGGCCTGTAAGGTCAGCTGTATCGGTTGTGGTAAGTGTGAAAAGGAATGTCCTTTCGGAGCCATCACGGTAGAAGGCAACTGCTCTTACATCGACTTCAACAAATGTCGCTTATGTCGTAAGTGCGTGACTGTCTGTCCGACGAAGGCTATTCGCGATGTGAACTTCCCCACGCCAGCTCCTGCACCGAAACCCAAAGAACCTAAAAAAGAAGAGGAGGCAAAAGCATGAATATCAAAACATTTAGTATAGGTGGAATCCACCCCGAAGAGAATAAACTGACCCATGAGGCTGTGACTCAGGTGGCAGCTCTGCCAAAGCAGGCTATCTTCCCCCTCTCTCAGCATATCGGTGCTCCTGCTAAGCCCGTCGTTCAGAAAGGCGACAAGGTAAAGGTTGGTACTATGATTGCAGAGGCAGGCGGTTTTGTCTCAGCCCCCATTTTCTCATCTGTCAGTGGAACCGTTTTCAAGATTGATACTGCTATCGATGCCACAGGCTATCGTAAGCCCGTTATTATTATTAATGTAGAAGGTGATGAGTGGGAGGAGAGTATTGACCGCTCTGATAAGTTGGAGACCGTAGAGGCCCATCCAGATCTTACACCAGAGAAGATTGTTGAATGCATCAAAAATGCTGGTGTCGTCGGTATGGGTGGTGCTTGTTTCCCCACCTTTATCAAACTGACGCCACCGCCCACAGCCAAGGCAGAGTGTGTAATCATTAATGCGGTCGAGTGCGAGCCTTATATCACAGCCGACTTCCGTCTGATGATGGAGAAAGCCGACGAGATACTCGTTGGTCTGGAGCTGCTGATGATGGGTGCGAAGGTGACGACTGGTTATATCGGCATTGAGACCAATAAGATGCCAGCCATCGAACTGCTGACAGAGAAATGTGCCAAGAAGTTTAATGGCTCAAAGTACAAAGTTGAAGTTGTTCCCCTGAAACAGCGTTATCCGCAAGGTGGTGAGAAACAGTTGGTTGATGCTGTGATCCAGCGTCAGGTGCCTGCACCTCCTGCCATCCCAGTGAATGTAGGTGCTATTGTTCAGAACGTAGGAACTGCCTATGCTGTCTATGAGGCTGTGATGAAGCACAAGCCGCTCTATGAGCGTTATACCACTGTGACAGGAAAGAAGATCAAGAACCCAGGCAACTTCCTGGTTCGTATGGGTACGCCGATGAAGGATCTGATTGATGCCTGTGGCGGTATGCCTGAGGGTGATAATAAACTGCTGGCTGGTGGCCCGATGATGGGTAAGGCACTGACCTCTGTTGAGGTGCCTATCTGTAAGGGAACCAACTCTGTGACGGTGATCTCTGACGATGAGGCGCGTCGTAAGGAGCCTCAGCCCTGTATCCGTTGTGCCAAGTGCGTTGGCGCTTGTCCGATGGGTCTTGAGCCTTATCTGCTCGCAAAGATCTCTGAGGTACAGAACTGGGAACGTGCCGAGCAGGAGGATATCGTCAGCTGTATCGAGTGTGGTTCATGTCAGTTCACTTGTCCTGCCCATCGTCCGTTGCTCGATAATATCCGTCAGGGAAAGAGCACAGTCATGGGAATCATCCGCAGCCGTGCTGCTAAAAAATAAAAAGGTAAAAAAGTAAAAAGGTAAAAATACAATGGGAAAATTAATTGTATCGTTATCGCCACACGCCCACGGCACTGATACTGTAGAGCGCAACATGTATGGTGTGATCATCGCCCTGGTGCCCGCCTTGCTGGTGTCGTTCTTCTATTTCGGTCTGGGTTCTGTTGTCGTAACGGCAACGAGTGTGGCAGCCTGCGTATTCTTCGAGTGGGCTATCAGCAAGTATATCCTGAAACAGGAGCGCAATACCATCATGGACGGTTCTGCCATCCTCACTGGTTTGCTCCTCGCTTTCAACCTTCCTTCAAACCTCCCCATCTGGATCATCCTCATTGGTGCGCTTTTCGCCATCGGTGTAGCCAAGATGACTTTCGGAGGTTTAGGAAACAATCTCTTCAATCCAGCGCTCGTGGGTCGTGCCGCTCTGTTGGTGGCCTTCCCTGCACAGATGACATCATGGCCTCAAGCAGGTCAGCTTGGCAGTTATCTGGATGCTGAGACGGGTGCTACACCTCTTTCTATTATGAAGTGGGCTATCAAGAATGGTGATGCATCTGTGTTAGATCAACTGCCTTCGTCACTTGAACTCTTCATCGGTAATCATCCAGATGGTGCTGGTGCGATGGGTGAGATCTGTGCATTGGCACTGCTCATCGGTCTGGCGTATATGCTGTGGAAGAAGATTATCACGTGGCATATTCCTGTGTCGATCATTGGCACTGTGTTTGTCTTTGCCGGATTGCTCCACTTGGCTAATCCTGTCTATGCCGATCCCATCTCAGTAATCCTCACTGGTGGTCTGATGTTAGGTGCCATCTTCATGGCTACGGATTATGTTACAAGTCCGATGACGCCGAAGGGACAGCTTATCTATGGTGTTGCCATCGGCTTCCTGACGGTAGTCATCCGTAACTGGGGTGCTTATCCGGAAGGTATGTCGTTCGCCATTCTGATTATGAATGCGTTCACACCGCTCATTAATAATTATGTGAAACCCAAGCGCTTCGGTGAAGTGCCGGCCAATAAGTAAAAAGGTAAAAGAGTAAAAAAGTAAAGTTATGAAGAAACTCGAATCATCTTTAACGAATATGGTGCTGGTACTCACAGGAGTAGCTGTCATCATGGGTGGTATTCTCGCTTATGTGAACTACCTCACAGAGGGACCGATCTCTGAGCAGAAGGCTAAGGCCCTTGCCGACGGTATCAAGAATGTGATGTGTGTCAGCGACATCAAGGTCGCAAAGACCGATACTGTCAAGCAGAATGATGCCAAGGGCAAGGAACTCACCTATATCATCTATCAGACGCAGGACGCTCAGGGCAAGGATCTTGGCGCTGCTGTAGAGAGCACCACTGGCGGTTTCGGCGGCGATCTGAAAGTGCTCGTTGGCTTCGATACCGAAGGAAAGATCCTTGGTTATACGCTGTTGGAACAAGCAGAGACGCCAGGACTTGGTGCCAAGGCCGACAAATGGTTCCAGAAGGGTGAGAAGGGCGACATCATCGGAAAGGACCCGAAGGAGCCGTTGACTGTCTCGAAAGACGGTGGTCAGGTGGATGCCATCACGGCCTCAACGATTACCAGTCGTGCTTTCCTGCTCGCTGTGAACAATGCTTATAGTGCTTACAAGGCAACACCCGTCGATGGACAGACTGGTGCCACAAGTCAAGTTAAGAATTAAGAATTTAGAGATATGAGTTATATCAGTATTATTAAAAACGGCATCGTCAAGGAGAACCCCACGTTCGTCCTGATGCTTGGTATGTGTCCCACGCTGGCCACCACCACCTCTGCCATGAATGGTATGTCAATGGGCTTGGCTACGATGGCTGTGCTGATCTGCACCAACTTCGTGATCTCATGTCTGAAGTCGATCACGCCCGATAAGGTGCGCATCCCTGTGTTTATCGTGGTGATTGCCGCCTTTGTGACGATCCTACAAATGGTCATCAAGGCTTATCTGCCCGATGTTGACAAATCATTAGGCTTGTTCATTCCGCTGATTGTGGTGAACTGTGTGATCCTGGGTCGTGCGGAGGCTTTCGCTGCCAAGAACTCACCAGTAGCTGCCCTCTTCGACGGTATTGGTATCGGTCTTGGCTTCACAGTAGGACTCACCCTCTTGGGTATCTGTCGTGAACTGTTAGGCAATGGTTCCATCTTCGGACTGACCTTGCTGCCTGAGACCTATAACATTCTGCTCTTCGTGTTGCCTCCAGGTGCATTCATCACCCTCGGCTTCCTCATTGCGATCGTCAATAAACTGCGCAATGCTTAATGTTTAATGTTTAATGTTTAATCTTTAATGTATAATCATGGAATATATACTGATTTTCATTAGCGCCATCTTCGTGAACAACATCGTGTTGTCACAGTTCCTCGGTATCTGTCCGTTCCTTGGCGTATCTAAGAAGATTGACACCTCGTTGGGTATGTCGGCAGCCGTCGCCTTCGTGCTGACACTTGCTACCATTGTTACCTGGCTCGTTCAGAAATATGTGCTCGATGCTTTCGGTTTGCAGTATCTGCAGACTATTGCCTTCATTCTCGTCATCGCCTCATTGGTGCAGATGGTGGAGATCATACTGAAGAAGGTGTCGCCTGCGCTCTATCAGGCATTAGGCATCTTCCTGCCGCTGATTACGACCAACTGTGCCGTGTTAGGTGTGGCTATCCTGGTGATCCAGAAAGACTACAACCTTTTGGAGTCTGTGGTCTATGCCTTCTCTACAGCCATCGGCTTTGGACTGGCATTGACGGTCTTTGCTGGTATGCGTGAGCAGCTGGAGTTGGTGAAGATTCCCAAGGGCATGCAGGGTATGGCGATTGTGATGCTTTCCGCAGGTCTGCTCTCACTGGCCTTCATGGGCTTCTCTGGTGTTGATGGCGGTCTGAAAGTCCTCTTCGGCCTCGACTAAACATAACAAAAGAAGGATATGAAAAAAGTTCTTTTAAGTATGGTGCTGATGTTTGTGTCAGCAGTAGCCTATTCTCAGGGCGTTATTGGTAAGTGGGTCACAGAAGGTGGTGATTCACAGGTGGAGATATATCAGAACGGCGATCAACTTTGCGGTAAGATCGTGTGGTTGAAGAAAGGCGATGGGCAGCTTGATGTCCATAACCCAGACAAGTCTATGCAAAGCCGTAAACTCATAGGAGTGAACATCCTGACAGGTCTGAAGAAGAAAGGTGAAAAGTACGAGGGCGGCAAGATCTACAACCCCAAGAACGGCAAGACCTATAAATGTTCTCTCTGGCTTGAAGGCAACAACCTGAAAGTTCGTGGCTACGTAGCGATGTTCTACGAAACCCAGACTTGGACGAAGAAATAAATACATCTATTACCAGAACTTGCTACATTTAATTCCCGCACTTTTTAGAATTAAATGTAGCAAGTTCTGGAATTAAATCTAAAAAACGATGGTAGTTTGGCAAATAATCACTATCTTTGCAGCCAAACTTAAAATGAAATGAGCAATGACATTCTTGAATCAGTTTCACAAGGAATCAATGGAGCGTACGATGAAGAAAATCGCAGAATCCGAGAAATCTCCGATGAGCTCCAAAGACTTTGCCGACTACATGAGGCGCAATCTCGAACTGGCCAAGCAGATGGAGGCAAGTTCGAAATAGAATTGCGTGTTGCCGAGGAATATGCAAAATCTATAGGGATGTGGATCCCTATGGATAAGGTGTTTGACTTGGGTGAGCCTGGCCCAAGCGGAAATGAGAATGATACATATGTCTCTGGAAGTACTATTTACAAGGTCAACAATCTGCTCAATAGTGGTGGTATCATAAATCTATTGGATAAGGTTTTGTTGCATAATCAATTATTTCCAAACACAGCTTACAGTTTTTATGGCTTTGCAGGATACGATGGACGAAGTGTTATGCCTATATTGATGCAAAGAAGAATAAGAAATGCCCAGCCAGCTACACAAGTGATGATTGACACCTATATGTCAGCCTTAGGTTTCACCAAAGATAATGATGAGGGTCGATACTCCAATGGCACCTACGTTGTATGGGATGTTGTACCTCGCAATGTCTTAGTAGATGCCGATGGCGATATGTATGTCGTGGATGCAGAGATAAAGATAGTCAAAAATGACTGATAGACTATACGCAAAATACATGTGGTTAATCTCCACAATCTATGAAGCACGCAAAATCTCATTTGAGGATATTGCTCGCAAATGGGATGATGCGTATATTAACGATCTGCATCAGCCTTTGAAATTACGCACTTTCCATAATCATCGAAACGCGATTCTGATGCAGTTTGGGGTCGTGATAGAGTGTCAGAGGGGCTCTAACCTCTATTATATAGATAATCCTAACGCGCTGGAGAATGATTCTATCAACCAATGGTTGCTTGATTCTTTTGCTGTTAGCAACTTGTTGATGGATAACCGCTCTATCAGTGAAAGAATCATGTTGGAGGATGTGCCATCTGGTAGGTACTATCTCGAAATTATTACGTCCGCAATGCGAGAGAATCACCAAATAGTGATTGATTATGAGGATTTCTTTGGCGATACCATTCAGGGACTAAAGGTTAATCCTTACTTCATCAGATTGTTTAAACGTCGTTGGTATGTGATGGCACTTGTATTGCCTGGAAAAGAGATTCGCCGCTTTGGACTTGACCGTATTAAACGCGTGGAAGTCTTGGATTCTAAGTTTAACTATCCAAAGGATTTCTCGCCACAGGATTTTTACACAGATTATTATGGTGTATTCCATGATGCAAAGCCTATGACTATACGATTAAAGGCCTATCGCGAGAAACCGCATTATCTGCGCTCACTTCCTCTGCATCATAGCCAGCGTGAGATAGAGTCAAAAGCTGAATATACCATCTTTGAATATAAGATAGCACCAACTTACGATTTTATTCAGGAGATTCTGAGTCATGGTAATCAACTGGAAGTACTCTCGCCTGATGCCTTCCGTCAGCAAATCAAGACCATTATTCAAGAAATGCACGATTTCTATAAATAATTTCTTCTGGTATGCAATCATGTTGCATATTACCCCCATATCTTTGCCATAATAAAGAAAGAGTTATGGCAAATAATGATGAACTTAAAAGACTGGGTGAAAGGTTCCCCAATAAAAATGTTGGTTGTGGCAATCCTGATGCGAAAATTCTGGTTGTCACGCAGAAAGTAGGAAACCAGATGGTGGACTTTAAGTATCTCCAGAAACTATTTAAGTATCTTCCTTTTGAAATGGGAGAAGAGACAAATGTACTTGATTATTGTTACTACATTGTCTTTGACGAAGAGATATTGGCTGACTCATTCTTTGGGCGATTCCAGGTAATCGTTTATACTTTCATTGATGGCAGTCAATTGCATAAGCATAATCCCGCTAAATTCTTTGGAATGGAATGGATGTCAGATTGTACTGTTGAAGATGGTGCTATTCAGCGCTTGTTTGTGGCGCATTCGAAAGCAGAGGGCGATAAATCTGAAAGAATATTGTTGTGTACTTACCCATTTGGAAAAGTCTCACATGCTATCCTTAAATGCAGCAGACTATTACTTAATTGGTTTGTTGTCAACAGGTGGATATAAATTGAATGATGATGGAAATGAATAATAAGGTTATAGCCACAAACAAGACAAATCCCGTCTTGATGAAGATTGCTAGGCGTGAGAAATGGGTGAAACCATTTGCTAAAAAACTGACAGCAGAGGATGCTGCTCAAGTTAAGAAGCTACATTTTGCCAAGTTGTTTATGCTCTTGGTTCCTGCAACAGAGGATGATGAAATAACACTGGACTCTGGGAATGGGAACTATTGTGTACCCAAAGAGTTACGTTGTGATGATATTTCTATTTTTAATTCGGATGTAATAGTTGATGGTGATGGCAATCAGTATCGTTTTGCTGACAATCTTGAGCACAAACAAGCTTATACGTTTGAGATATGGAATGGTCTACCTGATGCTCATCTAGAGAGTTTTAATGAATTTCAATATTTCACTAGCATAACAGATATACCTCCTTTTGCTTTTTATCGCTTCAAGAAGTTGAAAAGCATCATTCTTCCTCCAAGTATAAAGACCATTGGCAATAAAGCTTTCTATGGTTGCACGTCGTTAAAAACCATAGAAACTAATATTCCATTAGAAGATTTTACGTGATAATATTTGTCTTTCCAAAAACAATTGCTAAATTTGCACACAAATAATTGAAACTGCGAACTATATGGACGATAACAATGTAAGTTTGGAAGAGTTAAGAAGATGGATATCAGAGAATGATATTCCTAATACTCCACCTTATAAAAGGACATTACTTGATATAGTAGGGTGTGCACATCATGAAAATAATTGGAGTGACATCTACAAATTCTTTCTTCGTGAGAAGGAAGAACACGGTCTGGGTGACTTGTTTATTCGTAGTCTAGAAAAAGTTATTAATATAGATAAAGGATGGATGCAAGACTTTTGCATCATTAGAGAAGAAGGAGCCAAAGATGGTGAAAACAACCAAGAAGAATCGTCTCAACAAGATGCAATAAACAAAAAGAAACAGGGAAGAATCGATTTGCTTATACTTGGTGCAAAGAAGAGAGCTATCATTATAGAAAATAAAGTCCATGCAACAATCGAAGGAAATGGTAATCCTCTGCTCACTTACAAAACAAGTGTTGAAAAAAGAGGGTATGAAGAAATAAAAGGAATTGTTCTTGCGGTCTCTAATAATAACAACGATATAAAAATTACAAGAGAAGCAGGATATGATTATATTACACATTTAGATTTTATCGCAGAGGTAGAAAGAAACCTTGACAAGTATAAATCTAAAGCTAATCCATTATACTTACCATTACTTTACGACTTTATTCAAACTATCAAGAACATAACTAATCAGAAAGTAACGATGAAACAGAATGAATTTTTTTTCGAAAATTATGATAAGATAAAAGCAATAAACAATATATATTCTAACATAGTGAGAGAATATAAGAATGCTTTTAATGCCAAAAATAAAAAAGAGTATTTCAAAAGTTTATCTTTGGAGAATGATTATAAGTCATTTGATGATAAAGAGATAGTGTACTTAAAATATAGTGATAGTGATTTATACTTGACAATAGTTCTGAATTATCTTTGGGACAAGATCGAACAAAACAATGCAAAAATTAATAAACCCTTTGTAAGAATGATAATTGAGCACAGGGGTAAAAGAATAGCTAAAAAACATGAAGGAATAGAAATTGCCAAACAATATTGTGACAACAAAGATATTCACTCTACTGTAGCCAGTGATGAAAATGGTTATTGGCAACATTTTGCATATTGTGACATAATTGTAGAAGAAGTCAACCCTGAAAATGTTGTAAAGGCGATTTCCAATGCTTTAACAAAGGAAAAACCAATATACATATTGCTTAAAAAAATAGCTGAATGTATAAAATAAGAATATTATGCGACGGCAATTTAAAATCAAGGACGGAGTCCTTTTTGAAACAACAGAGGTAAGAATAGTAGACCGTACTAAGCTTTTTAAGTACAATCCGAATCTAAGGATGCTGGCAGAAGATATAAGACGTTCGAGAAACGACGAACACTTTGAGAATTTTCTGCTGAAGGCCGAAGAACTATTTGCTGAAGATGTAGAGAAGAAATCAGGAAGATACGTAGCCTTTAGCTGCAATGTGGGTTAAATCCGTCTTTAGGTAGTTAATTTGGTTTAAATCCTGTCATAAAAATCCTCTAAACTCACGATATATAAGAGTAAACAACATTTTTATAGTATGAATGAAGGTAGACTCATTATATTTTTGTAAATTTGCACCAGAATAACTAATCATATGGAGAAAGAACTATCCAAGAAATATTACTATAGCCCTTCCGACTTCAATACTTTAGGGAGGAGAAAAAGCGATGGCGTGACTTTTCGTGATGTCATCAAAGAGTTTGAGTATGATTTTCATGAAACTTATCGTAACGAGTATGCGCTGAATCTCTATGCAAGCTCCAAGACAATGGCATTGTTGGCAAAATCAAAAGATGCAGCTCCGTTCTTAATGTACGGAATGGATTTGACCCAGGGAAATACATTTGATGCAATACAAGATCCTTACGTCAGTCATGAAATGGAGAAGTATAGTCCAAACATTTATGTCTATGGTATTGATTCTGCGTTTATGACTGAGTTTGATGAATATGGTTATCCCATTTTGAATGAAGATAGCGACATTTTCCCTCTGACGCTTCTTGTTGATAATACGATGCGAGACGATGAAGTGCGCTTAGCTGTTCCGACAATGGATGATGAGGATGAGACTGAAGATGTGATCATAGATGTTCCTAAATTTGAATATGCCTAATGGAAACAAAAGAGGAAGAAAGAATGTGGCATCTGGTTCGCAATGATAATGGCGAATGGATAAGTGATGAGAATGTCGTATTCCTCACAAAAGTTGAAGCCAGATCTCTTCAAATCAAGGCCAGGCTTTCAAGAATGAAAATATCTATTCAGCATGACTATGATGGAGAATTGTGGTGTTATAAACATGAGATGGAGGCGATAAATAAAAGAAAGGTATGATTATTTTTTTTAAACATATAACAAATTAACGAATTATGAAGGAGCGAGATTCATTTAGAGGTACGTCAATAGACGAAACTTTTGCAGAGTCATTCAAAAAGACTCGTTTTTATAGGGACATCTATTACGAAAACAAGAATGATATAATTATTGGAGTACGTGATAGTTTCATTAATTTGTATTATAATTGTGATAGCATTGCATTAATAGATGTCGACAAACCAGGCCAATGCAAGATAGATAGTTATTATACAAATGGAGAGAAAAAAGTTCTGGATGAGAATCAGTACGTTTCCTACTTTGATATAATAAAAGAAAATAGTAATAAAAGAAACAAACAAGAGAAGCAAGCTCAGCAAAGGCTTTTCATTGACAATAACAACAATCCGTCTTCTAATTGGTTCTGTATTGATGTAGAATATACAAAATCTTTGCAAGGTAAAGAACATGCAGAAGATTGGCGATTTGATATCATTGCCATTAGCAAAGAATCTCCCTTCCGTGTTGCTCTTATAGAATTGAAATATGGCAGTGGCGCTTTGAAAGAACCTTCTGGCATCAGAACACACGTAAAAGATTTCTATTCGTTTTACAAAGACAACAAATTTGAAATACTAATTAAAGAAATCGTAACTATTATAAATAAACTATCTCTTTTAGGAGTTGATATACCAAATTGTTTGAAGAGTGTATCTTGTGAGGATATTGCACCAGAACCAGAATTTTATTTTATTACATTGAACAATAACTCTATACCTCCGTCTGAGAATACACCAAAGAAAACCATGAGTGGATATCTTTTTAATGATAAAAGATGGGGTGCAAAAAGGATATCATCGTTAGTAAAGGATAAAGGTGATTATTATGATCTAATTGAGAATAGTAAGACATTTAAGCCCGTGTTTCTTTTTTCAAAAGCAACATTGCCTAATCTGCAAATTGATGACATCTTAGATCCAAAATATTACGACGTAGAAATTATCAAAAAATGAAAATAACTATCCATCGTGGAACACATCGGATAGGTGGCTGTGTAACAGAATACGAATATGGCGGCTGGCATTTATTTGTTGATTTTGGCGAAGAATTACCTGGAGTCCCCAAGACTGGAGATTTAGAAGTCGAAGGACTAACATATGGTGATTTATCCAAAAGTGCTCTGCTGATTACGCACTATCATGGCGACCATATAGGAAGTGTCGTTGATTTACCAGAATCACTTCCTATTTATATGGGTGCATTGGGTGTAAAAATACAGAAATTGCTTTCATCACGTCTGTCATTTAGGGATAAACGACATGCAAAGTTAAAGGAAAGGCTTGATACTTTTCACACGTTCAAACCATACGATGTGCTTCATATAGGGCCGTTTACAGTAACTCCTATTAATGTTGATCATTCTGCCTTTGATGCCTATGCCTTCAAAATTAAGACAAAAGGGTTTAGTGCCTATCATACAGGCGATTTCCGTACTCATGGATTCAGGAGCAGTAAATATCCTGATCTTATGAGAAAATATGTGGGTAAGGTGGATTATGTTGTGAGCGAGGGTACCAATGTTGAGAGAATAACCAAGAAGGCTGAGAAGGAAAGCGATCTTCAAAAGAGATTTATTGAATTCTTTAAGAATAATGACGCAAACGTAGTCTATTTATCCTCTACAAACATAGACCGTCTCTTTAGTTTGTATCATGCTGCTTTGGAAGCTAAGAAACCGTTTTTGGTTGACGATTATCAGAAGGAAGTTATGGATACCATTGTAAATGATGGTGGCCTTTGGAACAAATCCTCACTTTATCAATACGGACAATACCCTCCATATGATGTTAGTCATAATATCCCTCCGAAACTAAAGAAACTGATTGAGGATAAAGGATATGTCTTGATAGCTCGTGTAGGTCCGCAATTTGATAAGATAATCGACCTGCTTCCTGGGGAGAAGACAAAATATCTTTCTATGTGGGAAGGATATGTTGATGTTACAAAGAAGGACGTTTATAATGAATCTTTGGCAAAAGCGCTTGGTGTTAAATATGAAAGGATGCATACCAGCGGACACTCTGACGTGAAAAGTATGCGTGAGGTGTTTCGGCTGTTACAACCCAAGGCTATCATCCCTATTCATACGGACAATCCAAAAGCATTCGCCAAGGAATTCGGTGATGAATGGCAGGTAATTTTGTTGAGTGATGGTGATTCCATCTTTCCTATATCATCGAATAAAGATGATGCATGCAAGGCCGATGTTTTTCTGTGCAGATAAGCCAACCGCTGAAATGAAAGAGTAGCACCGTAATCGGGTTATCAAATCAGTTCAGCGGTTTTGCGACAAAGTTTTGTTTCTTGTAATCATTATGTCGCATATCAGAGTTCGCGTCGCAACAAGTTGGAGAAGAAATGGGTGGATTATTTGGAATGGGACGTTTTTCGTCGTAACTTTGCACCAGAATTAAAAGTTATAGTTAAACAATTAGAGTTAGTTTTTTCTTCATATTTTTGCTTTGTTTTGGTTAGTAAACGCATTGGGCCCGCTGAGAGAGCGAGCCCAATGTGGTTTTGGTGACTGAAAGGTGGGTCAAGTGTCAATCCCCGTGACCAATAGTGACCCTATCGAGTAATGTGTGTCGTAGTGACAGGCCATTGAT
>JAEEGH010005092.1_pt1 | contig 33331 bp, 21 predicted proteins | sample 9134181 | NCBI WGS metagenome assembly JAEEGH01 (sample SAMN16246544, study PRJNA631951) | gut metagenome | biome: gut microbiome; feature: rumen; material: DP-attached | host: Bos | place: Iran: Karaj | collected 2018-10
CGCCGCATCGCCAGAAACTTCCCCGATTTCCCCACGCCGCGCCTCCTTATCACCGGAGTCACCCGCCTTGACTTCATGGACATCCTCGACCGAGTCACCTCGCAACTCGGCGAATACGGCGTCCAACTCGACACCACCGCCTTCCACACGGGCGAGGACTCCTCCCCCCCCCTCTACCCGCTCATCTACCAACTCTGGACCATCCAGCGAATCGCACAAAGCGCCCATGAAAATCACCTGGAAATCCTCGCCACGCCAGACGGCACCGCGCGCATCACCGCGCTTTCCCCCATCGCCTACACTTCCTCCGACTCCCGCAACGACATCCCCTACCTCCTGGAATTCCCCGTGCGCATCGAACTCAACGGAACCCTTGAAAACTTCCTCCAGTTCGCACGGCAGCTCCAGACCGACAGGCGCTTCCTCCCCCTGAAACAACTCTCCGCCACCACCGCCCCGCCCGACATCCCCGCGGAGGGCGGCGTCGCCACGGTCCAGACCGCCACCTTCAACATCGTCTGCTCCTCTTTCATGCTGAATGAATAAACGCCGCGCCAGGCGCGCGGCGAAACGGATATGCCCTTCCTCTCCGCACATTGGGAAAAACTGCTGCTGGCCAGCGTCGTCCTGCTCCTGGGCGGCTTCTTTGTCAGCCAGCGGCTGCTTCAGCGCCAGGTGGCCACCCCGCCCCCCGCGCTGGCTCCCATGCCCGCGCCGCCGACTCTCGTCCCCTGGCAGGCTTTCCACCTTCCTGGCCAACTGGCCGAAGTCCCCAAAGACACCGAAAACCCCTTCCGCAAGAGTTTCACCTTCCCCGCCCCTCCGAAACCAAAGCCCGCGCCAGTTCCCGCAAAGAAAGCGGAGGCGCCCAAACCTCCTGCCCCGCCGCCGCCGCCACCACCGCCGCCGCCTCCTCCTCCAGAGAAGCCGCCGGAAAATCCGCCGCCACAGCCTCCCATTGAGAAGCTCTTGCTGGAAGAAGCAGTGTGTTTTGTGATTTCAGCACTTACCCCCTGGTTCATCAGGTTGATGGAAGAAATCATCATGGCAGGTCCAAAATGATAGTTTGTGTTTATTGTACTTTCATCCCTGTACCATTTTGGTTTTGCCATATCAATATCCTTGAAAAGATCAGTCCACTTGTCCGTTAAACCGAATACCATGGCATAAGGCAGAACCTTGTAAAAATATTCTGGATTTTCATCCACAAGCATTTTAAGCTGGTCAATTTCAGCAGTTTTAATGAACTGTTTAAGTCCAATCAGTTTGCCGGAAATTTCCAGATTCCAGTCGGTTTTAGTAATTCTTCTGAAAGCAAAAACATTAACCAGCATGGAAAGAATCATTGTTACAAAGGTAATGCTTTTTGAAACAATAAATTCTCTTGACCACATATTGCCTATTGATACACCTGCAGTTATTCCTGTAAGCAGAACAAAGAAGAGCATGCGGAAAACAAACTTTCCCTTAAAGAAAGTCTTTTTATCATTAGCAATCATCATTCCAATTCCCAGCAGGAAAGAAATCAATACCGGAACCCAGTCAAAGAGATTGTGAAAACGATAAACAGCAGAATTATCAAGCATAAAGAGTGAGGCGATTAAAGTGTTAAGCACCATTCCACCGATTGCCTTTGATTTGTTCTGATACAATTCCTTTTCCCCACCAAAAATAGATTTAAGGTGTCTGAGGGAGGCCTGATATTTATCGTAAAAATCAGCTGGAGGTGCATCAAAACTCATTTGATTACCTTCACAGAACATGGCATTAAAAAAATCTTTCTGATAGAGAGGAGCATCCTGAGGAAGATCATTCAGCTTTTTTACGGATACAGTTGCATCAGTCTGCAGGATTGAAATATATCCATGGTAAGCAAACCAGGGCACCAGAGAAATTATATCTTTTTCATCCGCTGAGTTATCAATAATCGTTCCAACTTCAGCACTTGAAATTCCGTCCGGAGGATAAAACTCAACAGTTGGAATTATACTCTTATGCTTTGTTCGGAGGATTAAGAAAATCTGGTAAAGAATACAGGCAATTGTAAGCCCCCAGATAATCCATACAGGCAAAGGATTATGGCTGGTTCTTTCATTTGTAAAATAACCTTCGTACAGACGGGAGAAAAGAGTTATGGCATTGTTTGGTTCGATATAATCGGCTTCACCAAAAATAGTGTCACCTTCTTTTTGAGCAATTATATCAAGATCGTTTCCATATCCGCCCCACCGTCCGGAAAAAATTGAAAAATCTGAAACAGCGGGAAAACCTTCTGCAAAGGATAATTCAAAATCAAAGTGATCGATTGATACGTTCCACTGATCTGGCAGAACGGAGAAGTAAATAAAATCTGCCTTATCATAACGGTCATCTGGAAAAACATAGGTGTAGTAAATGTAATAACTATGACTTCCTGAAACGTATGAATTCGGGTCTCCAATTCTTATTGTATAAAGGCCGTCTTCATGTGTTACAGTAAAGGGATCTCCTGCTGCACGTAAATCTTTTACCTGACAATAATACTGCCTTACGTCAGAGTTGTCGCCTACTTCCCCGGAAACATTCAGCCAGAAATCATCATTAAAACTCTGATAAATTCCATGGCGGGGTTCAGTGAACATAACATCAATTTTTTCGTAACAGGTAACAGTATTATCAGAATTATAAGTTCCCTTAAAACTGTAATTTGTTATGTGATAGCCGGCCCGGTCTGCAAAAGCCACAGCTGCAAAAAGAAAAAACAGACCTGCGATAAATAATTTTTTTTTCATAGAGATATTTTCCGGCAGATATCAATCACTCAAAAGAAACTTTTACATTCTGTCTCTCTTCTGAAGAATCAACTTCGAACATCTTTTTCTTTTCAAAGTGTCCCAAACCGGCAACAATATTTGTAGGAATTGTCTGAACCTTTACGTTATAGAGTTTTACGCAGCCGTTGTAATATTTGCGGGCGTTGGAAATATCTTCTTCAACAACCTTGAGCTGGCCCATAAGTTCCTGGAAATTTGTATTTGCCTTTAAATCAGGATAACTTTCGCTTAAAGCCATAATATTTCTTACATTTTTTGTAATCTCGGCTTCCTGCTCAATTTTTTCTTCATCAGTCATAGGAGCATTTGCACCTCTGGCCTTAATTACTTTTTCCAGGGTTTCAGCTTCGTGCTTAGCATAGCCTTTAACTGTTGCAACAAGATTAGGAATAAGATCAAAACGCTTTTTGAGGTAAACATCCATTGTAGAAAAACCTTCTTCACAGTTTGTCCTGAGTGAAACAAGGTTATTATATGTTCCGATAAACCACATTACCAGAATAACAACGAGTGCAATAATTGCAATAACGACTATTAATCCTTTTCCCATAATATAAAATCCTTCCTTATTTAAAAATGATTTTTAACGGCAGAATTCACATCCCCGGGATATAAAAACTACCTTCTGATATTCTAACACGTTTTTAAGAAATTAAGTAGTACAGAATTTTCCTGCTGACATTTTCCTGCATTCGTTGAAATTTAATGGAAAATAAAGTATTCTCTTGCCCATGGACTTGATAAAGAAACTTGAAGAACTTTCAGAACGCTACAAGGTTGTTCAGCAGCAGATTGCTGATCCAGATCTGGTTAAAGATCAGAAAAAGTACAAAGACACAATGCGTGAAAACCAGTACCTTAGCGATCTTATGGAACTCTATGACGAATATAAGAAAGTTCTTACTGGAATTGAAGACTCAACCCTCATGATTACAGAAGAAGAAGATCATGACATGAAGGAACTGGCTCGTGAAGAATTAAAAGAGCTGGAAGAAAGAAAACCTCAGCTTGAAGAAAAGATGAAACTCAAGCTCATTCCACCTGATCCTCTTGACGAAAAAAACATTATTCTGGAAATCCGTTCCGCTGCAGGTGGTGACGAAGCCTCTCTCTTTGTTCGTGACATGTGGGAAATGTACTGCCATCTCTGCGACAGAAAGGGCTGGAAGTACGAAACAATGGAAGCTCAGGAAACTGAAGTTGGGGGCTTTAACAAAATCGTTACAAAGATTGATGGAAAATTTGTTTACGGTACCCTCCGCTGGGAATCAGGAGTACATCGTGTTCAGCGCGTTCCTGCAACAGAAAGTCAGGGCCGTCTCCAGACATCAACTGTAACAGTTGCCGTTCTTCCTGAAGCCGAAGAAACTGAAATCAACATTAAACCTGAAGATGTACGCGTTGACGTAATGCGTGCCGGAGGACCAGGCGGTCAGTGTGTAAATACAACAGACTCAGCAGTTCGCCTTACTCACATTCCTACAGGTATTGTTGTTATTCAGCAGGATGAAAAGTCTCAGATTAAGAACAAGGCTAAAGCCTGGACAGTTCTCCGTGCCAGACTCTTTGATCTGGAACAGAGCAAAAAGGATGCTGAACGTTCTGCAACAAGAAAGAGCATGGTAGGAAACGGTGACCGCTCTGAAAAAATCAGAACCTACAACTATCCCCAGGACAGAGTTACAGACCACCGTATTAACCTGACAGTTCACAATCTTCCTGGCTTTATGATGGGTAACATGGATGAAATGCTTGATGCCCTTAACGTTTACGCTAACGAAGAAAAGTTCAACGAACTGGACACAGAAAACAAATAAGCCCGAAATTTATGACAATTCTTGAGGCTAAGAAATTCGGTAAAAGTACACTTACAAAATCTCCTTCAGCAGTTCTGGACACAGAGGTTCTGCTGAAGGCGGTTCTGGACAAAGATAAGACCTACCTTCTTTTTAATCCACAGCAGGAACTTGCACCGGAAGAAGAAGAAAGATTTAAGGCCTATCTTAATATGAGACAGACAGGCCTGCCCGTTGCCTACATTCTTGGCCACAAAGAATTTTTCGCCTACGATTTTCTTGTAACCCCGGACGTACTCATTCCTAAGGCTGACACAGAAATTCTTGTGGAAAAAGGATTTGAAGTTTTAGAAGACAAGTGCCAGTCAAATCACATTCTTACAATTCTTGACATGTGCACTGGAAGCGGCTGCGTAGGAATTTCCCTCTATAAATATGCAGTTGAAAATCATCTTTTTAAAAAGGAAAACGCTCCCCTTTTAATTCTTGCTGATATAAGCGATAAAGCACTGGAAATTGCCGGCCGTAATGTTGAAAGACTGCTGCCTGAATTTTCCCACAGGATTTCACTTGTAAGGACAAATCTTTTTCAAATGATATCAGGTTCTTTTGATTTGATTTTATCCAATCCGCCCTACATTCCTTCTGTTGAAGCAAGAGCCCTTCTCTCTGACGGACGAAATGAACCTTTACTTGCACTGGACGGAGATATTGATCTGAAGGGAAATAATACAAATGACAATGACGGCCTGGGAATTATGCGAAACCTCGTTCCCCAGGCCTACAACTTTCTCGCACCAAAAGGAGTCCTTCTGTGTGAAAGCGGTGAATATAACGCAGAAATGACTCAGTATCTCTTTCAGCAGGCAGGTCTGAAAAATACCGAAATATTTACAGACCTGGAAGGCCAGCTGAGAGTTACTAAAGGAATTAAACCTTAAACTTTGCAATCAGTTCTACAATCTTGGCAAGTTCCTCTTTTGTATCCAGAGCAAGATCTGAAACATTCTGAGTTGCCTGGGCAATCTGTTCTGAACCTGCAGCCATTTCATCCATGCTCTGAGAAACAATTGTAGAAATGTTGCTCACATCCTGCATATCTTTCTGAATTCCGCTGATTCCATCTTCAAGTTCCTTAGAACTGTCTCCTACCAGAATAGATTCATGCTTCATGCTGGAAAGAGCTTCAAGAACCTGGGCAGAACCAGAAGACTGTTCCTCCATTGCATTTGAAATCTGAATTACAATAGGTTCAACCACATTCATCTGGCCGTCAATTGAATTCAATGAAGTCTGAGATTCAGCAGCAAGACTTGTTCCACTTGCAATCAGTTCTGTAATTTCCTGAACAGCCTCCGAAATAGACTGAGCCTGAGCACTGGAACTTTCTGCAAGATTACGGATTTCTTCTGCTACAACCGCAAAACCTGTTCCTGCAACACCGGCATGAGCAGATTCAATCATTGCATTCATTGCAAGAAGATTTGTCTGACTTGCAATTGATTTGATTGTATTATTTGCAGCAGTCAGACCCTGAGACTTAGAAGAAATTTCTTCAATTACATTTGCACAGGCACGGACTTTTTCACTACCCTTTGAAATGAGGGAAGTTAATTCCTTAAACGACTCTGCCATTTTTTTAGTTGATTCTGAAACGGAATTTGTATTTCCAATTAATTCTTCAATTACAGATGCGGACTCAATTACTTCACTTGACTGGGCAGTAATATTGTCCTTAAGTTGCTGCATACTTGTATTTGAATCATCAATAATAACCTTTGTATTTGAAACAGCATCAGTCTGAGTTTTAGACTGATTTTTTACAGACTGAATGTTAGCCTTAATTTGAGAAGTAGCACTGGCTGTCTGCTGAGAAACCGCACCTAAATCAATTACCTTTGTCTGGATCTGCTGAGCAGAAATAACCAGCTGCTTAATAATTGCCTGAAGCTGTTCCATAAATTTGTTAACACCCTGACTAAGCTGGGCAATTTCATCATTTCCCTTAGACTTTAATCTGACTGTTAAATCTGCTTCTCCGGAAGAAAGATTCCAGATTGCCTTATTTGTGCTCTTAACTGGCTTAAGAACAAATCTTCTTAAAAGCAGGATGATTATTACAGCAACTACTATGTTAACAATAAGTTCAATCACAAGAACATAAATGTTAATGCTGTAAATGGCTTTCATCATGTAGCTGTATTTTTCACCCACAAAAAGATAAACATCATCTGTTCCGGCGAGCTTCCAGTAACTGGCAATGTAGTCTTCATCTCCAACAGGAATTTTTCCGGTCCATGGCTCATCACTGTCCTTGATTGCATCGTAAATAAATTCCTGAATGATTGTATCCCTTACACCAAAAATAGAAGACTGAATTCTTTTGTCATTGTGCATGATTGTAAAATCACAGCCGGCAGTTTCAGGAATGCTTTTTACAAAAGTATCGCTGGAAAGGGAAATTCCAACCTGGACAACCGCATAAACTTCCATGTTGTAAAAAAGAGGATAAACAGTTACTGCCATTAATTCTTCATCTTTTGTAAGGTAATAGCCGGAGGCCTGAACTCCTCTGAATCCCTTATCAAGAAGAAAATTTCCTATACTGTCAATGTAATATTTTTCTGAAGAAACTATTTTCCGGGAAGTATCAAAAATTGCTATTGAATTTACAGTAAAACCAGTACGTGTATTTTTACAGATATTATCCAGTTTTGCTGACAATGAATGAAGAATATCATTTGCAGAACTGTCAGGTGTTCTTTCCAGACGCTGGGCAAAATCTTCTTCTATTATCTGCTTTGCATATTTTGCACCCTTATCTGCAAACTGAATTTTCTGATTCATAAGAGAAAGTACTATCTTTCTGTCGTTTTCAACTCTTTCACGAGTGTTCTCTGTCCAGTGACTTGTTACGTTCAGCATTACCGATGTCATCAGAAATACTGCACCTATTGTAATCACAAGTACAACCGGCATAATAATCTTAAAGCCTATAGAGCTTGCCTTATTTTTCATATTCCTACACTTAAATCCTTGTAGATGAATTTTGAAAAAACTTTATCCCCGAATACTGCTGGCAACTTTTTTAGTTTAAGAAAAAAAAAGGAGACTGTTTCCTTATACCAGAAACGGTCTCCACTTTTTTTGATAGTACATAATTCTATCAAAAATATCAACTCTAAATTTTGTAAATTCTAACTAAATTTTATATTTTTAGAGCAGGTATTTAAAATTTATAACGGATTCCTGTAGAAAATGCAAAATTAATCCAGCGGTCACTTGAACCTGCTCCAAACTCTCCCAAATATCCCATCTGGATTGGAACAGAAAGATGGCGGAAGAAAATTAAATCAAATCCAAATCCAAAACCTGCAAGAAGGCTTGGTGCAAATCCAGAAGCAGGAGTTGTGGAAGATGGCGAACTTGGACTGTAATTAAATGAACCGGTAAATCCTACGGATGCCCATGCATAAAGAATGGAAGCAAAATTCTTTGTTTCGAATCTTGCAAGGCGCAGGTCGAACTGTTCATTTAAGTCAAAGATAAATTCTCTTGAACTTGTGTTATCAATCCAGTAAAGGGAAATCTGAGTCTGAAGTCCAAAACGATCGTTTACCCAGCGCATGTATTCCAGACCACCATACATTTTACTTGAGAGAATTAAATATGCTCCAAGACCATTTGGAAAGTCAAATGCAGATTCAGGAGCTTTTACAGATACTGCAGTTGGACCTGGTATAACAGGTGAAATATTTTCGTTAGGTCCTTCCTGTGCAGCTGCAGACATTGCTGTTACTACGGCAAGCAGCATAACTGAACAAAGCTTTGTAATTTTTTTCATAAAATCTCCTTATTTATAAAAAATTTTTTTTCGCATTGTATACATAATTATACAAATACAAGACTAATTTTGTAAACCTCATTTTACCTTTCCGGAGAAAAGCGCAATTTTTCATTAAAAGCAGTTTTTTGAGAAGAATTAATTTTTTTGGGAGACTGAATATCCCATTCTACCTGAATGGCCCTGTTTTCAATTCCAGGAATCCGGAGAAAAGTAAGACAGTCTGCAGTATGAATAATCAAACCCTTTTTGTGAGAAACATATCCTGTAATCGGGTCTCCCGGCTGAGGCCTGCAGCACTTGGCAAAAGAAACCACAAAATTTTTGTTTCCTTCAACCCGCACTTTTCCAGTATACTGAGACTCCTGACTCTTTTCCCTTCTCTTTTTTCTCTCTTCCCGGATTTGAGCCGCAACCTGCTTAGAGTGAATTGTATTTGCAAGAATGCTGGCTTCCCTCTTAGCCTCCGCTTCCTTATCAATAAAGGTAGGATCATTTTCCACCAGCCAGCTGTGAATTTTTTGCCGGGCCTTTCCAGTGTGAACAGCCTTAAGCTGAGCCTGGGTCGGGTGAGCCTGAGGATTTGTAATAATCTCAACAATCTGAGTATTTTTCAGTGGAGCCGTAAGCTGAATGATTTTTCCATCAGCCTTTGCACCAACAACTTTTTCTCCAACACCGGAGTGAATGGCGTAAGCAAAATCAATTGCGTTTGCACCTGCAGGCAGTTCCTTTACATCCCCCTTAGGAGTAAAAACATAAATTGAATCTCCCAGAAGTTCATTCTTTAATTCGTTAAAGAAACTTTCATCCGTAAGATGCTCATCCCTTAAAACACGGAGCTGATTTATAATGCTCAAATCTTCCGCTTTTACAAGATCGTGATTTGTACCTTTTTTATAAAGCCAGTGGGAAGCAACCCCGTGTTCTGCAATATTGTGCATCTCCTGTGTACGGATTTGAATTTCAAGAGGCTTTCCTTCACAAATAACAGTGGTGTGCAGGGACTGATATCCGTTGGCCTTAGGCATGGCAATGTAATCTTTAAAGCGGCCTTCCATTGGTTTAAAAAGACCATGGACAATTCCAATCAGAGTATAACATTCAGCATTTGTCTGACAGATTATTCTCAGTGCCAGCAAATCATAAAGTTCATCCGCAGCCTTATTTCTTTTTCGCATCTTCTGATAGATGGAATAAAAATGCTTTGCCCGGCTGCTTATGCTTACAGTGATTCCAACTTTTTCAGTTGCAGTGTAGATTTTTTTTACTGCATTATTCAGATATTCAGCCCTTTCAGTTTTTTTCTGGGCAACAATTGCTTTTATCTGCTGGAAGGCCTCAGGATTTGAATACTTAAGGCTTAAATCTTCCATTTCACTTTTTAATTCTGACATACCCAGGCGGCTGGCAAGAGGGCACCAGATATCAATTACTTCTTTAGCAACGGCTCTCTGTGCTTCCGGACTTACGGAATTAAGATTGCGCATACGGTCCAGACGATCAGCGAGTTTTACAAGAATTACACGGATATCATCTATCATTGCAAAAAGCATTTTTCTGATGGCGTCTGCTTCCTGCATTGAATGAGAGTTTATTTTAAGGTTTGTAATTTTGGAAGTTCCGTAGCAGATTTTAGCCACATCTTCTCCAAAGCTTTCCTTAATCTGTTCATAAGAGTCCGGATCAACTTCAAGAATATTGTGAAAAAGACCGGCAATAATCGCATCTGCTCCAAGACGACTTTCTGCAAGAACACAAGCAACCCTCATAGGATGGAGGTAATATGGTTTACCGCATTTACGTTTGAGGTCATAAGTTTTTTGTATAAGAAAATCCCAGGCAGCCCTTATTTTTTCTTCGTCCTGATCTTTATAAAAGTCCCCAAAGGTCAGGAAAAAAGAATTTAAAAGTACTTCGGGATCTGTTTCTGTTGTATTCGTCTCAAAAGCTGTGTTCTGCATAGGCGTCCCCCACCCATTATCTGCCAGTATCCCTGAACTGTCCTTCAACATATTCCGGATCACGGCAGCGTAAAAGAGCCCCGTCGATTACCGGCAGATCTGTATATATTACACAGGGATGTCCGTCACAAACCCAGTTGTAGATTTCTCCACTTTCAGGATTAATCAGAACAAAATGCTCCCTGGTAACTTTTTGAGCGACTGTATCCGGAGTAACAAGTTCCAGTTCGCTCTCTTTGTTAATCATATTCATTGCCTTAAGAGGATACATCTTAAAGCCCGGTATTTTCTCTGCATAAGGAAGATACTTGTCAGGCATATTCTTTACCCTTAAATCGTAAGCGGCCTGAGCCTGTGGAACAAGGGCCTCGTATTCAGCCTTTCTTTTTGCAGCACTTTCAGAAGCTTTTGCAAGGATTGACTCTTCTTCCTGAGCAGAAAGCTGCTTGCCAAGTTCGGCACTTAATTCGTATGGAGAATCTGAAGCACCGCTGGCAGTTTCATCAGCCTTTGCCTTATCAAAATAAAAAGCGGTTGTAAAAGGACGATGGCTTACCTTGTAAAGTTCATCGATGAAAGGCTTTGCTTCTTCAGCAGATATTTTTCCTTCCAGGGAATCAATTGCTTTTCTGTAAGCCCTGGTAATCATGGCAACATAGTAGATGCTCTTCATGCGGCCTTCAATTTTAAGGGAATCCACACCGGCCTTTTTAAATTCTGCAAGATAATCAATCATACAAAGATCTTTACTTGAAAGAATGGCAGTAAAATTATCCCCTTCATAAACAGGGAAAAGTTCATCCGGTCTTTTATATTCTTTCAGGGAAAGAGCACCTGACTGAGCCAGTTTTTTCGGATCCTTCAGAATATCAGGATCTGCAAGCAGGTCATAATCCCAGCGGCAGGTATGAGAACAAAAACCACTCTGAGCAGAACGCCCATTCAGATAAGCACTCATCAAACATCTGCCGGAATAGGCAATACACATTGCTCCGTGAACAAAACATTCAATTTCCATATCAGGAACAGCCTGCTTGATTTCAGAGATTTCTGCCAGACTGGCTTCCCGGCCCATTACAACTCTTTTAAAGCCCAGACTTTTGTACATTTTAACAGCTTCCCTGTTAATGCAGCTGGCCTGAGTTGAAAGATGAAGTTCTGCATCTGGAAAATGCTTCTGCAGAATAGGAACAATTCCCAGATCCTGAACAATAAAAGCGTCAATTGGATACTGCTTAAAATAGTCGATTTCAGAAAGAAGACGGTCAATTTCTTCATTGTGGAAGGAAATATTCAATGCGCAGTGCAGACGTCTTCCGGGGAAATTTTTCTTAAGCTCCAGAACCTTTTTATATTCATCTTCATAGAAATTATCAGCTTTAATACGAAGTGAAAAATTCTTTAAACCTATGTATGCGGCATCTGCTCCATATGTATAGCAGTACCTTAATTTGTCAACATTTCCAGCGGGTGCAAGGAGTTCCATAATCTATTCCTTTTGGTTTGATTACAATTCCTCAAGCCAGATCGCAGTGATTACTCCTGAGGAATATCGTTAATCTTTAATTGTTTTTCTCTCTCAGCCAGTTCTTCTTCAGAAAGGCCCTTTCTTTGACTAATAAACTTTCCTAACTTTTCAATTGCCAGGTGCGACTGAGGCAAATACTCATCTGCAACCTGGAACATATACATCATTTTTGGCCACAAATCCAGGATAAAAGGAACATCAGCCGCTTTCATAAGCTTTTCAAATTCCTTAACCTGTTTTACAAGGATTTCCTTTTCTCCCATTTGAACATAAACAGGAGGAAAGCCCCTGAACTTTTCAGCTTCTGCCTTAAGAGGCGAAACCAGAGGATTCTTAATATTCATGGCGTAGGTGTATAAATCTACGGCACGATGCAGATCCTCTCCTGCCAGAACTTCATCATGGACTTTTTTACCGGCAATCAGTTCGTTGTCAGAACTTAAATCCAGCCATGGTGAAAGAAGAATCAGGCTCTTTGCAATTGCCCTGTACTTTTCAGCAAGATTCAAAAGACATGCAATGGCAATACTGGCACCACTGGTATCTGCCGCAAGAATTATCTGGGCATGACTGTCAGCATCTTCCTTATCCAGCTTAAAACTGAAATTGTTTTTCTCCAGCTGAAGGGCAACTTCTTCTTCAGAATAAACCATTCTGAAAACATTCTGAACATCTTCAATTGATGCAGGAAAAGGATAAGTTGGAGCCAGACGGAATTCAGGAACAACAACCCGGCATGAAGAAGCGTGGGCCAGGGAAGCACAGAAATTTCTGTAACTGTCCCGGGATCCACCAACAAAAGAACCGCCGTGTACGTAAATTATAATCCGTCTTGAAGAATAGATTTCCGGAACAAGCAAATCGCACTTAACATTTCCATAAACCTTTTCCTGACATTCCACATGATTTGGAAGAAAAAGGGTATTATAAGTACTTTCAAGTTCAGACCTGTAAGTTTCCAGATCAGACTTTGGTTTTAAAATCAATTTTTGAATTTTATTTATTGCTGCCTTTCTATCTACAATTTCACTCATGGAAAACAGTATAGCAAATAAACATCTGTTTTGCTATAATTCTTTTGTATGCCAATTAAGATTGATTCAGATTTACCAGCAAAAAATACTCTCGAAAAAGAAAACATCTTCGTTATGACGGAAGAAAGAGCCTTAACTCAGGAAATCCGTCCTCTTAAAATAGCAATTGTAAATCTCATGCCTACAAAAGAAGTTACGGAAACCCAGCTGCTCAGACTGCTTTCCAATACTCCTCTGCAGATTGAAATTTCTCTGGTAAGAATGAAGGGGCATATCTCTAAAAATACATCAGAAGAACATCTGGACCGCTTTTACATCAGTTCAGAAGAAGTTTTCAAAAACAAATACGACGGAATGATTATTACTGGTGCGCCGGTAGAACAGCTGCCCTTTGAACAGGTTGACTACTGGGACGAACTTTGCAAAATCATGGATTACGCAAAAAAGCATGTTCACTGCACCCTCTACATCTGCTGGGGAGCAATGGCAGGCCTTTATCATCTCCACGGAATTAATAAAAATATTGTAGAAAAAAAGTTTTCAGGAATTTACAAATCTCACAGACTGGACAATTACGATCCACTTACAAGAGGATTTGATGATTATTTCCCGGTTCCAACAAGCCGCTACACCACAATTCTCTCTGCTGACGTTATGAAAAATCCGGATTTGATTCTTCTTGCAGACAACAAGGAAACTGGTGTAACAATCGCAAAATCTAAAGACAACAGATCCATTTTTATGACCGGCCATCTGGAATACGATTCAGACACTCTGGCAAAAGAATATTACAGGGATTTAAATAAGGGAATTAATCCTGAAATACCCGGAAACTATTTTGAAGATGATGATCCGAAAAAAGGTGCCTATTCAACCTGGCGCAGTTCAGCCCATCTCTTTTATTCAAACTGGCTGAATTATTACGTTTACCAGACAACCCCTTATGCTCTGGAAGACATTGAAAAGGAATAAAGATTTATTTTCCCACGTGAATCCAGGTCAGTTCGTGCTTGTTGTAATTCAAATGAACAACCTTACTGTCCGGGATTGAAGCGAATTCTTCCACAAGTTTCCAGTCAACCCGGCCCTGCATCTTTATGGTACAAATCATCTTTTTTGTTTTACCGCTATCAAGCCATTTTCTGCACCATTCAAGAAGTCTCTCCGGATAGCAGATTACATCGGAAAAGACCCAGTCGCAGTCCCCGATTTCTTCAGGAGTTAAAGTAAAAGCGTCATGGGCAAGGAATTCCACCTGAGGATTATTCATCAGGGAATCTGCAAGAGGCGCTCTGTCTACTGCAAAAACTTTTGAGCCTAATCCCACAAGAACCCAGGTCCAGCCTCCAGGACAAGCCCCCGCTTCAAAACACCTGCTATTTTCATCCGGGAAAGGTACATTAAAATAGTGATGGGCCAGAGCCAGACTCTCCTGAATTTTCAAATAAGCCCGGCTTGGAGGATTTTCGTGATCTTCATTAAAAGTGATGTTCCCAGCAGGCAGGGAAGACAAAGTCTGTGGAGAAAAAAGCATTGTGTGTTCGTCAATCAAAGTGTATATACCGATTGGACTTTCAGGAAATTCAAAAGGAAAATTTCTGTTTTTAAGATTTACATAAGGAAGTTTTTCCTGAAGCAGCTGACCTCTTCTGAAACAAGTGTAAAAATATGGTGCCCAGGAACGCTGAATCTTTTTCAGTTCGCCGGCTCCTTCCCCAATTGATTCAAATGTAAGAATGGAAGGTTCTACAAAAGTTGCCTTAGCCCAGTAAGGATTTGTCTTCTGAGGATTTTCTCTGTCCAGTTCGTAATCTTCAAAATAAATCAGGTCGCCGTAAGTTTTATATTTTTTGCCGGTAAATGAAAATCTGTCCTGAAGTTCTGCAAGAAGAAGATTGGTCATTTCAGGGTAAGCTAAAAAAACAGTTCCCTTAAGTCTGGTGATTTTTGCAGTCATTGATAAAGCCCTTATTTTACAAAAACAACATCCTGGTCTTTAAGCAGAGATTCTACTTCCAGTTCTTCAGAAGCCTCTGCCTTTAAGGTCTGAATATAACTGTTCAGTTCAGGAGTTGTAGGACTGTTTAAAATTTCAAAACCTATTTCAGTAATATTGTCTGTTACTTTATACCACTGAGGATGGCACAGCAGTTCCATTTTAAAAGAAGGTACCCTGCGTGAAAACAGAACACTGAGGACATAGTCGTTTTCCATGTTGATTGTTACAGGAACAGAAAAGTGTACCTTGCATCCGGACTGACTTATATCGTCCAGAATACCCGAGATTGCACAAATTTCTTTAGCATTTACTTTGCCAGGTTCTACAAAACGCTCTTCTCTTCTCTTTTCGCTTTTCATCGTATCTTTAATTATGGTCTTTTTTTTACCTTTAGGTCAAGGTAACCTTATATAATCTTAAGTTATATCCTTTTCTTTCATGAAAGATTAAAACTGTCACTGAAAATGAAATTTGCAAGGGAAATTCTCCAGTCAGGAAGTTCCATGTTCAAGGCAATGGATATTTTATCTTTATTTAGTACGGAATAAGCAGGTCTTTTTGCTTTAGTTTCAAAATCCGCCGAAAGACATTTATTTATAATACAGGGTGAATGGATTTTTCCACACTCTTTTCCAAGGGAGTATATTTCTTTTGCAAAGTCATACCAGCTGCACTCCCCGCCATCAGTATAATGATAAATTCCGTAGGAAGGTGATTTGCCTCCGTTTCTGCCATTTGCTTCAATCAATTTAATTATTGCAAAGGCTAAATCTACAGCGGATGTTGGGGTCCCTTTTTGATCGTCCACCACTTTGATTTCATCTTTTGCATTCATGAGCCTTATCATTTTATAGACAAAGTTTTCCCCCTGAAAACCATAGAGCCAGGCAGTGCGGATGATATAGTATTCTTTCAGATGATTTGAAACTTCAGCTTCAGAAAGCGCCTTTGTTTTTCCATAAACATTCAGGGGGCCGGTGGATTCAAATTCTTTATAGGGAGCAGAAGATAATCCGTCAAAAACATAATCCGTGGAAATATGAATGAGTTTTGCTCCTGTTTCCTGGCAAAGTTTTACAATACTGGAAGTTCCTGTCACATTTAAACTGAATGCCATTTCTTCATTTTCTTCAGCTTCTTCCACGTTAGTAAAGGCGGCACAATTTATAATCCATTCAGGAGGCTCGTCCATTTCTGCAGCAAAATTTTTCAGAGCCTGATAGTTTCTGATATCTACATCTTTATCACTGCCAGTCCATTTTAATCCGGCCATGGAAAGCTGAAGTCCAAGTTCACTTCCCAGCTGTCCTTTACTGCCAATCAACCAAATCATTTTTTTGCTCCCATTTTTTTTATTATACCATATTCCCCGGAAAAAGCCTCATTACAGATTCACTTCACAATTTCTGTTTTTAAAGCAGGAATTTATTGACGGAAGTAAAGATGTCGTGTAATTTGGAACAAGAGGACGCTAAGTAATTAGCGACTGCCTCCGTAAGACTAATATAAAGTCCGCCAGAAGTTTGTCACAACAGGCGGGCTTTTTTTTCTGTCCTCTTTTTTTATTTAATCAGGAAAGAGAGCAGGTCTATTACTAATGCGATTATTGCAATGCAAAGCATTACTTTTTCGTACTTTTTCATAGACGTCCTCCTTCATACTTGAGAATTCGGAGGCAAGCCGCCACATTTTACTTAGCGTCCATATATAGATACGCAGAGAAAGTTACAAAACTGCAGTAAACTGGAAAATTTTTTGATTTTTTTATCTTTAAACAAATAAAGGCTTCCGAACCTTTTACGTGTCCGAAAGCCTTTTTTTGTAAATCTTAGAGCTGAGAATTACTCAGATTCACCTGTTGTATCATCAGAACCTTCAATTGCATTGAGGATTTCTGAAAGAACGCTTGTTGTTCCCTTGAGGTTAAAGCTGCGGCTTGCAACTTCCCAAGAGCAGTTTTCTTTTGCAGTAGCAGTCATTGTTGTGTAGCCCTTGATAAAATCCTGACCACCTAATTCAAAGTCAAACTTCTCAACGTCTTCAGTTGCATCATAAGTATGATCTGCAATACCTGATAAGAAATCAATAACTTCCTGTTCAGCAGATGGTTCCTCTACTTCATAAACATCCTTAACTGCTTCATATGCATCAGCAGCTGTAGAACAAAGCCATGCCTGTCCTAAAGCATTTGCCTGATCTTCTGAAACATTATCAAATCCAAGCCTATATGTAAGGACGAGAGTTCCCTTTGTGTAGTTTGCATTGTCCTTTAATTCATATGATCCAACCCAGAAAGTATGAGCTTTAATTTCACCATCTTTTGAGCGAAGCTTGTACTGATAGAACTTCTGAGCTGCATTAACCAATTTTTCTGTTGTACCATCAAAGTACATTGTAATATCAACAGTTGATCCTATCGAACCACTTCTATCTGTTCCATCAGATCTAGAATCTGAAGATGCCAATAAATTGTCACTTGTTACTTCATAGTTAGCTTCCCATGTACCAAAGAAGTCGTCCTTACCCAAACCGTCACAAGATGTAAAAGCAAGTGATGCTGCTACAATAAGTCCAGCAGCTACTGCTGCTAATTTAGTCATTTTCATAAGATAAATCTCCTAATAAAAAAATGTTGTTTGTCCCAAGGCCTACAGCCTTATTGCATAAATTATAATTCCACACTTTTCTAAAATCAAGGTAAAAACCTAAATTTAGAAAATTTTAAGAAATCCAATTATAAAAAAAATCCCCAAAAGCCTGTTTTTTTAGAGCCTTTGGAGATTTTATGCCTCAGAGGTTATTCAGGAAGTTTGTACTCAAAGGTGATTTCCAGAGTCTTCATTTCCTGAAGGATTGCGGCATCCTGCTGAACAATTGTAGGGCGCTTGCGGTCCATTGAACCATCAAAACTGCGGGCTTCTGCAGGAGGCTCGGATACCCATTCATTGTAAATGTTGTAGCGGGTACACTTTCCATCATCAGAAGAAGTATAGCCTTTTGACGGCAGACGGTAATTTTCTCCGTTAACCTTAAATTCCTTAATCTGAATACAATATCCAGGGAAGAGCAGTTCACCGTTTGAAATACCGATTGCAGAGAAAGCAAAACTGCGGGCAAATCCGGCTTCAGTTCCTGTAAAGTCAAGGGCAACAGTGTAAGTACCAGGTCCGGTAATTTCTACATCAGTTGGAATAAGTCCTTCAGATCTTGTATCCGGATCATATATGTCACCAACAGAATATGTAAGTGACCAGTCCTGGCTGTTGTACATGATCCAGGCAACAGAACGGTCAGTTGCACCAACCAGCTCATTGTCAGAAATCATTTCAGGGGCATCGTCATAGCGGTCCAGGGTTCTGTTATAAGCTTCTTCCCTCCATTCCTCTTCATCATAAGCAAGAAGGGCTTCATAACTGCGGGACTTGTAGAAGTCAGTCATTTCCTGGAACTTGAAACCAGTCTTGCGGTCAAACATTCCCCACTCACCAGTATCCCACATAACAGGAACATAATTATAGTAGTCACAGTTGTCCAGGAAGTTTTCATGCCAGTCCATGTTGCCGTCTTTTAATGTACCGTCTGACCTGAGTCCGGTGCCGTATTCACCAATGATTACACCGTAGCCTGCATCAACAAAGCGGGAAAGTTTTTCCATATTGTTATTCATTTCACCAACTTCACGAACAGTTCCCCAGTGAGTTACACTTGAGCCGCCACAGTATCCCCATGGAGTATAGTAGTGAACTGAAACAAAAAGCTTGTCCTTAGCAGAATCCTTTGGCATTACAAAACGATCATCGCAGGTCATTCCAACATCAGTGTTGTATCCAGGAATGAGAAGGAAGCGCTGGCTGTTGTTACCGCCGGTCTTACGAACAACATCAACAAATTTCTGATTGATTTTATTTGCAACTTCATAGATTTCATCGCCTTTAAGGGAACCTGAATCCGGTACTGCAAAAACATCGTTGAGGCGGTTTCCGATTTCTTCATTTCCACCTTCAAAAATTACCTTTTCAGAATAATTCTTAAAGCGAACAGCCAGCTGTGTCCACATTGCCTCATACATTTTCCAGGCTTCAGCGCGGGTTGCTTCAGAAGCAGAACCGAACATTCCCCACCAGTCGCCGTCCCAGTGGTCATTGAAAATTACATAAAGTCCTGCATCCAGAGCGTAGTTTACAACTTCTTCCACTCTATCAATATAATCAGTACCGATTACATAATTTTTATTTTTCCAGTCCATTGCATTTGTCCATGCAACAGGAATACGAATTGTGTCAAAACCTGATTCCTTGTAGAGCTTCATCAGTTCAGGTGTTGTTACAGGCTGCCCCCAGAAGGTTTCATATTCTTTTGGATCTTTGCCAAGTCCCAGTTCTTCAGCTCCAAAAGCTTCCAATGTGTTACTAAGGTTAATTCCGTTACCCATTTTTTTGGAAAGCTCAAGAGCTGTAATTGAAGAGTCAAAAGGCTGTGGCTGAGTTACGATTTTGCTGGAGGTGTCAGGAAGTTTGCCCTTGCACTGAGTAAAGAGGCCCAGTGCAAAAACCAGTCCTGCCGCTGCAAAAATTACTTTTTTTGTGGATTTCATTTGTTTCTCCTATGATTATTATAAAGACAATGGTAAGACGGGAGTTTCTAAAAAGAAACATGCGTTTTTTTTAGATTTTTCTTTGAAAAATTTTATTTTTAGACGGGCAGATTGTAAGATGAGATTCTTCTATAAAAAAATAGCCCTCCATGCCAAGACAGGTATCGTCTGACAGAGAGGGCCTATACCATCAACATAAAATTTTTTCAGGCTATCAAACTCCTGAATGTTTTACATAAAGAATATATTATCATTCCGTCAATTAATAAATAAAGAAGTACACTATAAATCTTTGCCCAGCGTTTTGAATCACTGAATATAACCTGATACAAAATTATTAGTGAAATGATAAAAAACCCAATGGAAAAAAATATGAATACCCAGGTATTAGGAATGAATCGTGATGTAAAAAAGCCGATACAAAAAATCCATGACAAAATATTCAATATTTTTAATTTTGAACTTTTCTTTATTTCATGTAGCTTTGAAATTTCATTATTGAAGTTTTCCTGATTCTCCAGAAATCCTGATGTAAGTATTCTTGTATTATTGTTAAAATAAATCATAAATTGATTGTTTTTAATCTGTTCGATTTTCTTTACATCTTTAATCTCATAGCTTGTAACACTTCCGTTATTTGTAATGATAAACTTATCTTCAGTAATTTCGAAAGAATAAGCTGCATAAATTTTTTTCATTTTTTTTGAAAAGAGAAAAACTAAGACTGTGCAATAACATGCTAAAGCAAGAAATGTAATAAGAAGCACATTCTTTGTTTTTTCAAAATCAGGTCTAAAATGAGGAAGCACTATGTAGAATATAATAAAATTGAAGAATATTGCAAAACCAAAAGCAAGTAATTTCTTTGTTCTGTATTTGTTAATATACATTTTTTCTTTTGAAGAATCATTTTTATAAATCATTTTTTTTTACTCCTATACCCTCAATACAATATCATTACTCCCCGGCTTTTTTTACATCAGCTTTTCTGCTGCAAGTTCCCACTGCTCATTTAATTCTTCCAGCTGCTGATTTATTAAATCCAGTTCCTTCTGAACAGCCTTTGCTTTTTCGCCGTTAGAATAAACTTCCGGATTGCCCATTTTTGCTTCCAGCTCAGACTTTTTTTCTTCCGCCTGGGAAATGGCATTTTCAATTCGGTCCACTTCTTTCTGCAGCTTGCGTTTTTCCGCTTCAGCCTTTTTCTGTTCTTCCCAGGAAAGTTTTGTTGCGCTTACAGTTTGTGCTTCAACTTTTCCTGCACTTTTCTGAGCAGGATTTGGAGAAGAAGAGGAACTGCTTCCAAAAGAGGAAGCGCCCACAGTTCCATTTGCTTCATCCTCCAGACGCTGCATGTAATATTTGTAATCACCAGGGAAAACTCTGTAGCTGCCAGGATGAAGTTCCAGTACCCGGGTTGCCAGACCTTCAATAAAACCACGGTCGTGGCTTACAAAGATAACTGTTCCTCCATAACTTTTAAGGGCTTCCAGGAGCACGTCCTTGGAATGCATATCCAGGTGGTTCGTAGGTTCATCAAGTACGAGAAGATTGTTAGCCCGGAGCAAAAGTTCAAGAAGAGCAATGCGGGATTTTTCCCCTCCTGACAAAACGTTAATGCTTTTGAAAACATCATCCCCTCTGAAAAGAAAGGCCCCCAGCATATCACGCATTTTAGGAATCAGTTCCAGAGGAGCCCTTGCTTCCATATACTCCAGAATGCTTTCGCTGCCAGTAATTTTTTCCGCACTGTCCTGGGAAAAGTAACCGATTGTAACCCCTGCACCAAGTTTTATGCTTCCTGTAAAATCCTTATCCACACCTGCAATTATTCTGAGAAGAGTAGATTTACCTGCGCCGTTTCGTCCTGCAACTACAAGCCGCTCCCCTTTTTCAAGAACAAAATCCAGATCATGAACAACATCCCCCTGACCGTAATTTTTACAGATTTTATCCAGGGTAAGAACCAGCTGACCGGAGTGAGGTGCTTCCGGGAATGTAAAATGAATTTTTTTAAGGGATTCAGGAATTTCAATTTTGTTTTCCAGGATTTTGTCCAGCATTTTCTGGCGTTCCTGGGCCTGAGCCGCCTTTGTTGCTTTTGCACCAAAACGATTAATAAAATCCTCCAGGTGCTGAATTTCCTGCTGCTGCAATTCGTACTGCTGAATTAAAGTTTCCAGTTCAACTTTGCGCACTTCTTCATAATGAGTAAAGTTACCGGGATAGCGTTTTAAATCTCCCCCGAACAGTTCGTAAACTTCATTGATTGTATGATCAAGAAAATAGCGGTCGTGGCTGACAAGTAAAAATCCGCCCTTAAAATTAGTAAGAAAATCTTCAAGCCAGTTGCGGGCCTCAATATCAAGATAGTTAGTCGGTTCGTCAAGGAGAAGAATATCCGGACCGCACATAAGGGCTTTTGCAAGGGCAATTCTCATCTGCCATCCGCCGGAAAATTCCTCTGTCTGCTTATTAAAATCCTCACGGGAAAAGCCCAGACCAAGGAGAATCTGTTCCGCAAGAACATCCCTTCTGTACCAGCCGCTTTCTTCAAGCTTTGTAAGAAGTTCGGAGTGTTCTGTGGCCAGGCGGGAATTGTTAACGTCAGCAGCCATTTCTTCTGCAAGGGCATCTATCTTTTTCTGCATATCGTAGCCCCAGAGAAAAGCCTTGTCTGCTTCTTCCTTCAGGCTGAATCCGGAATGAACAAGACCGCTTTGAGGCAGGTAGGCAATTCTTGCATCCCGCTGGGCAATCCGTTCTCCGCTGTCAGGCTCCACCAGTCCTGCCATAATTTTTATAAGGGTTGATTTTCCTGCACCATTTGCACCGGTAAGGGCAGCTTTAGTTCCAGTCTGAAGATTAACCGAAACATCTTTTAAAATATCTCTGTCACCAAATGCAAGTGACACTTTTGAAAACTGAACAAATGCCATGTAGCTTTACTCCGCAAAAAAATACAGGCCCCGTAAAAGCGAGACCTGCATCATTAATATAGAAAATACTTTTAACGCTGCATGAAAATTACAATCGCGTTTGAAGGATGACTTATATTTATTGAAGGAAGTTTTGCCTGAGAGAACTGTGTTACCAGAACATTTACGTTTGAAAGGCGAACACCGTTTGCTTCCCTCTTATAAAGGAAGTTAACTTCTTTTCCGTCAGTTCCGTTAAATACCAGAGTAATAATTCCGTTCCACTGTCCCTTAAGGTTGTCCGGCAGGAAGTATTTGAACTCTACTGTTCCTGAATTGCCTGCGTATGAAGGAATGATTGAACCTGCCAGCAGGCTCCAGTCTGACCAGGTAAAGCTGCTGTCTGAACGAAGGGTAAGGGTACCGTAAGTTGAACTTGAGAATGTTGGTCCCAGGGATCTTAATGAAGCCAGGAGATTTGAGCGGCGCTGACGTTCCTGTGTAATAACATCTGCAATGTCATTTCCAAAGAAAGTAACCATTGTATATGAAGTCGGCATACCATATTCATCTGTATACTGAACGGAAATTGAATCACTTGCACGGATTGTAAACTGCAGCTGTGTGTCGTTGAATTTGTATACATTCTTTGCAAGCTTTGTTACGCCATTGTATTCGTATTCAGCATCAACTCCATTCATATGGAAAGTGATTAAGCCTGTATCTGCACCAGTATCCAGACCGAAAGAAGGTTCCATGTAATTCAGGTCAATCTGCTTGTTGTCAATCATGGTCTGGTAATATTCAGGATACCATCTCTGGGCAAGAATATCTTCCAGGGTTGCGTCAGAAGATTCTTCAACTGCTTCTGCAAAGATATCTGCACCTTCGCCTAAAGTACCATCGGCAAATTTTTCAAAGAGGCGGAGATTGTAGCTGAAACACCAGCCGGAATTTCCATCCTCTGTAAGAACTTTAAGCCAGTCACCTTCAAGAGCTTTGCCGCCTGTAGTTACGGCTTCACCTTCTCCTGAATAAAGAACGCGGATTATTTCACCCTGTCTGAGGCGGTAAACCTGCTTAGCCTGATTTGTATGTTCTGCGCGGATAGGAAGTCCATCAACTGCAACAAGTGCATAAGTGTTTTTATATTCCCCGTAGCGCTTCAATTCTTTTTTTGCCTTTCCCTTTGAAAGAGGTTCGGTCATCTTCCACAGTGGAATTTCTATCTTTTCTTTTGTAGAAGGATCCTGAACAACATATACTTTAGAAATATTTGATTTTAAATAAACTGGAAGCATCTGACTGTCATCCAGATTATGCTCGCTTTCATTCCAAAGGAGGATTCCATAGCCTCTAATGCGTCCCTGACATGATGATAATGTAAGAAGCAGGGATGCGGTGAGTATAATTTTCCATAAGTTTTTCATATTCTATATGTTACCAAAAAACTTAACTTGTTTAAAGATAGAGACTTTCCATTATTTCAGATAAACCATAAGAAGCATAATGTCAGAGTTTCTGATTCCTGAAATTCTCGAAGCCTGTCCCAGAGTAAGAGGCCGGATTTTTTCCAGTTTATTACGGCTTTCTGAACTAAGGGCAACTACCTTGCTGTAATCAAAATCTGCAGGGATTTTTGCATTTTCCATACGATGCATTTTTGCAACGCGGGCATCCTGCTTTTCAATGTAATAGCGGTATTTGTAATCTTCCTGAGCCAGAGTCCATTCCTCATCAGAGAGGCCCTGAGGCTTTTCAGCCTTTTCATTTTTGGAAAGAAGGGCCATAGCTTCATCAACACGGGCATACTTCTGATTCATAAAATCCATCTGCTCCCTGCTGATTAATCCTACCTTGAATCCCTTTTCCCTTAAACGGCGGTCTGCAGTATCGTGGCGGAGCTTAAGACGATATTCGGCACGAGCTGTAAACATACGGTAAGGTTCCTTTGTTCCCAGAGTAACCAGATCATCAATTAAAACACCGATGTAAGCTTCATCACGGCCAAGAATCATGGGCTCCCATTCAGGGATTTTATTGAAGGAATCATATCCGCCTTCACGGGCATGTTCTTCCAGAAGAGAAGCAAGGGCCTTTGTTTCGAAAGCAGAGATTTCTGCAAACTGTTTTCTTTCTTCAAAAGTAAAGTTTGCTTTTGGCATAAAGCAGCCTTTTTCTGCAGAAGCAGGGTTTTGTCCCATACCGGCTTTTGGAGCACAGAGTGGACCGCAGAGCTGAGCGTGGGCCCTGGCATAAAGGCCTGCATTGATTCCTGCAACGAGCCCCTGTCCGGCAGCTTCTTCGTAACCTGAAGTTCCGTTAATCTGACCTGCATCAAAAAGACCTGCAACTCTTTTTGTTTCCAGTGAAGGATAAAGCTGAGTAGGTTCAACATAATCGTATTCAACTGCATATCCAGGACGGGCAACAACACAGTTTTCAAAACCAGGCATTGTTCTGAGGAAAGCATCCTGAACTTCTTCCGGCAGGGAGGAACTTAATCCGTTCAGATAGATTTCATCAGTTTCAAGACCTTCCGGCTCAATGAAAAGCTGGTGCCTCTCCCTTTCTGTAAAACGCATGACCTTGTCTTCAATACTTGGACAGTAGCGTGGACCAATTCCAGAAATCTTTCCGGAATAAAGAGGTGAACGGTTTATATTTTCACGGATGATTTTATGAGTTTCTTCATTAGTATATACCAGGTGGCAGGGTACCATTGGCCGGTCAACTTTTTCATCATCAAAACTGAAAGGAATAACGTCTGCATCTCCTTCCTGAAGTTCGAATTTTGAAAAATCTACAGTGTGACGAAGGATTCTTGGAGGAGTTCCTGTTTTTAAACGGCCAGTTGTAAAGCCCAGTCGGTTCAGGGATTCTGTTAAACCAAAAGCGCCCCCTTCACCAATACGGCCACAAGGTGCATCGTATTCTCCAATAAAGATTCTTCCTCCAAGGAAAGTACCTGTTGTAAGAACAACTGAACGGCATGGAATAATTCTTCCTCTTTCAGTAACAATACCAATTACCTTTTGTCTCTTTCCGCTTTTGCAGGCTGAAGTTAAAAATTCATTTTCTTCCAGACCGCGCTTTTCTCCAGGAATGGAACCTTTTTCTGCGGAACTGTCTGAATTTTCAGGGAGAGGTGTTTCTGAAGCAACAGTGAGAATGTCTACACAGGTGTCCATTAAAGTTGAAAGATTTGGAGTTGTTTCAACAGTCTTTCTTGCAAGCTGAGAATACAAAATTTTATCTGCCTGAGAACGAGGGGCCTGAACTGCAGGTCCACGGCTTCTGTTTAAGAGACGGAACTGAATCATACTGCGGTCAATAAGTTTTCCCATCTGACCGCCAAGTGCATCAATTTCTTTTACGATATTGCCTTTTGCGATTCCTCCAATGGAAGGGTTACAGGACATTCTTCCAATAGAATCAATGGTCTGGGTAACAAGAACAGTTTTCTGTCCCATTCTGGCACAGGCAAGGGCTGCTTCAATTCCAGCATGACCGCCGCCGACAACAGCTACATCGTAATAATCATAAAATCCACTCATGGTGGGGGGATTATAATACAAAACGCCTTCTTTGTGTATCTTTTAAGGCCTTGAAAGGTTATAATTTATGTTATTCTGATTTAAGAGGTCCATTATGAAAAAAAGCACTATTACCCCATTTTTACTGGCTGCAATATTACCATTAATACCTGCCTGCACCCAGGCTCACGCAGCACCATTAAATGACGTAAATAAAAATAAAGATTCCTTTCATGTAGTAAGTGTTTCTCCCCAGGGAAGCTTATCTTCAACTGTAAAATTTCCTTCTATACAGGTACAGTTTTCTAAACCTCTTGTTGCTCTGGAAAAACTGGGACAGCCTTCTGACAAAAATATGGCTGTTACAATCGATCCTCCTCTAAAAGGAGTTTTCAGATGGTATGGAACTTCACTTTTGAGCTTTGACTGTTCAGACCAGCTTATTCCACAAATGGAATACACAATTAAAATCAGCCCGAATGTTACTTCAATTGATGGAGATAAAATTACAGGACCTCTGGAATATCACTTTAGAACGGAAGATGTAAAAATCTCTTACATTGAAGCAGGATATTCTGCCCGGAAGAAAAACAAAGTTTACGTGAATTCCAATGATCTTCCCCTTGAGTATTCAAAGGATTTTGCCGTTCACTTTACAAACAATGTTGATCCTTCAGTAATAATTAAGCACCTGACTCTTACAGATGAAAATAAAAAGGATTACAAATGCAGTGTAAGCTCAATTGATAAACAGACAATCCTTTTGACAGTAAAAGATTCCCTTCCTGCAAATACCAAATTTACCCTCACCTTAAAAAAAGGCGCCCAGTCTGCTAAAAATTCAGCAAAGACCCTGAATGACAGCAGCAGCTCTTTTCATACAGTAAAGCCTTTTGTCTTTGAGAAAATATACGGAACTTCAAGCCCAGCACTGCTTTTTAATCACAGAATTAAAAGCGGACAGGAAAAGGCCATTCTTGAAGCAATCAGTACATCCCTGAAAACTCCCCTTAAACTTGAACAGATAGAAATTTCAGGAAATTGTATATTATTGAAAGATTTAGACGTAACTTACGGACAGATCTTTACAATCAAAATGAAGAAAAATTCCATAAAGGATGTTTACGGACAGTTATGTAGCAGCGATATTACCCGAAAAGTAAAAGTCAACAACGCTTCAAAATTCATATCCTTTGAATATGGAAACAATTATATTCTTGAGAGCCAGTTTGAACCAAAAAGAGCATTTGTTTTTCAAAATTTTTCAGGCTCTGCTGATTACAAAATTACCCCTCTGGCAGGAGTAAAGGAAAACTTTAATCTGCCAAAAGAAAAGCGGACCTCAGTAGAAACATATAAGGCCAAACTCAACAGAAAATATATTCAGACAATCGACCTGAAACCTTATCTTGAAAAAATAGATCTGCCGGGAGGACCTCAGTGGAGGGGTGCCCTTAAACTGAAAACCACCTCCGTTGAAACTTTAATCAGCAGTTACCTGCATGAAAACTCTTCTATTATTCAGGTAACTGACCTTGCAGTAACAGTTCACACTTCCTGGAACCGTACAGTTGTTCTTGTAACAAATATTTCTACCGGGCTTCCAGTTTCAAATGCAGAAGTTAAAGTAATTAAGGCTGAAGATTATGAAAAGGCAATTCTTGGAAAGGGCGAAATGCTGGCCACAGGAAAAAGTGATTCTGATGGAATGGCAGTTCTTTCGTTCAACAGCACATTCAGCTTTAAGGAGAATTTTTTCATTGATGTAAAAACTTCTGATGACAGAGTTGTAACAGAGAACGGTTACAGGCAATTTCCTCTCTTCAAGGAATGGGATTTTTCAAATACAAATCAGCTTTCTGAAAAAGAATTACAGTCACTCCCAAATTCAAAAGTAGTAACAAAAATCTTTAGTGACAGATATCTTTACAAGCCAGGGGAAACTGCAAAATTTAAAATCATTGACAGAAACTTAACTGCCGGAATTTATTCAACTTACAAGGGAAGCTATACAATCAATATTGTTGATGACTCCCGCTGGAGAAAAGACCATCCGGTTTATGCCACTTTCCAGGGAACTACTTCTGACCAGGGAAGCGCTGATTTTGAATGGAAGCTCCCGGAAGACCTTGCACCAGGCAGCTACTATGTAGAATATAAGAGAGCTGATGGAAAAACTTCATATGAAGATTTCCAGGTGCAGTTTTTTGAAAAACTTAAATTCTCAGCAGGAGCTTCTATTACAGAGAACACCTATTTTTCAGGAGACAATCTTTCTGCTGAAATTTCTGCCTCTTACCTTGGAGGCGGCGCACTTCAGGGAGCAAGTGTAAATGTTAACTGGGAAAGAAGCGAAAGTTCTTTCAGTATGGACGACACTGCTCACAGGGGATGGACCTTCACTCCGGCAAAAGATTACTATGCTTACGACTACGATTCAGAATTCCTTGAAAACACTGATGGAATTTTAAATGAAGAAGGAAAAGCTCATGTCAGCATAAAAACCGGTGGAGAAAAAAAAGAAGGCACTCCTTACAATTACAGTCTGGAAGCTGATGTTACTGATGCATCAAATCAGATGATTGCGGCAAGAGATTATGTTCAGGTTCACCCGGCTTATTTCTACATTGGTCTTTCACCAGTGAGAAGTCCAAAGGCTTTTCCTCAGACAGGAGAAAAAGTTTTCCTGGATTACGAATTAGTTACTCCGGATGGAAAGCATCCTGAAAAATCACAGTTGCCTTCAAACGGCAAAGTGGAATGGAAATTAATTCACACTTTCTGGGACAGAGTTCTTAAATATGATGAATTTGGAATTGAGTATTATGACTATGAGAAAAAAGAAGAAGTTGAATCATCAGGCTCAATCCGCATTCCATCAAATTTTGCAGGAAACCTGACACTTACACCAAAAGCCAGCGGCGACTACAAAATTGAAATGACTTCAACAGATTCACAGGAAAGAAAAGTCATTTCTTCAAAAAACTTCTTTGTTGTAGGAAGCAAAAGATTTTTAACCGGAAGAGGTGAAAACACCATTGAACTTTCTGCAGACAAAGAATTGTACAAATCTGGAGAAACTGCCCACCTTCTCTTAAACTCAAGTCTGGAAAAAGGCTGCTACCTTATGACAATTGAAAGAGAAGGGATTTTAAGCCAGCAGATTCTTAAATTAGATCAGCCTTCTTCTACAATCGACATAGAAATCAAGGAAGAATGGATTCCTTCAGTATTTGTTTCCATAAGCGGATTTACTCTCCGCAGTAAAGCTCCAGACCCTCTTTATGAAGGAGAAGATTCAGGCCGCCCGGTTAATATGACTGCTGTTATAAAACTGTCAATTGATCCTTCAGCAAGAGAATTCAATATTGACCTTAAAACAGACAAACAGTTCTACAAACCAGGTCAGAAGGTTTCAATTGATATTACTGCTTCAAAAAAAGGCAGGGCTGTTGAAAATGCAGAACTTACACTCATGGTTGTAGACAGAGGCGTTCTTGATTTAACAAATTATCGTGCTGGAAATCCTGTAGATTATTTTTATTCTGAGAATCGTTTTGCCAGCCAGACAAATCAGTATGATTCAAGAGTTCTCCTGAAAAAACCTGTAACTTTCTCAGATTATGATACTGCCGCCGAGGAAGATGTTGAATACAAGGGAAAACGTTTATTCTCAAGAATGGAAAAATCTGCTGACAGCAATGACATGAGGCTTTATGAAAGTGAAGCCGCAATGATGGCCAGCGAAGATATTGCCATTACCGGAACAGGTTTTGCTGAAGAAGAAAGTGAAGATTTATCTTCATATCAGATCAGAAAGAATTTTGCTTCAACAGCAGTTTTTATTCCAGCTTTAATGACTGATAAAAACGGAAAGGTTCATGCAGACTTTACACTGCCAGATTCCCTGACAGAATATGTAATTACAGTTGTGGGAGTTAAGGACAATGATTACGGCTACAAAACAGACAGTTTAAAAGTAACAAATCCTATTGCCGTAAGAGATGCAGAAACTTCACTTCTCCGCATTGGGGATCTGGGGGAGGCTGGAGTTACAATTACAAACAACTCTGATGAAACACAGACAGTTACTGTAAACTTTGATGTAATTTCAGGGCTGGATAAAACCGGCTACATTCCTCAGGCGGGAGATTTAATCCGCAGCAAGGGACTGGCTCTTGCCACAGGTGAAAAATCAAAAACTGTAAAAGTTAAATCCGGAGAAACTCTCCCTGTAATGTTCAAGCTTAAGGCTCAGGAAGCAGGATGGATTACCCTTCAATTTAAAATCACTTCCGATGAATTGAAGGAAATTATTTACAAGGAACTGGAAATTGAAAAGCCTTATGTTTTTGAAACAGTCACAAGTGTTAACCAGATTCCAGCAGAAGAGTCTCTTGCTAAAGAAAAAATTCTCTTCCCTTCAATCAGCGAAGACAACAGGCTTTCTTTCTACGTTCAGCTTGATTCAACCAGACTGGGCACTCTGCATTCTTCTATAGATTATCTTTTCCACTATCCATATGGTTGTCTGGAACAGCGCAGTTCAGCAATTCTTCCTCTCATGATTTTTGGGGATTACATTGAAGTATTTGATTTGAACAGCGAAGTTTCTGATCCAAAAGCAACAGTACAGAATGAAATTAATGACTGGGCAAATTTCCAGAAAATTAACGGAGGTTACCCTTACTGGAAAGACAGCCAGGAGGCATCATTCGCAGTATCTCTTCGTCTGGGAGAAATTTTGTCCCTGGCAAAAGAAAGAGGATTTGATACTGGCAAAAATAATCTTAATAAACTTTCTTCATATATTAAGAGTGAAAGCAAAAAGATTAAGAACAGCTGGTACCCTCAGGCATATACGTATTACGTACTTTCACTTCTGGGAGAAAAGATTTCCAGAAATGATTTAACAAGAGTTATTAAGGAAGCTTCTGGAGCAGGTGAAATTGCTTATGCAGGACTTACGGCTTTAAATATGAATTACAAGGATGTGGCAGAAAGTGCAGCAGGCAGAGTTAAAAATCTCATGTCACTTACCACAAGAGGTGCAAGTTTCCAGGATGCAGGCAGCTGCTGGTATTTCTTTAACGGAGAAAGCGAACGTTTTGCCCTTGCCCTTATGCTTTTTACCAGACTGGACAAAAATGATATTTACAATCATCACATTGTTTACCAGCTTCTGGAACTTCAGAGGGCTCACCAGGGATTCTGGAAATCTACTTCAGAAACATCCCGCGTTCTTATTGCACTGGAAAACTACATTCGTGAAAACGACCTGAATAATTCTAATCTTACTGCAGAAGCACTTCTTGGAGAAAACAAAATTCTTCAGGGACAGTTCTCTGGAGCAGGTGCAAAACCAGTGGATGTAAATCTGAGCTACACAGAATTAATGGAAAAGGGTATTTCTACCGGAAAAGAAATTCCTCTCCAAATTAAGAAAGAAGGAGAAGGTCCTCTCTTCTACACTCTGTCAATGAAGTACGCCCTTCCTGCAGTGGAGCAGATTGCAAGGGATGAAGGTCTGTGTATTTATACAGAAATCATCAACGCAAGAACCGGACAGCTGATAACAGATAATGTTCTGGAAATCGGCCAGGTTTACAAGCAGAAGGTTTACATTACTACTACAAAGACAAGAACTTTTGTAGCAGTAAGGGCTCCGGTTCCAGCGGGATGTGAAATTCTTAATTCCGCTTTTGCTACAACAATTTCAACAGGTACAGTTGAAGAAGAAAGTGGATTTGAAGATCCGGCATTCTCAAGAAGGAGCAGTATTTCTCACCAGGATATTTACAAAGCTGACATCCGCTGCTTCTGGAACTACCTGCCAATGGGAACACAGAATTTTGAATTTATTTTCCGTCCTGTAAGAGCCGGAGAATATGACGCACCGGGAATTCTTGGAGAATGTATGTACGAAACTGAAGTATTCGGCCGTTCTTCAGGAAAACGCTGGATAATAAAGTAACAAAAATCAGTAAAACAGGCACGCCATTCCGGGTCAGTCCCGGAACCGGCCTGCTTTTTTCCTCCTCTACCTTCTATCACTTTTTTCTCAACAGCGGTATTCAAAAAATCATTTTTCCTATACATTTACATAAGCAATATTGAGACATTTTTTTAGGAAAGGACAAAATGAAGAGACTGGATACCGACATCAAGCTGACAGATGAAAAAGGAAACAAACTTTACCGCTTTAAGAGAGGTAATATTAGAGCCCCTTCCCTCAGAAGAATCAACAAAGTAAAGGGAAAAGATATTAACAAAGATTTCAGCCCCGTAGAATGGTTCTTTACAGTAACCTGGATGCCTTCTGCTATTGGAGAAACGATTAAATATCTTGCAGTAGTTGGATGGAAATTCTTTTTACTTGAATACCTGCAGAAGATTCACATTTTCAGGCTTCCTGTTAAACATGTAGATCATCTTCTGGATGAAAGCGTTCCTTTCGATACAAATTACTACCCAGTTTACATGGACTTCATCAACTTCTGGCTCAGACCTCTTGTAATGTACGGTCACCGCTTTGGAGTTTATCAGGGAGCTAAATTAACTGGTGAATGGTTCCGCTATCTGGATATAATTTACGATGGTGCTTATGAATTATACCGCTATTCCCTCACAACAACCTTCCGTCCCTTAACAAAAGACAAAAGGGTAAACAAACTGAGGGCCGCAGATCCACACTACTGCTGCATTCCTTCACTCCACATTTCCATAATTCTTCTCTGCTGGGCCTACCACAGAATGGTTTTTGAAAGAGAAAATTTTTCAGCAGAAGAAAAAAATCTCTGGGAAAAGCAGCTCTACGAACAGGCAGTTAAAATCGGTGAATCTGTTCTGTATATGAAGCAGCATTCCGTAAACTGTATTCCAGCTGCAATTTACCTGGTTACAAAAGCAGTACCGGATCTTTTTACAAGAGATGATGCTGTAAAATACATCAATGATCTTTTTGTAGAAAGAGAAGATGTTAATGAAGATGATAAAGGAAAAATCCGTGCCCACATTCAGGATGTATATGAAGCATTTGTTCTTGAAGGATTACATGAAGAAGACTGGACTGTTCCTGTAAAACGCTGGCTTGATTCTTATGAACCACACACACCTTATTACGCAGGTTTTTCTGAAGAATCAAAAAAAGCAGAAAGAAAAGCAAAATCACGGAAATCAAAATAAATAGCCCGAATGTCGAGTTTTGAAAATCAACGAATTTATCAAAAAAAACAGCTCCCAGTCATGAAAACAACTTATCGAAACCGCAGGCTCGCCTGCTACACGTATTTTGTGCTTGTAATT
>JAEEGH010005094.1_pt1 | contig 33328 bp, 20 predicted proteins | sample 9134181 | NCBI WGS metagenome assembly JAEEGH01 (sample SAMN16246544, study PRJNA631951) | gut metagenome | biome: gut microbiome; feature: rumen; material: DP-attached | host: Bos | place: Iran: Karaj | collected 2018-10
CAGGCAAAGTCCAAAAGGCGAAGACTACTTCCGCGAACACGGCGCCGTTTCCACTTTTGTAGGCCGATTGATTACAGTCATCCGCCAGCTTATTTCGATTCCGGCAGGCATCGCCAACATGAAGCTTTTTCCGTTTACGCTTTACACCTTCTTGGGCGCCACCATCTGGAACTGCGTGCTGGCCGCCCTGGGCTACCTCGCCCACGGACAGAAGGACATCATCGAGAAGTACAATTCCGAGCTCGCTATCGCCTTGCTCGCCTTCGGCGCCCTGTTTATCGGTTACATGGTCTGGAACGCTGTTAAGCCCCGCAAGAAATAGCTTTTCATAGAACGTCATTGCGAGCCAGTCATCCTGGAGCGTAGCGATAGGATCAGGCGAAGCAATCCATAAACGAACTGCATAAAAAAGCTCCCCGCGGGGAGCTTTTTCTTGAAAACTTTTTAGTAGTTACATAACGTTACAAGTAGCGGGACCATCCACTTCAACAAGAACTGTCGCAGAACCGGAGCAGTCTTCAGCGGAAAGACTAACGGATGTATACCAATCTTTCGAAGTAATCTTCGATCCATTCACAGACACTCCAACCGGGCCACCTTCGCCATTGCAAGAAAACATCTTATACTGGCAAGCAAACGCAATGACCACATTATAGGAACCTGCTGCGGGAAATGTTATCGCCCCATAGGATCCACCTTCCTTAATGACATATTCAGCCCCTTCCGTCACTTTCACTGCAGAACAAGCTACATCAATCACCGTATTGTCGGCATTGCCTACCTTTAACTTCGGCGCATACGAAGCCGTAGCCGCAGTAAACGAATTGGTAAAGGTTACACCACCTTCAGATCCATTCCAGTTATAGGTCAAAGGCATGGATGCAGACGTACAGCCTGTCACAGACCAGGTAACATCCGGAGTCGCCGTGTAGTCAATAGTACCAGTCACGCCCTCAGGAGCACACTTGCAACTCGTAATTGGATCGCCATTCACCTGCAGCGGAGAACATTGAATCGTTTCGGAGCTTCCATCAGACATTGTTACAGTCATCGACGCAGAGGCCGTGCCCGAATTGGCATAAGAAACCGCGACAGATGTACTCGGAGTAGCATCAGTCGCAGGAGTTGCCCCGGCACCAAAGTTCCAAGCATAGTTTGCCTTTGCAAAATCAATCGCCGTATATCCAGCGTTCATGTTAGGAGTGAACTTCCACTTGGTGGAACCCGTCCCCTTGTCAATAGGAGTAGTCACCGGTTCGCACATACCGAGACCCGTAATTACTTTAACAGACGAAGAACTAGAAAAATCGACATCAATATAAATCGCCGAAGAGGAAGTTCCATCCACAATATCGAACGGATTTTTGTTGCTGCTTGAAGAATATTTTTTCGAAGAGCTGGACGATTCCACCGTTTTCTTTTCAGGGATCCACTCCCCTTCTTCACAAGTGTAGAGGTTCTTTTCTTCTTTTACGTAGACTTCCATACCCTCACGCTTGATGGAGCATCTGGGTAGGTCTTCTTCAGATTCCACAATATCATTTTCAGCAGCGGCATCTTCCTTTGTCGATGAATATTTTTCAGAAGACTTAGCCGAACTGGAAGAGGACTTCGGAGACTGCTTTTCACTAGAAACTGGAGTATCGGGATCCTCTGATTCCGATTCATCGTCTTCTGAGACCTGCTTGACATCATTGGAATTAATGACGCTCTCGTCGCCGCAGGCCGTAAAAGCCAACAGAGAAAGCGGCAATGCCAGCAAAACACCACCGAAGAAAGGACGCTTCATAAAACCTCTAGCTAAAAATCTACTAGAACAATTTATAATTTCCCTTTACAATAATCAATGATGAATCTCACTATTACCGCAAGATGATTGATTCTTGGGAATACAAAAAAAGCTCCCCGAAGGGAGCCTTTTTGAGTTAATCTATTTTAATTCCACTGAGCAGAGCACTTTAAAGGTCCATCTGTAACAATAGTCAACGTAGATTGACACCACGAGTTATCAACAACAGAATTGCTTCCCAACGGAATATAATATTGACCCGTATAATCAACTTTATTAACAGAGAAATTTACAGCTTGTTGAGCTTCGCAACTCATTCGGCATTGTTGAGTAGGATTTCCTTTTACGACAACAGCATAGCTACCAGCTGCTTTTAATTCAACGGAAGTATTATCATCATCAATCGTATACTCAGCACCTTTTGTAACCTTCACTGCAGAACAGGGCACATTGATTACCGTATTGTCAGAATTGCCAACCTTTAATGTCGGGGCATAAGAAGCCGTAGCTGCTGTAAACGAATTGGTGAAGGTTTCACCACCGTCAGTTCCATTCCAATTATAGGTCAAAGGCATAGATGCTGACGTACAGCCCGTTACAGACCAGGTAACATCGGGAGTTGCCGTATAGTCAACCGAAGCTGCAGCAGTGGTGCATTCGCAACCCGTAATCGGATCGCCATTCACCTGAAGCGGTTCACACTGAATTGTTTCGGAACTTTCTCCTATGGTCACAGTCACCGATGCAGTGGCTGTGCCCGAATTGGCATAAGAAACAGGAGCAGAGGTACTGGGTGTAGCGTCAGTTGCAGGAGTTGCACCGGCACCAAAATTCCAAGCAAACGTAGCCCTAGCAAAATCGGCAGGTTTGAATCCGGCATTCAAGTTAGCAGTAAACTTCCACTTGGTACTTCCCGTATTCTTTTCAATGGGGGAAGTCACCGGTTCGCACATGCCAAGACCCGTAATTTCCTTAACAGACGAGGAAGACTGGTCTCCTCCCTGAGGATTATCATCTATTCTGGCAGCAGAGGAACTAGAAGTTCCATCCACAATATCGAACGGATTATGGTTGCCGATAGAAGAGGACGACTGGCCCGGGTTCGTTCCCGAATTGCCATTGTCGTTCGAGCTCGGGATATCATCCGGAGTATCTCCGTTGGGATTAGCAAAGTATTCAGCGTATTTCGACTTGCAATAATCATCTTTAAGACAACTATCCAGCCCTTCCTTTTTAAGAGCTTCTGCTTCTGCGTCGTTCGAGAGCAGAAATTTGATACCATCATCATCAGAGTTCCATTTGCTAACGGTGCCTTCACCGCAAGCCCAGAAGGATGCTCCGGCAACAACTGCAAACAAAATTCCTGCAATAAGTTTCTTATTCATAATAAAACCTCTTTGGCTGAAAAATACATTATTCAAATAGAAAATGCTACAAGCAGCCTAAAATTCGTGCTTAAAAGCACATATTTTTTGCATACAAGCCGCCAACCAACGGATCGTTTGTAAATGGCGATTTACAAACTATTCTTCGTCAACCGAAATCTTACGTTGTCCGGTAATAAACTGGTGTACGTAGGGATTGCTCGTGTTCTTGATTTCGTCAACCGTACCCACTTCGATAATACGGCCATTATACAGCATGGCAATACGGTCGGCCACCTTGAAGGCACTCACCATGTCGTGAGTCACCACCACAGACGTCACACCCAACTTGCTCTGCATATCTAGAATCAAGTCGTTAATCACGTCACTGGTAATAGGATCCAGACCCGTAGTGGGTTCATCGTACAAAAGGATTTCAGGATTCAATGCGATGGCGCGGGCAAGAGCCACACGTTTGCGCATACCTCCCGAAAGTTCAGACGGCATCTTGGTACGGAATTCCGGCACCAGGTTGATCATCTTCAGCTTTTCAGTCACCACATCCTGGATTTCCTTTTCGGACATCTCCGGATGATGTTCACGCAAGGCAAAGGCAATATTTTCACCGGTGTCCATGGAGTCAAAAAGAGCGCCCATCTGGAACAACATACCCATCTTGCGACGAATCGTATGCGTGTCAAAGAACTTGGGCGTACTGATAGTCACGCCGTCCACTGTCACTTCGCCACCATCCGGTTGCAAGAGCCCAATCATGTGCTTTAGAATCACGGACTTGCCGCCACCGGACTTGCCGATAATCACCATAGTCTCGCCACGGCGAATATCCAGGTTCACGTCGCAAAGAACGTCCTGCGGGCCAAAGGACTTCTTGAGCCCTTTAAGGCGAATCGCGATATCGTTTGGGTCTATTTTTACGTTAGGCATAGTGACACCTTAGAAGAACAATATAGCATCTAAAACAAAGTCTGCAACCAAAATCATAAGGCAACTGGAAACTACCACGCTCATGGTAGCGATTCCCACGCCGCGGGCACCCGCCTTGGCATTGACACCGTGGTAGTAACCCAGCAAAAAGATCAACGTTCCGAATACAAAAGACTTGAGCGTACCCGACCACAAGTCCATGGGGTCAAACAGGTACTGCATTCCGGTCACGTAAGTGTAGGTCGTAATATCGAGGCCTAGAACGCAAACAATCCAGCCACCGATAATGCCCAAGGCATTAGAAATAATGGTCAGACAAGGCACCATGGTAAAGAAGGCCACAAAGCGGGGCATGGCCAAATAGCGGTAAGTATCGAGGCCCAACACCGTATAGGCAGCCAGTTCTTCTTTTTCTTTCATGGAACCCAGTTCTGCAGCAATGGCAGAACCCACACGACCCGAAAGTACGATGGCTGTAAGCAAGGGGCCAAGCTCGATTAGAATCATCTTGCAGGCGGCAGTCCCCACAAACTTGTCGGCCACCAGGTTGTGGAATTCGAATTCTGCCTGCACTGTAGCCACCATGCCCGTAAAGATTGACGTCACGAACAACAGCGGAAGCGATGACACTCCAATGGAAATCATCTGCTTCACAATAAGCACCGGATTCTTGTGGATAAAGCGCAGCTGCTTAAGGGTATTCAACAAGATGCAAACGACTTCGCCAATAGCCGAAATACCGGTTACGAGAACCTCGCCAAACCAGATAAATGGGGCTAACAGAAACTGCATCAAAACTCCTTAATAACTTCCGAAATCAGTTGGCCCCATGTCACTTGCGTCATCGTAAGCATAGGCTTCGCCACCGCCATCCCCTTCGGGAGCGGCATCGTAGAAGGTGGTATATTCCGGAATGAAGGTCATGGGGATGTCCTTCACCGAACCGTTACGGTGCTTCGCCACAATGAGTTCTGCAGTGTGCTTGTCTTCTTCGCGGTGGGTCTGCACGAACTTACGTTCCACGAACCACACCATGTCAGCGTCCTGTTCGATAGAACCCGATTCACGCAAGTCAGAAAGCTGCGGACGTTCGCGGCCCTTTTCTTCGACCTTACGGCTAAGCTGTGCAAGCGCAATCACCGGAATCTGCATTTCCTTGGCAAGGATTTTTAAGCCACGGGAAATGGCACCGATGGCCACGGCGCGGTTTTCTTCCTTGCCCGTCTTCATGAGCTGCAGGTAGTCGATAATCAACAAGTCCAGCTTGCCCTTGCGCTTGAGCTGGCGTGCCTTGCTCATGAGTTCCATAATGCCGAGGTCCGCATTATCGTCTACGTAGAGCGGGGCCTTCTGAATGGGCGTCACAGCGGCAATCAGTTTCTTCTTTTCGTCACTATTGAGGTAACCGTTGCGAAGCTTACTCTGGTCAATTTGGGCCTGCGAGCAAAGCAAACGCTGGGCCAGCTGCACGCCATCCATTTCGAGGCTGAAGAACGCCACATTCTGCTGGAAATTAATAGCCGCATTCGCAGCAATGGTGAGCGCGAAAGAGGTCTTACCCACACCAGGGCGAGCTGCGAGAATAATCAAGTCGGACTTTTGCAAACCGTTGGTCAACTCATCCAGTTCCGTAATGCCCGTGCGGATGCCCGTGATGCCGTCCTTGCGGTTATTCAGGCGTTCCAAAAGCGGCGTCACAAAATTCTGGATGGGCTTCAGGGAATCGCGAATCTGGTCGTCGGCAATAGCGAAAATATCGCGTTCGGCGTCTTGCAAAACTTCGTCAGGAACCGCCGCCGGATCCATGGCATTCTTGATGACTGCAGAAGAAGACTTGATCAGCTTGCGAAGCGTCGCCTTCTTGCGCAACAGTTCGATATGCCATTCCGTATTCGCCGAAGACGCCACCGATTCCATGAGTTCGAACAGGTATTCGCGACCACCCACAAGCGTAAGCTTGTTCATGGTCTCGAGTTCTGCCGCAAGGGTCACCAAGTCAATCGGCGTCACATTGCGATTCAGCGTACAAAGGGCTGTCCAAATCAGCTGGTGCTTTTCCAGGTAGAAAAAGCTTTCGTCCTTAATCGTCATGATGGCTTCGCCCATCACGTCAGGATCGCGCAAAATACTTCCAAGCAGGCAACGTTCAGCATCCAGATCCATGGGGACCTGGCGGCCTTCGTAAGAATTCTGTTGATTTTCAAAATCAGGCATCGTCGCCATCCATAATAATCTTAAGTTCTTTCAGTTTACGCCACAAAGTCGCGCGGCTGATTCCAAGACGTTTGCAGACTTCGGTGCGGTTACCGTTGCACACGCTCAGGGCACGTAGAATATGTCGGCGTTCCATTTCTTCCAGCGACAGTAACTCATCATCACCTTCGGTTTCGGCGGTAGATTTCTTTTCGGATTTCGTACTACTTTCAAAAGAAATCCCCGGCAGTTCCACCGGCTCGGCGTCAATCACCTGGGGCTCTGCGTTATGTTCCCCCTTAATGTGCGGAATCGCCACGGTCTGTTCCCGGGCACATTGCTGGACTTCTTCGGGCAAGTCTTCCAGGCGAATTACGCCTCCCTCGGCCAGCACGGTGGCATGCTCGATAATGTTTTCCAGCTCGCGGATATTACCCGGGTAAGAATACTTGGTCAGCGCGTACAAGGCCGCCGGTTCAAGATCCACAATGTCCTTTCCCTGGGCATCCTTGTTTTTCAAGATGAAATACTTGATCAAGTTCGGCAGCGCAGGCTTGCGTTCGCGGAGCGGCGGCAAAAGCAAGTGGAAGGTGTTCAGGCGGTAGTAAAGGTCTTCGCGGAACCGGCCTGTCTGCATGGCCTCCTGCAAATCGCGGTTGGTTGCAGCCAGAACACGTACGTCCAAGTACTGCGGTTGGGTATCGCCCACACGCCTAATTTCATGGCTCTGCAAAAAGCGCAAAAGCTTGACCTGGGTAGCAGCAGAAAGTTCACCCACTTCATCCAAGAAAAGCGTTCCGCCGTTAGCAGATTCGAACAAGCCCTTCTTGTCGGCGGTAGAACCCGTATACGATCCCTTCTTGCTACCGAAGAGTTCGCTTTCGACCAGGTTCTCAGGAATGGCACCGCAGTTTACCGCCACGAAAGGTTCGGCGGCACGCTTGCTATAGCGGTGAATCACGTTGGCCAGGAATTCCTTACCCGAACCGGATTCACCGGTAATAAGAACCGTACTGTTGGTGGGAGCCACCTTGTAAACGGTCTTCAGAATCTTGCGCATCTCGGGGGTGTTCCCCAAAAGGCCATCCAGCACCTGGGATTCCATGAGCTGGTTGTTGGACTTGTTCAGCTGCTGGGCCCGCACCTTTTGCGCCGTCGATTCCAGCTGCGAAATCGAGATAGGCTTTTTAAGGAAGGTGTTTGCACCGCGGGTAATGGCAGAAGCCGCCCCCTGCCAGTTGCGATCATCGCACAGCACAAAGATTTCAATGCCCGGGTGACGCTCCTTCAAGAAGCTCACCATATCCATATTGTCTTGCATCAAAAAGGGAACTTCGATAAACGCCAGGTCTATCGAATTCTTCTTGACGATGGGCATTAAATCACTCTCGCGGGTACAGGCGAACAAGGTCGTTCCTGCAACCGACCAAGAGTGCTGGATATCGTCGATAAATTTCTGATCTAAGTCCGCGATCAGGATATTCATCGCGACCTACTACGAATGGCTCTTGATGATTTCTTCGACCTTCGCACGAAGGGCTTGCAAGTCCACAGGCTTGTTGAAGGTTGCCGCGGCATCAAAGTGCTGGGCGGTCATCAGGTAGTCTTCGGCAGAGGTACGGCCACCACCGCTCACGGCGATAGTGCGGTCACTCATATTCAAGCGGCGCAGATCCAGAATGACTTCGTAACCATCCACATCCGGCATAATAATGTCGGTGATGATTACGTCATAGGTCTTGTTCTGGTAAAGAGTCTTAGCTTCTTTACCATTCTTTGCCGTTTCCACATTGTAGCCCTTGATTTCAAGAGCGGACTTGAGCATCAGATTGAACTGCTCATCGTCATCGATAATCAGGATAGTAGGCACTAGCCCTCCTTCGTTTCAGTTTCCATTGGCCAATATAGATAAAATGTAGTTCCTTCACCCAATGTTGTCTGCACTGTAAAATAGGCATTGCCCTCTTTTAATAGCCTCAAGGCCGAAGAAAGACCCAATCCCAGGCCTTCACCAGGGGCCTTAGTGGTAAAAAACGGTGCAAAAATGCGTTCCAGGGTGCCCGAATCCATGCCCGTACCCGTATCGGAGATTTCGAACTTGGCATAGTTACCTGCAGGTACTGGCGGAGCATAAGGTGTCACCAGCTGGGTTTCGAGCACTTCAGGGTACAACTTAAAGGTCAGGGAACCGCCCTTCTGCTTCATGGCAAACAAGGCGTTGTTCGCAAGGTTGCTGATAATGCGGTCAAGAGAAGCCACAATGCCGCGAACCTTGAGACTCTTGTCTAGTTCCTCACTGTGCACCTTGACGTTAGGCGGCAAGGTCAAAGAAATCTTGCGGACCACATCTTCGATAATCATGTAAGGCGAGAACACAATCGCAGGGGTAGCCGCGTTGGCATTGCCTCGAATGGCATTCAAGAGTTCGTTGAGGGAATCCTTTCCGCGCTGGGCAGCCTTCTTCGCTTCCGAAATAAAGGTGTAAACCTGTGACTGTTTGTCTTCGATCACTTCTTGCGCAATTTCCAAGAAGCCCAACTGCGAACCGAGAATATTGTTGTAGTCGTGCGCAAAAGCTCCACAAATGGTGCCCAGTTCTTCAAGACGGGAATGGATGAACTTCTGTTCGCGCAACACGTTCCGTTCGTATTCGAGTCTGCGCTGTTCGGTCATATCCACCTTGAGGCACAAGGTTTTGTAAGGAGCCTTGCCCTGCTGAATGATCGGAATATACATGTTGTCGAAGGTCTGCACCAGTTCGCCCAAACCTGTAAGACGGTTTGCTTCGTCCTGGGAAATTTCAACACCGTCCTTATCTTCGAAGGAGGTATTGACCCTGACTTCGCCCTTTTCGCGGGCTTCCTTTTCGTATATCGAAATGTCTTCGTTGTTGTCGCGGGCACCTTCTCGGGAACCACGCTTCGCAAGATCCAGCTGGTTCTGCTTCTGGTACACGCCCAGTTCGCTCTTGTACCACACTCTAAAGGGAAGTGCATTAATCAAGGTATTCAGCACGTTTTCTTTTTCGGCCTTGATAGACGCTTCCTTGTTCAAGCGGTCCTGATAACGCACCAGGTCATGGGTATATTCCACATACTGTTCGTTAAGGGTCTTCAAGTTCTGCTGCAGCAACAAGGTCTTGGACTGGTCCGTAAAAAAGGCAACGTTAACCATCGTCAAAAGGGTCTGTCGGCACTTGAAGAAATAAATCTTCATCACATGGGTTTCGCCATTAATATTCATGCGGACATCGCTATAAACCGACTCCCTGAAGAAATCCAGGTTCGGCGGCAAAACATTCTTGATGGACTTTCCGCACAAATTAACGGACGACTGTCCCAAAAGCTTGGACGCACCATGGTTCACGGCCTTGATTCGTCCGGCATCATCGTAATAGATAACACCGTCTTCGATCTTGGTAATCAGCTTTTGCAAAAGCCAGAAGGCGCCCAAATCACGAAACCTAGCCGACGTATAGTACTGGCCGCAAAGCAGGGCCAGGAATAACGTCAGGAACTGGTGCCACACAAAGAACTGGAACCCTCCATGCCATGCGCCAAAATCCTTGACAACCGGAATCACAAAATCAAACAAGACGGCAACGATGAGGCACAAGGTAAAGCTACCGGCCATATAGGCCCCCGTATACTGTACCGTCAAGTCCAGGGAGTGAATCGATCCGCGCAAAAGCTGGTAGATAATAATCAGGCAGGGGGGTAAAAAGAACAGCACATAGACAATGGTAAAGGTCTTGAAAATCGGAAGCCCATCAAAAGGATGGAATCCGAAAAAGTCAAATTCAGACACCACATTGGGGCAAAAGACAAACACGCTGGTAAGCGCCAAAATGACAAAGGTTCCCACAAAGCCGGACATAGTCTTGAAAATCGTCCGGCGAGTGTACAGAACCAATTCGCCCATGTCATAAACGGCAACACCTACGCGCACCCAGCATAAAGCCTGCAAGCCAAAAAGAAGCTGACGGCCAATGTAGAGGCTCGAATCGTCAGGGGACATGGGTCCACTGAAAAAGATGATGCCCAAAATACTACAAGCGTTCCAGGCAATATTTGCAAGCACCATGATGCGCAAGGGTTTCGGCAAACGGCGTGCCGTCATCTTGCGCTCTAGTAATACCGGGTAATAAAACGATACAATAAGGGCTAGTACCGAAAGCACCAAAAGATATGGAGAATCGGAAAACAAGCTCTCAGACATTTTATTTTACCCGCTTGACACCAAATGTGGACGTTTTATCGTAGGAGTTCTTGTTGCTGAACTTATCCGCATTCTCAGAATTGGGGTTCGCAACGAACTTAGTATCCACTTGCAATTTATAAATATAAGCGCCCGTGGCAACAGCCCTTCCCTTTTCTGACTGGATTCCGACCTGGGTATTGGCCCATTCCACGTAGAAAATGACCTTACCCGACGAAGAAAGGTATTCGGCAGAGGGAACAACGTATTTACCCGACACTCGGTTCACGAAGCTGCCCAGGTTCGTGTAAATCGGCATATCGTAGTTGACTTTCAGGCTATCCCAGGCGGCAGGATCGCCACCCGCAGAGCCACGCGGCACGGTCATCTCGATTTTCCAGATAGCCCCCTGAATACCGGTAGTATCGATACCCTGGGCAATCACCTGGCCGCCACGAATCAAGTCCAGCTTGTGGGTTACGGGGTTCAGCACGTACAGGCGCATATTATCCTGAGCCTGCACCTGAGAACGGAAATCACCGCCCGAACGAGCTACGCCGCTTTGAGCAGCTTCATTTTGCATGGTCACGACAAACTTGATTTTCGGATCGCCGGCACTCATAATCGGAACCCACGGGGCATCCGTCGCGGGCATGTTGCCCAAGGCATCCCGCAGGGCGCTGAATTGCTTCGGTTGCAGGCGCACATAGTCGCCATCACCTACAGTAAGCGGACTCTTCTTGTCATAGAACGCATTCATGCCCATCTTAGACGCCGAAATAGTCAACGTCTGGACAGAATGCTTGTAAATGGCCGTATCGCTGTCAGAAATCTTTTCGCGGTAATACACCAACGAAGAATCCGTAACGTTTACCGGTTCACTCAAGTCAAGGTCAAGGAAATCAATCTGGTCGGACTTGGACATGTCAACGGAGGCTGCCACAATCACAGGACCAACCAAATCCTGTCCCAGCACCGAGTTCATTTCGTACGAAGCACCGGAGCCCAAATGCTGCGCCACCAGGCCAGCTCCAGAGACCGGCATTCCCTTGAGCGTGCCTTCGTAGGTTCCGCCAGTAATACCGTAGCTGAAGGGCGAAGGCAGGCTGATAGTTGCCGTCATGCCGTCTGCAGCATATTCCGGAACAGATCCTGATACCCAGAGGGTTTCGGGAATCTGGATGCCGAACACAAGGGACAAGCTATCCGGGTAATGCTTAGGATCTATGGGACGTTCATATTCGATGTAAATGTATTCGGCATAGCCGTCTTCGTTCTTATCCGAAATAGAAGCGTACGTCATAGGCACCGGAATCAACTTAAGCGTAATGGGGAGCTTTGGCTGACCGCAGGTGGAAGAAACTTCGTTGCCATTCTTGTCTTTAATGACACCATTTGCCAACAGCTGGGCAAACATGCCTTCGGTCACCACGGAATTACCGTTTGCATCAAAGTCCACTTCGAATTCCCACACATTCATAGATTCATTATAAATCTGCGAGAACCTGACCGTAGGTGCATTCACCTGGGTAGTGCCATTCTTAGCGAATAAATTCACCGACCAATCGGTACCCGGAGCTGAAATCGGTTCGCTGAACTGCATATACACGCGGTCACTCTTTGCCGTATCCAGGCGTTCCAACACAGCCACTGCCAAGAGCGTCGGAGCGACACCGTCTTGGTAGAAGTCCGTATGACTTTCGACCGACGAGCCCACATTAGTGTACAACGTAATGGAGCCGCTGGGAGCAGTATTGACAGAGGTGTCCTTGATGTTGGCCTTTACCACCAGATTCCTGCCACTAAGGCTAATGACATCGGTCGAGGTAATCGTATCGGTACCGTACACAAAGCTCACCGACTTGAAGGACTGCTTTTCCTGATACTCGTTCGAAAGAGTAATATTGATTGCGTCAGGCACATTGTCGCAATCCGTATCCACCATCTTGGCCAAGTCAATAATGGGCCAGGGCGGAAGTTCTTCGATATTCAACTTTGCATAGGCAACATCATAATCGAATTGAGTCGATGTTCCAGCCGCCTTCGCAAACAAGGTAGTCGTCAGGACTTCTTCGGAACTTACATAGAATACGGCTTCGCCGTTCACCAGCTGAATGCTGGTAACAGGAATCGTTGCCGTCATGGAACTCCAGAAACGAACGTTTCCAGAAGTCGTTCCCAATTCAATAGAAATATTCACCGTATCCAAAAGCTGGGCAAGAGAATCCAGCAGGTAAACATGGACTTCAACCCTCTTGGGGTTCGAAGGATCCGAGGTCCGGTAAGTTGTATAAGCATTCTTGTCGAAAGTGAGGAATCGCTTTTCCAGCGGCGTGGTAATGGTATCAATTTCCACATTACTACGCACCACGGCGCAAGCGCAGTCGTACTTATTCTTCCCAGTATAACCCGGCAAACCCGCAACGTGATTGTGCCAGCTTACCCATTCCATATAGTTATTGCCATAAGCAAGGGTCGTATCTTTATTGAACACGTAAGAATCCATACGCGTTCCATTGTCATAAACAAAATTCTGCGGTTTTCCATTCATCTCCAGGTCATCCAGAATTCCTGTCGGAGTAACCTTGCTATAGCCCTGGTAAGTAGTCTTGTAATCTTCTTTTTCAATAGAATAATAGGGACTCATGAAAGGCTTTTCAAAATCAAGAGTAACCGTACGGTGTACCTGAGGTCCGTTTTCCGGCGTATAGTCCGGGCCGTAGCCAAAGATATGCTTGCCATGGTAATAAACAGTCACGTAAGGGTCTCGGGTAAAGGCGGCCACTTTTTCTCCGTTCGCATCATATTCCAAGTCAGTCGTTTCGGACAACTTAAAGTACGGCCCGTTCTTGAGATTAATCCCTTCGAAGTATTCGGGATCATCACTAGCCGTATGAGGCCTAATCGACCACCCATTTTCAAAATCCTTAAATGTTCCCGATTCAAACTTAAGCTGGAAAATCATACGACCGGAAACAGTAAGCGTATCCTTAATCGTTACAGGCAAATAGTAATTGATGCCATCCAATTGCAAACTTCCATAGATAAGCCCACCCTGTACGATCGACGTCATTTGTCCATTGCCCTTCCAATTCTGGCTCATATTTGCCCATTCAAAAGGTTTAATCGTACTAGGAGACTTAATAGTGTTTGTATCTCCTAAATAAAGTCGTACTTCGAAATCATAAAAATCCAAAGTATCGTTATTCGTCAACGTAACCCAGAATTCAAAGCAATCTTCCCACTTAGAGCAATCCGCTTGGTAACTACTGGGTTTGATGAAAATGGCCAAATCCGCATAGGAGGCTTCACTTTCGGTAGTAAAGCTGTAACCAGCACCACCATTGTTATCGTCCGACATGCCCGAAGAAACGCTAAAGTAATAAGTGGTTCCCGCCTTGAGATTTGTGAGTGTCACCTCGTGGAACAACACCGCCCCATCGCTTGACACCTGGGTTTCATTAAGCGCCGACATCGAAGTTCCGTAATTCACCACGCCATTGGAACGAATATCGGTCCACCAGTAAATCTTGGCACTACGGTTATCAACCTGGCAAATTGTCACACCGCTAATGTTGGGCTTCACATTGGTCATGGTAAATTGATACCATTGCCCATGATTGTCATCGGTAGAAATATTGCGTTTGGTATCCATTCCTTCCAAGAAGAAGTAGTAGGTCTTGCCCATTTCAAGACCTTCGAGCGTCACCTCGCCGCCCTTAGAGGCCGTTTCTTGCTGCACGGACTTGGCTCCCATCTTGTCGGGAGTCGTATTGTAGAACACCGTCACGAGTGCAACTTCATTGGCATCCCAGCTTACAATGGCAGAAGTTTCGGTAATCGGAGTTCCCTGAATGTTACTGAACAAGGGACCATCATAATCAGGCGGAAGCGACTGCGCCAAGCTCTGCGCCGGAAACAGGAACTGAGCCGAGAAGTCAATGCAGGTCTCGGTCGATGTATACTTTTCCCAGTCTTCAATCAAGGTCTTGTCTGGGGCACGTCCACCCATCAAGGCACCAATAGGGCACCTGTATTCATAGGGCATGGCACCGGCATTATAGCCATCGGGGTTTGCCGAACGGTTATGCGGATGCTGCGGGTTCTTGTCACCAGCACCCATCAAGAGCGAAATATCCCAAGGGTTTGCACCCAAGACATAGTACATATTGTCTAGAGCTACCTTCAGGTAACCTTCGTCTTTCGTCAACTCGTACAACAGGAACACAGCAACTGCAGACCCCATATTGTAGCGCATCACGCCCCAATCGAAGCTTGTCCACACCAAGTTATATGGAGGGCCGACATGAAGGCTAGAAGATCCTTCGCGAGGTTCGGCATCGCCTGATCCCGGATAAAAAACAGCAACGGAGTCATAAAGTACCCCCCCCATTTCAATTCCACTTGAGTTGGTTTGAACTTGCTTACGGAAGGAAGCCATCACTCGCTTAGACAACATATCCCGTTCCTTTTGGGATATATTGAATTTTGTTTCATATTCAGGATCATTCAAAATCAATTTCTGCATAGCAAACAGGACATAGGCGAAAAGGTTCTGGTAGTCAGTGGCCCACGAGTTATTAAAACCGGATTCCATAGCCATCACCCCTCCCTCAAAGAAGGCCAAATCATACTTGGCATGGGCATTTGAATCCAAGTCCTTGTTTTTATATAAATCATAAGCATAGGACGTGTCTCCGGTGGCATACCAAAGCGATACTGCGGCAGCGGCGACATCGTCTTCGCAAAGGCCCATGCCAGAATAGTAGCCCTTTCCTTCAAATTCAGGATTCTTGTGGCGATAGGTCGTCGCCTTACCCTTTCTCGCACAACCATCAGAACCAGAATAATTTTTGTATGTCGGCATCACAATTTTCGAATAAATGGTCTTTGCCGCATTAAGAAGAGAATCTGCATAAACCGGATTATAAGGTTTGATACCAGCAGCCACATTCGCCAATGTCGCTGCATAGATACCAGCCACATTCGTACCAATTCCACTGATAACAAAACGATCCGGGCCGCCCTTCGTTCGCTTCTGTTTGTCTTGACGCTCAGGCAAATCCCAGTATTCATGATCATAATCACTCATGCCCACGGTATGGTACATATCGCCCTTTTCAATTAGGCCGTCTTCTACCGACGCATTATAGAGTTTCATAATGTAATCCGTACCGACTTTGGCTTCCCACAAAATATCCGGATAGCCATCCGGTATGGTATCGCCATAAGAATGGCCAAAGCGGTCTTCAGCCTTGTCCTGATATGTCAAGTAAACCAGGGAAAGCACATAAGAGGTATAGCCCACTGTTTCGGCGACTTTAAAGTGGTCACCGCAGTCATGCCAACCACCCGTCAAGTCATGACTCACTTCTGAACCGTCTTTCAAATGGCACGGCGCATGGAAATGTGAATTGGTATTGCCGCAACGCTGAATGCCAAAGAACATCAGGGACTTTTCAAGAATTGAATTATATATAGACGGGTGAATATGGAATGTTGCCGAAGTATCGCTCCCTACCACCACAAAATATTCACCCGGCGAACTTGGAGAAAAGCCCGTAAAGTCCGCCCTATAAAGCGCTTCTTTTTCAGTACTGACAGAATCCAGATTTCCGAACGTATAAAGATTATCCAACGAATTAAAGGCACCCCTCACCCAAATGTTCGGTTTAATGACGCTGGGGGTAATCAAGCTTAAAGAACCGCTCCAAGCCTCGGCACCGCTATTGGCGTCAATCAGCTTGAACTTGGTATCCGACGGATCTGCCACGTAGGCGTACTTGTAATGATCCGGCCTATAGCCAGCCTGGTTCACGCGAATGACTCGACGGTTATAGACATTCATCGAATCCAGATAGCGACGGCTGTGCACCTTGTCGGTACGGTCAATATCAGGCAGAGCATCCGCCAGGGCAAAGTCCATGGCGAAGAACACCAGCAACAAAACAGTCTTTAACACGTTCTTCATAATTTTACTTTTCCTCCCACAAATAATTAAAAAAAAGAGAATGCGCCACCCCCTGGCACATTCTCTTCCATTTTTATTTTCTAGCTCTTCTGAAACCGAACGTCTTGGTAAACGTATCGCTATCCTTGAACGTTTCGGTGCGGTCACCTTCGTCAGCTTTCTGCGGCAGGTAATCGCTCTTCGCATCGGTCAGGAACTTCGCGATGTAAGGACCTGTACCAATCTTCTTGCCCTTGGAGCTAACCGGATAATCCACAGGAGCGCACCATTCCAGGTAGAGCGTCAAGACGCTACCCGCAGAAATGTAGTCCTGCATCTGCGACGACATAAAGGAATAAGTGGCCTTGTTCACGTAAGAGCCCATATTGCTAAAGGCATCCATTTCCAGCTTAACCTTGTAGTCGCGCTTTGCCTCACCCAATTCTGTCTTCTCGAGCACATCGGGCAATGCAATTTCGATCATAAACACCGGACCAGCATGGTGGTAATTCCTGATCGGAGCACTGAACACATCGTGCAGTTCGCTTTCACCTTCGGCCAGCACCACTGTTTCTCCGACTTTATCCAGAGTGGTCAAGCGGAAGTTGACATCCTGACTCAGCGGAATGCCTCCGTAGTAAACAGAATCCGGGCTCCTGGACTTGGTCACGCCATCCACAGCCGTAATCGTAAACCTAATCTTCGACACAGAACCCGTCACCGGCACCCAAGGCGTTGCGTATCCAGCATACTGGCCGGACTTATCCTTAAAGTAACTCGTTTCGGAATCCGAGATCAAGCGCACCGAGTCCGCAATCCAAATGGCTTCATCGTATTTGTGCCTGTAAGTCAGCTTAGCCGAAGTCGAATTCACGATATAATTGAGCGACAACTTGGGATTCTGCTTGGGACTATAGAACACTCCCGCCTTGCCATCGCGATTGCGTTCCACCACGTAGGGGTGATCCGATATCGTATCCAAAGGTTCAGACATCGTAAGCGTCAGAAAGTCCTGCGAGCCATAATCGTCTTCCTTTGAATCAATATCCTGCCATACGGCGCTCAAAATAACAGGCGGGCACTTATCTACAACCGGGTAGAACTTGTCAAAGAATCCACCTTCAGGGCCAAGACGCGGTGTCACGCGGCCATAAGTTTCATAAGGTCCCGTAGTCGATCCGTAGGCAAAGGAATTTTCGGATGTGAACTTGATTGTAATCACCGAAACAGTATCGTCCACCGTCACAGCTACGACAGAAGAATCCGGGCCCAACACGTTTTCGGTATGCTGGCCGTATTCATAGGTATGTTCCCATTCCGGCAGCAGGTTCCTAACTTCGCCATTCAGGCCCCATTCCACCACAAAGCTATCCAACATGTCCTTGGGACGGAGCTTCTTTTCGAATCGCAGATAGAGTTCGTTGACATAGCCGTCACCTTCGGGGTCACGCATTTCGGCAAGGGTAACAGGCACCGGTCTCGGCGTTTCAACCACCTTAATCTGCGTACAGGCCTGGGCAGGATCCAGCAAGTTGAGAGCCTTGTCGGCCACCATATTCGGCTTGACCGTTACCGTCACACCTTCCTTGACAATGTTACCATCAGTATTGCCCGTGATAGCATAGAGCCAGCTCTTGCCGTCATTACTGGTTGTTGCCTTGCCCACCACGTTGATGGCGGCACCCGTGGCACCCATAATTTCCAGGGGCCAGGCGCTTGCCGAATTCAGCATCACCGGTTCAGTAAAGGCAATCATCAAGGTATCCTGTTCATATTGATGGTCAGGATTTTCAAGAATCGTCACGCTCAAAAGCTGCGGCAAAATACCATCGGTAATAGCCATCTTGCTAGCATTGGTAGCACCTTCAGCCTTCATGTACACCGTCGACATGCCCGAGGGTGCCGCCGTCGCTTCAATTCCAAGCGTTGCAGGCAGCTCAATGGTCACGACGTCTTTGTCTCGAGCCTTCGAGGCGTCAACCTTAAGCGTAACCGTGTCGGTCATGCCTGGCAAGTACACGCGAATACTGTCGAAACTGTATTCGTCAATAAGCACATTGCTAAAGGAAACCTCCAACTTGTCGGCAATGTTGTCACAGTCGCTATCCTTGGCCAAGACTTTGGTCGGTTCAGGATACTTGGACTCAGAGTAGAAGCTCTGCTTCGAAACATCTTCCTCGTCATCGGGGTCAATATAAATCACCTGGATCGTATCACCTGCAAAGAACGAAATCTGGGTGCCGTTTCTTGCTTCGGGAGCCACGGACAAAGCCGTAATTGCAGCAGAGCTCTTGAAGCTACCCGGATTCGAAGCATCTTCCACCATCTTGACCTTCAAGGTGTCATTCTTTCTACCGTTAATCACCAGGACTTCAACCGGAGCCGAAGAGCCGGCCTTATCCTTGTCGTTCAGGTAAATGTAGAAGCGGGTATTCGACGGATCTGCAGGAGATGTCACCGGGTTACCCTTTTCGTCCTTAATGGTAAGGCTAGAAGCCGTAAGGTTGCCGCGCGTAAACTGCACGTAGTAAGTGCGATTCACAAAGGTACAACCACCATTTTCGGAACATTCTTCACATTCAGGGTCAGCACCAGCAAAAATGGTCAAGTCGATCTTGTTACTACCGATCTTCATCTTCACCGGGATATTGAGGGACCAAAGTCCGGTAGAGTCAATTACGCCACCGCCATCGGTCACATTATAGTGAGCAATCACCTCGCTATTATCCGAAATCAAGAAGATTTCGTTACCAATGCGATCCACATGAGCCTTGATTTCGGTTCCGTTCGCCCAAATGCGGGTAATATAGCCACCTTCCGTAATGTGGGCATAACCCTTCACATACACCGTGCTGCTAGTCTGGTCAATCTGCACATAGGAATTGTTAGACACATTGAATGGAGCATCCAGGGTCACGTCCATTTCGTAATGCGCCTTCTTGGTGGTCATTTCTTGACGAGATGGGCTGTAACCCCAAATGAATTCGTTCTTACGGTAAACCGTAATATACGGGTTAATCGCAATTTCCACATCGGAGTCGCCATATTCCTTATCTTCTTCCGGCATACCGGCATAATCGGCACCATCCACGAGGAATTCGTGCGGACGCCAAGACCAGTCGCCCGAATTTTTATCCATTCGCTTTTTCGGTTTTGTACGCAGGGTTTCACAAGTCTTAAAGCCATCATTCGAAAGGCCCTGAGAGAATGCAAAGTCCAAACGAATTCTAGAAGCGGACTTCATTTCAGTGCCGCCAAGAGGTACGGGGAAATAGTAAGAATACTTACCCGTAGCAGCATCATAGGTATCGTCCAAACGCTGAGGTCTTGCATTTCTCATAAGATAACGAACATCATTACCGACATCCTTTCCATTTTTATCGAGGAGCGGATGGTTAAAGCCTGCTTCATCATAAGCCTGCGGAATATCCACGTCAATAAGCATCCCACAATTATCCACTTCTTCGGGCAAAGCGGTAAAGTACATACGCAATTCAAGGCTATCGAAGGGTCTGGATTCGTTATTGTAAATATTCAAATTCAAGAAATCAAGACCGCCAAATTCGTACTGGTAAGCACGGACGCTAAAGTCGTACCAGCCCACCGGAGTAGTAAACCTAAGCATGTCTCCCGTCTTATCATCCACATTGGTGAACTGGCCATTGCTTTCCACCATGTAGTAGTAGGTTGTCTGTTCCTTAAGGCCACCAATCTTCACATAATGGAACTTGGTCGGAATGCCAGACACGTCGGCATTGCCGGAACCGCTGTTAAAGGCGTATTCAGCAGCCGTCGTATGGGGAATCGTATCCCAATAAACCTTAGATTCGTATTCACCATTCGGGGTGTACCACATGATTTCGGCACTATCGCCAAACATGTTACAGACGGTCACGTTGGTAATCTGGGCACTTTCAACCGAGTTGAGGGTGGTAAAGCTAAACGGTGTCTTGGTACTATCGACCATGTACTTGAGCGTAATGTTTTCTGGATTATAGGCATTTGCGCCTGCCGTATAGAAGTAGTAAGTGGTGCCGTTCTGAAGTCCGCGCAAGACAATTTCATGTTGCACGCCCGCCACATTGTTTTCGGGGACCACCGTTTCGTTCATTGCATTTTCGCTAGTACCGTAATAAAGGCTCACCGTACCACGAGTAGAAAGCTTAACCATCACAATAGCAGAGTCCATGCTTACGTGGCGAATTTCCACACTCACACCCGGAGCTATCGTGCGGTCAAACTTGGCTGCAGCAAGCATGCCCGAACTTACGAGAGTTGCAGCGGCATCGATACAGGTTTCAGACTTATGATAGTCTTCCCAGCTTTTATTGTCAGGAACCATTGAATTTTTCGTCCCCGGCACAACGCCACCATAAAGAGCTCCCACAGGCGGCCTGTACTTGTAAGAAGCACCCGGCATATTCTTGCCTTCGGGGTTGGCGGCACGGTGATGGGGGTGAGCATCGTTCTTGTCACCAACACCCAAAATGTACGATACATCCCACGGGTTCACTCCCAACAAGTAGTTCAACTGGTTAATGGCCAACTGGTGCATTTCGTCAGCTTTCCAGTCCACAGCCCCCATATTCGGGAGTGTCAAATTCTGCTTCTCGATATCCTTTGCCACATCGGCGTAGGCCAAGACTTCAAAGATATTGCCCGCCTGGTAACGGTTGTAAATCCAGTCCTGGTCAGTCTGCATGGAATACCAAATCGGGTCATACTTCACCTCATTCATTTTCCAGCCAATTCCATTCCAGCCAGTACTCTTAGGCAACACAATCGTCGCGGTACCTTTACTGACATCGCCCAAATTGAAAATCATGTTCACGATACAGTCTTCAATTGCGTTAAGGCGTTCCTCTGCAGTAAGTCCGTACTCGTTGATAGCCTTATTTTCGTCAGCAAGAATCAACTTATAAAGAGCATAAGTGGCATAGGCGTAAGAATTTGCCCAGCTGGTGTTCTTGCCATTTTTCAAGAAACCTTTGTCAGGCGACACAAACCAGCCACCCTTGAAATAGCCCGGGCCGTCCTGATCAGGCAGCACCTGACCGGTATACATATTCGAATTACGGATCATGTCATCGGCATATTCCTTTTCGCCCGTCGCATAAAGGAGGGCCACAGAAGCCAAAGCCATGTCATCCACGAATTCGTTGTTACCGTTATAGGCCGGGCTAGACCATCCCGCAGCCTTCGTATTGTGCGTGAACTTTTTCCCTTGGGCAAGATCCTTACCGAACTTATACATTTCCCTAGCAACCTTCAAGCAGCTGTCAGCGAAAGGTTTATCGTATTCGGCGTACATTTTACTAAGAATAGCCAGACCTGCAGCCGTTTCGCCACCGATATTGGCACCGATTTCGCCCATGCGCACCGTTCTAGAAAGCGGACCTCCTCTGCGGAGAGCCGGATCCCCCTTGCTCGGGTCCATAGGCAACTTGTCCTGGGTTTCCGGACGGCCCCACCAGCCGTGGTCCGAACCAAAATCACCCACAGAAAGGGCCATATCGTCAATGACCCCCTTTGCACGTCTGTAAGCTCGCAACACAAAGTCAGCACCATGCTTTGCTTCGCGCAACATGTCCGGGATACCATCCCTATTGACGGTTTCGCCATGGTTAAAAGCGTAGTGGTCTTCGTCAGCGTCCGCATTCGTTGCGGCCATCAAGGCTGCCACCATAAAGGCATACATCTGGGTCTGGGATTCTTTCAGATGGTCACCACAGTCATAATAGCCGCCTTCCAGAGTTCCCGCCAGGGACTGGTCAAAAGTATACACACCGGAATCTGAAGATGCACCACCATCCAAGGTATGGCTTGCCGGGTGGAACCAGGAATCGCCATAACCACTACGGTTAATTCCATAGAACTTCAGGGCAGCGTCCTTCACCATGGAATACACCTTATTGCTCACAATGAAGGTGCTGGAAATATCGTCGCCCACCTTGATACGCAGTCGGGTTTCCGTAGGAACGTTGCCCGGAATACGGCCAATCTGGATAATGCCGGACTGACCGGTAATATCCACCTGATAACGTTTCTGGTCATTGGTGGCCGCATTTGTACCAGCAATAATAGTCCAGTCAGAAGACGTTTGCTGACCGCTACTGGCAAATTCTCCCGTCACCTTCGGATTCAATGATTTACCATCGATATCCACCACTTCAAAAGAGCTCGCCGTTCCAATGTAGTAGAACTGCTTTTCGGGGTCGCTTTCCAAGTAACCGGCCTGGTTAATACGAATCGGCGACATGCGGTAATTAATCGCATCCAAATAAGCCTGGTTCAAGGTATCGGGAATAAGAGCGTTCGGCACATAAGAGGCCGGAGTGCGGTTCTTGGGCACCATGTTGTGCTTAACCGTCACCGTTGTATCGTAATGATCAAAGACAGTGCTATCCCAAGTTAGCGGATAGATCGGGCGAATCAGGTCGTAGGGAGTAGGTTGTTCTTGTTCGGCGGCAAAGGCAACCGAAACAAACGCAGCCATGGTTAGTGCGGCAAACAGATTCTTTTTAACAGGCACAATAGCCTCCTTTATAATACAACCAACACGGGTACTGCTGATACCCGTTTCAAAGATCCCAAATACACAAATCTAAAAATAGATTTATAATGCTCAAAACGGACTACCTAAAAACAGAAAATGTTCCCTTTTTGCTCTCAAAAACGGCAAAAATCGATGATTTGAAGCACGCTATTTTACATAACAGATTTTAGTAAGAAACGCGCAGAGCGAAGTTTAGAGAAGTTTACAAAATAGACTGTATAAAGGAAAACAAAAAAGGCCGACACCCGTAGGCATCGACCTCGAAAAATCTGTGGATTTCAAACCGCTAGATTAGTCCTTGCCGGTGAAGATGATCACGAGCACGGAGGCAACGAAGGCGGCAGACACGATCAGGAATTCCCAGGGGTTTTCCATGATGGTGGACTTTGCAGAACCGGCAGAGCTATTTTCGAGAGCAGCCTGTTCTTCGGCCTTGGCCTTGGCAGCTTCTTCAGCAGCCTTCTTTTCTTCTTCGGCCTTGGCGAGAGCAGCGCTATCGACCGGAGCTTCTTCAGCCTTAGCTTCGAGCACTTCGGCAGCGGCAGTATCCTTGGCAGGTTCGGCAGCTACAGCGGCTTCGGCAGCAGGTGCAGCGGCAGCAGAGTCAGCCGGGGCTGCAACGGGAGCGGCAGCTTCAGCAGCAGGAGCAGCGGCTTCGGCAGGTGCAGCAGCTTCAGCGGCAGCAGGTGCTTCGGCAGGAGCGGCAGCGGCTTCAGCCTTCGGGGCTTCAGCAGGGGCAGCAGCAGGAGCGGCTTCGGCCTTCGGAGCTTCGGCGGCAGGCTGTGCAGCAGGGGCTGCGGCAGCGGGAGCAGCAGCTTCAGCCTTCGGGGCTTCGGCAGGAGCAGCGGCAGCAGCAGGAGCGGCCTTTTCAGCCGGGGCAGCAGCCTTGGCATCCTTAGCGGCGGGGGCTGCGAAAACAACAGCAGAGGCAAGCACGGTTGCCAACATGAGAGTCTTGATCTTCATAGTATCCTCTTCAGTTTAAACTTTTACGGTGTAAAAAATAGTACATATTTGGGGCTTTCGCCAACATTTTCATAAAAAAAGTTCAAATTGTCGCCTATTTTGTACCTTTTATCGCAAATTTGAGAAATATATCACACTCAAATCGGCAAGACCGCTCTATTTGGTCAAACATTTAGACGAAAGAACGGGCTTCGACCTACAGACGAGTGACGAAAGAAATTTTAAATTAAACGGCAAAAAAGATCAACCCCATCAACAGAGACACAATTATGGCATTCAAGTACGAAGCTACCGTGCAGCACGGTGAAGATACTACCGAATACGTAAACCTCGGCAAAGACGGCGTTACCGTTGCCGAATTCGAAGGCAAGAAGATCCTCAAGGTTTCCAAAGAGGCTTTGACCAAGATTGCCCAGGCCGCTTTCGAAGAAGTTGAATTCTGCCTGCGCCCGGCCCACACGGCCAAGGTCGCCAAGATTCTCCAAGATCCGGAAGCTTCGGACAACGACAAGTTTGTCGCCCTCACTATGCTCAAGAACGCCTGCGTTGCCGCCAAGGGCATCCTGCCGTTCTGCCAGGACACCGGTACTGCTATTTGCGTTGCCCACAAGGGCCAGCAGGTCTGGACTGGCTTTGACGATGCCGAAGCGATCTCTGAAGGTGTCTACAACGCCTACACTACCAAGAACCTTCGCTACAGCCAGATTGCACCCTTGACCATGTACGAAGAAAAGAACACCGGATGCAACCTCCCGGCTCAGATCGACATCCACGCCGAAGAAGGTGCCGAAATGAAGTTCTTGTTCGTCGCCAAGGGCGGTGGTTCTGCCAACAAGACTTATTACTGGCCGATGACCAAGGCACTCCTCAACCCGAAGTCCTTGGAAAAGTTCCTCGCCGAAAAGGTGAAGACTCTCGGTACTGCCGCTTGCCCTCCGTACCACCTCGCCATCGTGATTGGCGGTACCTCTGCCGAAATGAACACGCACATGGTGAAGCTCGCTAGCTGCGGCTACCTCGACGATATTCCGACGAGCGGTTCCGAAGGCGGCCGTATTTTCCGCGACCTCGAAATGGAAGAAAAGGTTCTGCACATTTGCCAGAAGACGGGCATTGGCGCCCAGTTCGGTGGCAAGTACCTGGTGCACGACGTTCGCGTGATTCGCGCTCCGCGTCATGCTGCAAGCTGCCCGGTTTCTATCGGCGTGAGCTGCTCTGCTGACCGCAACATCAAGGCGAAGATTGACGAAAACGGCCTCTGGCTCGAAAAGATGGAGCACCATCCGGAAAACTACATCCCGGCTGGCAACGCCGTGAACCTCGCTCCGGCAGTTGAAATCGATCTCGACCGCCCGATGAAGGAAGTTCTCGCCGACCTCACCAAGTATCCGGTGAAGACTCGCCTCAGCCTCAAGGGCACGATGATTGTGGCCCGCGACATGGCTCATGCGAAGATTGCCGAAATCTTCGACAAGCAGGAACGCGGCGAAGAACTCACGGACGAAGAAAAGACCGTGCTCAAGGTCGTGTCTGACCATCCGATTTACTACGCCGGCCCGGCCAAGACTCCGGCAGGCATGCCCACAGGTAGCTTCGGCCCGACGACGGCTAACCGCATGGACCCGTACGTGATGCGCTTCCAGAGCAAGGGAGCCTCGATGATCATGGTTGCGAAGGGCAACCGCAGCCAGGACGTGACCGACGCTTGCAAGAAGTACGGCGGATTCTTCCTCGGCTCTATCGGCGGTCCGGCAGCCATCCTCGCTGAACAGAACATTCTGTCCAACGACATCGTGGCCTTCCCGGAACTCGGCATGGAAGCCATCCGCAAGATTACCATCAAGGACTTCCCGGCATTCATCCTCGTGGATGACAAGGGCAACAACTTCTTCGAAGGACTGATTTAAAAGATGTTGCCCTTGTGCCAAGCGGATGCGGCTCGTTTTGACGAGCCGTAGAAGCGCGGAGTATTTGGCGTCGTAAGTTCTTTAATGCGATAGCCAAATACGGAGTCTCATTGGGGTAACAACTTCTTCGAAGGTCTCATTTAGTCAGATATCCACCCTTTCAATAGAAACGCCCCGCAAGCTAGAGCCTGCGGGGTGTTTTTTGGGTGTGTGGAGGAGTATTATTTTGTATTAGAAATTCGAACCGTCTTGTTGTTTGTCTTGATAACGTAAATGCCGCCGGGCAGGTTTATACGGACTTTATCCCAGACGCTCCGCATTGTGCTTTCGGTCGCTTGGAACGTGGTCACGTGGTTCCCGAGAACATCATATACTGCGACTGTCTGTGATGCTTTTGCTCGCTTGCTGAACTTAAGAGATTCCGTTTTGGGTGAGGCGATTGCAAATTCAATCCAGTCGAGATTGAAATACGGCTTGTCGATTCGAATCTTGAGCACATGTGCGCCTTCCGTAATCGCGGGCACGGAAACAGAGACTGTTTCAAACGTCTTCCAGTCGCCGGTGTTAGGTACCTCGATTTTTGCGATATCCTTATCATCGAGCAAAATGGAGAAGTAAGTGCTGTCGCTTGGCGATGCAACTCGCGCTGTGAGTGTGAGGGAATCGTTCTTGGACGCTTTTACCGTGTAACGTAACCAGTCATCGGCATAACCCCAGCCGTAAATGATGGCGCCTTCTGCGCTGTCGAGGCCTGCGTTGTCTTCGCGGTAGAGGCTGTTTTCGTTTTCGATATCGCTATCCAGGAATCCGCGGCCGTTGCCGCCTTTATCATAGTTCTCGACTTCGATTTTTCCGGGGATGGTAAGTGTATCTTTGAACGGTTCAATTTCGACTTTTTTGGAAATGTCAATTTTGCTTCCGTAACCGGCGGCGACGATGTTTGCCTGTACCAAATCATCAACAGAATCGGGCGGGTTTCCGATAGTCATCACACCTTCGAAGAACGTTCCTGCACCGCCGTCGCTACCGTCACCGCCGTTGCCGAGTACGATGGCGCCTTGCAGCTTGCGTGGGCTGTAGCCTCTTTTGCGCGGTCCGTCCCACATGGTGTTGAGGGTTCCTTTTTGAGCGCTGCCGCCCTTGAGCTTGAACGTTCCGTCATTCGGTCCTTTGAGCATGGCTGTTGCATAGTCGGCATCGATGGTTTGTGCGTCTGGCCATGGGGTGGTGTGGGTCTTGCCCCATTGCCAGCCAGCATCGTTTCCCTTGAATACGCCGTCTTCCAAGTCGGCGGCAACCCACGGGCCATTGCCCTGTCCTGGGCCACCCCAGTCCTTGTCGCTTCCGAAGTAGATGCATTCCATAGTTCCCGGGCCGTCATCGTTACCGGTCGTTTCTGCGTTTCCGTAGTTGAAACAGCACAAGTCGTTATAATGCCTGCCATCAACCACCATGTACATGGATTCCTCTTCATCGCCGGTGGCTACACCTTTGGTGTTGTTATTGCGGTAACCGGTGGCAGACCAGGCGTCGCGATAAAATCCGTAAGCCTTGCGCCCGCTGATGTAAATCGGGGCTCTGTTGGCGTCCGCTTCCTTGGCGCCTTCTTTTAGCCAATAGACTGGTGGCGATTTTTTCAGGTCGTTCTTGTAGCTGCTCTGGTCGTAAATAATTGAAATTGTGCATTTGGAACCTGCACAAAAGTCGTCTTGCACGGAGGATTTGACAAAGCCTCCCGGCTCTTCGACAGGAATGTCCTTGGTTTGCCCATCGGCACGCCGGACTTGGTAGAGGTTTCCACTGTAGCTGGAGAAGAGAGCTCGTGTCAAGCTGTGTGCGGCAACGCATGGTGTTTTTGCTCTGGCATAAATATCGCAAGGGCCTTCGTAAGCGATTGCTTGAGAGATTGTTGTAGCCACAACAAAGGCTGCAACAGACATAAGAGTGTTGTTGTTCATCCAAATATCCCCGTTTGGTGTATTGCTATATGAAAAATATTTTCAGAAAAAACGGTAATTTTCCCTTTTTGTAAGTTTCTATTGTATTTTTTTCAAAAGCGGCATAATCTTTAATCGTTTTTTGGGTACAGAATAGATTATTTTATTGATTGGATAATTGTCTTTTTCGAGAACTGGCCTATGCTGAATATTAACGAAATCAGTGATTACAGGGATATGCTCAAGAATTACTATACCCAGCGAAAGCTGGATATGCCGCTGTATTCCTATAAAATGATGGGCCAAAAGCTTGGACTCGATACAAGCCAAGTATTTCGTATTTTGAACAAGGAACTGCATTTGCCGAATCGCAGCATTCCTCTAGCTAAGGATTTGCTGGATTTGAAGGGACGTAGTGGTGAAATTTTTGAAATTCTGGTCGCGGCGTCCAAGACGAAATCATCAGCAAAAAAAGACAAGCTTTACAAGATGGCTTTGTCTCTTCAGGATGTGGATCTCCGAAAACTTAGCGCCAGCGAGTACCTCTTTTTGAGCAAGTGGTGGATTCCTGTGGTTCGCGCTCTTATCGAGATGAACGGTGGCCACGCCGAAGTTCCGCTTCTGGTGAAACAGATTTCGCCGACGGTCTCGGAAGATCAGGTCCGCGAAGCGATTGCAGTCCTCAAGGATTTGAAACTCATTACGCCGCTGGCTTCGGAACGCTATGCGGCGACAACGGCCAATTTTACTTCGGCGGGTTCGACCACGAAAACGGCTGCAATCCGTAGTTATCAAAACCAGCTTTTGTCTTTGGCGCAGGATTCCCTGATTGCGGTGGAACCCGCAAAGCGGAATATTTCATCTTTGTTGGTGGGAGTCGATGACGATTGCTTTGCCGACATGAACGAAATGACTCTCGAATTCCGGCGTCAGGTGCAGAGACGTGCCGCTGAGGTCAAAAAAGCGACCCGCGCCATGCAATTTGTTTTCGCCCTTTATCCGGTAGCCGACTTGTCCAATGACTTGTGGGCAAAAAAAGAGGGGGTGAAAAGATGAAAAAATGGATTTTAATCTTTGTTGCCTTGATTCTTTGCGCCTGCTCTGATAAAGATGTTGCAGGGATCAGTTCGGTTGAAACAGAAAACGCCTTTTTGATTCGCGTCGTTCGTGAAGATTCGATGCCGGCGGCCAATGTTGTCGCCCGTATTCGTTCTGCTGATTTTGTACGCAATGTCGCGGATGATTCCGCTGAGGCTGCGTTCTTTAAGGAGTATAAGGCGGATTCTTTGGGATGTATCCGCATTGATAGTCTCGCTGTCGATACCGCGATGATTGAAATTATAGATAAAGGAGAAGGCGTCATAAGAAAGATTCTCGCCGGTGATGTGCAGGAAGGTGATTCTGTTCAGTTCGTTCTGGAAAAAACGGGAAGCCTGCACGGGAAAGTGTATTTGCCGGAAGGCGTAGATTACGCATGGGTCCAGGTTTATGGCACGGACCGCCTTGTCAAAACGGATAGCAGGGGTTTCTACGAGATGGATTCTCTGGCTCCGTATGATGAATATGGCCTACAGGTCATTATCGGCGATACTGTGGTCCAGCAATCTGCAGAGGTCAAGATTGGTGGCGAAACGTCGTCCAATGTCTATGCGTTTGAACCGGACTCTGTGAAGGTTTTGGATTTTGAAACGGGAAAAGCGGATTTTGTTTTGGAAGAATTTGATTTGCGCGCAACGGGGTATCTGATGGTTACGGACACAAGCGTGGTGACTGTCCCGGCTGTCAGTGATGATGCGTCTGATGCGGTCGAGGATGCGGGTGCGGGCCGCGATGGCAAGGCTCTTCATTGGAAATCTTCTGCGGGATTTGGCGTTTGGTCAATCTTTGGAATTTGGATTTGCACTGAAAAATCGCCATGCGATTTGACGAAATTGGATTCCGTAGTTTATTATGTTCGCGGAACGGGGCATTATTCCTTTGCGTTCGAGGCTTTGGGAAAGACAAATGTTGAAGGCAAGGCTTTGAACCAAGATACACTTTTGGCAAAGGACGAATGGAAACGCGTTTGCGTAAAGCCTTCGGACTTTATCGGGCCGGATAGCAGCTGGGGCAACTTCGGATGGGATGCCGTGAAAAAGACGGTGACGACCATTTCGATATTGGCTTACGACGAAGCGGAAATCTGGATAGACGATATCACGCTTTACGGCATCAAGCCTAGTGACTTTGCCGTTAAATAACTTTATCAGTAACAGCTCGCCATTCGCCGGGCTTTAAATCGCCGAGCGGAACGTTCCCGATTTGCACGCGGACAAGCCGGAGCGTGGGAAATCCCACTGCTGCGGTCATGTGGCGTACTTGGCGGTTTTTGCCTTCGATGAGCGTGAGCTTCACCCAACTTGTGGGAATGTTTGCGCGGAAACGCACGGGCGGGGTGCGCTCCCAAATCCATGCGGGTGCTTCGACGATTTCTGCCTTGCAGGGCTTGGTATGGTAACCCTTGATGTCAACGCCTTTAGCAAGTTTACGGACAGCATCTTCGGTGATTTGTCCGTCAACTTGTGCTAAGTAGGTTCGCGGATGCTCGTATTTCGGGTCCAAGAGTTTCTTGATGAGTTTTCCGTTGTCGGTCAGGAGCAAGGCGCCTTCGCTATCGTGGTCGAGGCGGCCTGCGGCATACACTCCAGGCGGAAATCCGAAGCTGTCTAGAGCGGGGTGACCTGCTTCCGGTGTAAACTGGCTCAAGACACCGTAGGGCTTATTGAAAATAATGACGGTTGACATGCGCTAAAATGATAAAAAAAATTATATTAAGTCCATGATTGATATTTATGCTTTAGCGAAAAATCCGCTCGTGTTCCAAAAGCCGAGAACGATTACTTCGGCTTATATTGACGTGTCTGGAAAAATGGGACTTGCCCAAACGGTGCTCATGATTCAGGACAATATTACTGAAAATTTTGGTGCCATGAAAATGGACAACTTTGTCGTGAAGGAAAAGGGCGGCTTCTGGGTTGTATATAAGGCCAAGTTCAAATTCTTAAAGCGTCCGTACTGGCGTGACAAGGTCGTGACAACGTCTTTCCCGGCGGATAACCAGCTGATTCGCTTGAACGAAAATACGGCGATTACGACGATAGAAGGCGAACCGATTATCTTTGCTAAGCAGGAAATGTGCTGCTTGAGCTTGGATCGTCATCGTCCGATGCGGCTTTCTGCAGTGGATTTTCCGACGGAAGGTTTCCCAGAACCGTTCATGACAGATGACTTTGATCGCTTCAATGTGAAGCCAGAAGAATATCAGGAAGTTTATCAACAAAAGATACTGCCGCAGCATATCGACATGTCGCACCACATGAACAACATCGAGTATGTGAAGCTGGCGCTGAATGTCTTTAGTGCATCTGACTTGGAACTCTGCATACCGTCTGAACTTGAAGTTCATTACTTGGGCGAGTCCGAAGAAGGACAAATTATGAAGGTGTTCCGTGCGGACCACAACGGTGCAACGTACATGCGGATTCTCGACGAAACCGACCGCGCCGTCTTCGAAATGAAACTCAGAATGATGTAATTGAGTCTGTCATGCCCGCTGAAGCCTGTCATGCCCGCCGCCGAGCGGGCATCTCCTTATCCTAATTCTTCAAAGAACTCCGGACGGTGAAAGTCCGGCTTTTCTGTTTCTATACGGAATGCGCTCAGGTAATGGGGCGTATTTGCTTTATCAGCGCATTTGTAGAGGTTTCCGCGGGGTGGCGCCTCGAATGAATTTATCCCAAAAATTTCGGCGGGAATTTTAACAGTCATGCTCCAATAGACGGAATCGTCCTGGATGCTGGGCGTCGAACTTGTGCGGTGGATTTTGGCGATTGTCTCGAGCGGGAGCGTTTGTCTGTTCTCGCGGCTTTCTCCGCGGGCGGCAAGCATAAAGCCACGGCTCGTCGTCTCGAAGTTGAAGTATTCAGCCGGATTGGCTGGGTTCTGCAAAAAGATTTCCACGCAGGAATCTTCCCAACTGCGTCCGTTATCCTCTTGAACGGCGGCGCGGTAGCAATCAACAGGTTCTTCGACGGTGAATTTTACGGTAATGGCGCGGGGCGTCCAGGAGAACTCGGCTGTGACCATTGGGTGGATGATTCCCTGGTTGGCTGTCCATTTCATGTTCGGTTTCAAAAGCATGATTATAAGGTAGTAAATAGTTGTTAGTCATTAGTTAATTATTGAGATTACAGACTTTCTGATGACCACTGACTAATGACTATTGACCCTTTTTTATCGCTTTAATTTAATGCTAATAAAGTGCTAAAATGATTAACTTGTGTGAATTGAAAAAAATGATTAATCACTGATTAAATCGATTAATCACTTTTTTATTTGGATAAAAGTGCCGAAATTTGCTTAAATTCGCCGATTTTGCGGTTGGCATGTTTTTTGCATTGTAGTGTACGAATTCGCGAGAATGCGATTGCGTTCAAAAGGCGATTCGCTCATTAACCATCAAAAAATAGGAGGCCAATATGGCTGAAGAAAAAAAGGAAAAGAGTTATCCCAATGTCTCGTCGTCGTTTGATTGCCTTGCGGTGACCAACGTGCAGGTTTTCCCGTTCAAGGAAGGTGCCAATCTCGGGCACATGAAGGGGCTTGCGACCATTGTGCTCAATGATCAAATACAAATTCGCGGGCTTCGCGTGATGGACGGCGAAAATGGAATGTTCGTAGGCTATCCGAACGATCCGTTCTATAAGGGTGAAGATTACCGCAGCATTTGTTTGCCGATGACGCGCCAATTGCGAGAACATATCGAAAATTGCGTGCTTGAAAAATACCAGATGGCTGTGGCGTAAGGCAGGTTTACTTTGTTCCACAGAATCCGTTCTTATTGCTTGTTTGGTATAAAGGCTGTCCCTGTTAGTGTCGAGGTTGATTCATCTCAAGGTTTGCCTGGGTTTACGCTGGTGGGACTTCCTGATAATGCAGTGAGGGAATCTCGGGAGCGTGTCGTTTCGGCGGTGCGTTCTATCGGGAAAGTGGTGACGGGTTTCCGTACGACGGTAAACCTGTCGCCGGCGGATTTGCGGAAGGAGGGGAGCGCATTGGATCTTCCGCTGGCGATTGGAATGCTTGTTTCGACAGGAGAAATTGCGGTTGAACAGTTGGATCGTTATGTGTTTGTCGGGGAACTTTCGTTGGATGGTTTGTTGAAGCCAGTGAGAGGGGTTTTGTCCATCGCAATGAATTTGTCCGAGAATCATGGTGACATCCTTGTGATTCCGCGAGGAAATGTGCAGGAAGCATCGCTGGTGGAAGGTCTTCGTTTTGTTTGTGCCGATTCTTTAAGGGAATGCATCGAAATTCTGGAGCGGAATTCGAGTCAGGATGTGCATATCGCAAAAGGTATTTCGTCTTACGGATTGAAGGTGGATGGCTGCATTCCCGATTTTAAGAATGTGGTGGGGATGGATGGCGTGAAGCGGGCGCTTGAAATTGCGGCTGCAGGCGCACATACTTGTTTGTGAATCGGGGC
>JAEEGH010005095.1_pt1 | contig 33314 bp, 29 predicted proteins | sample 9134181 | NCBI WGS metagenome assembly JAEEGH01 (sample SAMN16246544, study PRJNA631951) | gut metagenome | biome: gut microbiome; feature: rumen; material: DP-attached | host: Bos | place: Iran: Karaj | collected 2018-10
CCAAGTGATATTATAAAACTTCAGAATGGCGATCTTCTGGTTTGTGAAAGTGCAGGTGACAGGCTTGCCCTCTGTGACAGAAATGGAGTTTTTAAGCGGTACATTGGAAGTCAGGGAATTTATGAAGGTCAGTTGATTGGACCTCAGTATATGGCAGAAGATTCCTATGGAAACATATACGTAACTGATTTTGGTAACAGCAGGGTTGTGGTATTTGATCAGGATGGAAATTCTCTTTTAAGTTTTGGAAGAAATGATGGAATTTTTCAGGGATTTTCTTCTCCTACAGGCATAGCCGTAAAAGATGACAGAATTTTTGTTGCTGACAGTGTTTACGGGGCAATTTACGAATTTGACCGTTCAGGAAACTACATTGGCAATCTTACTACAGAGCATGCAATTGCAAGACCTGAATGCATGAAAAACTGGGGAGATTTCCTTGTCCTTACAGACAGAAATAAAATCATTACTGTTGATACTTCTACAGGTTCTGTTTTTACAAATGCAACAACGGGAAACGGAAAGTCAGAATTAACAAGTGCTGTTCCTGACAAAAACGGAAACCTTATTACTACTGATTTCAAGGCAAATGAAATTTATATAATGTCCAAGATGCCTGAACTTGTAGGGGGATTTTTTGTTCAGATTGAAAGAGTTATTTCTGATGAGTTCCCAAAAGTTATTCTTGAAGTAAGCGTAGAAAACCGCCGCAGGGAACAGATTGTAGGTTTAAATGAAAGTAACTTCTTTGTAACGGAAAACAAACGTTCTGTTGCTGATTTTAAATATCTTGGATCTGCAAATAATAATGATATTTGTGACATAACTTTCATTCTTGATAAGAATTTAAGAATGGAAAACTACATTGAAGAGATAAATGATGCAGTTCGTGAAATATGTCAGGCAATGGGAAACCAGGGACAGGTCCAGATTATTTCTGCAGGCGAAATTCCTGTAATTGAATATACTGGTGGTCCGGGCAATCTTTTTGATTTTGATATCAGGTCTACAAAAAACAACTTTGCACAAAACAGCAGAATGGATCTGGCAATCAGACTTGCAGCCAATAATCTTATAAATGGTGAAAAGAAGAGGGCCATTATTCTTGTTACTGATGGATATACAGGTCAGAATTCCTTTGAAAGTTATACACTTTCCGATATAAGTGCATATCTGAACAATAATAAGATTTCATTATCCTGCCTCATGGTTAACCAGGGAAATCCTCAGGAAGAAATTAGTTATTTGACTGAATATACAAGTGGTAACACTTATTATGTATACCGGAATGAAGGGCTTTCTCCTGTCCTTCAGGATATTCTTGAAATTCCTGTGGGACTGTATCAGCTTTCATATAATTCAGCTCTGCCGATTGAATATGGAAGAAAGTATCTTCCTGTAGAGGTTGAGGTTTACCTTCTTAACAGGTCCGGAAGGGATGAAACCGGATATTTTGCACCTTTGCAATGATTTCTTTTAATCATTTTTATTATTTTTTATAAGCCGGGCTTTCTGCATTTTGATTTCTGGATGCTTTTTTTTCAGATTGAAAATTGCTTCTTCCAGCCTGGCTTTCTTTTCATTTTTTTCATTAAAAAAATCTTTCTGCATAGGAGAGTCGATTCCTTCAACTTTTTCCGCTGCAATTCCGAGAAGCCTTATACCTCGTCCGGGTATATATTTTTTTTGGAAAAGTCTTTTTGCTTTTTCAAATAAATCATCTTCATTTAAAACTGGAAGCTCAAAAGTTTCCTGAACAGATACTGTTGTAAAATCATCATAGCGAATCTTAACAGCAATAGTTCTGCTTCTGACTTTTTCACACCGCATACGGTAAAGAACATTTTGTGACAGTTCCATAAGGGCACTATCTATAACATATCTTTCTGCAAGATCTTCTTCAAATGTTGTTTCTGTGCTTATGGAATGATTTTTTGCCTCCGTTCCAAAAAGCATTTCCTTGTTACCACGTAATGCGTTATACAAAAACTGTCCCATATTTTCACCAAATATGGAAATCAAAAGCTTTAAGGGGCACTCGTAAATTTGCCTGCAGCTTTTAAAACCCGCCTGTTTAATTCTTTTTTGTGAAGCTTTTCCCAGTCCCCATACTTTTTCAAGAGGCAGGGACAACATAAAGGCTTCTTCCTGACCGTCAGGGATAATTGTTAAACCGTCAGGCTTTTTATAACCGGATGCAATTTTTGCAACATACATGCTGCTTGAAATCCCCACGCTTACTGTAAGTCCTGTGTATTTATGTACTTGATTTTTCAGATTCAATGCAAGTTCTTCTGGACTCCCATAAATTCTTTCTGTTCCGGTTATATCTATGAAGGCTTCATCAATGGACATTTGAATAACATCAGGAGAATACTGATAAAAAATTTCCATTATTTGCCGGGATACTTGCTGATACAGTTTGTGATTTCCTCTTATGAAAATTCCATTCGGGCAAAGACGGACTGCTTGTGAAAGAGGCATTGCAGAATGAACTCCAAATTTTCTTGCCTCATAGGATGCAGTAGAAACAACTGCTCTTTTATCACCAGGGAGTCCGCCTACTATCAAGGGTTTTCCCCTGTATTCAGGATGGTCTCTTTGTTCTACAGAAGCAAAAAATGCATCAAGGTCCACGTGCAGGTATGTTTTTGTCATGGATTCCTCTTTACAAGAATAGATTGTTTTTCATGATAAATCAGTTTTTTGTTTAATTCTGATTCATAAAATGCTTCAAGAGTAATTTTCTGATCATACAAGTTGTCGCTCCTGTAGATTATTTCAATTTCTCCTTCAGGATTATCTGGTAAAACAAAATAAACTTTATTAGTACCATCAAAAGTGTATTCGTAATTGCTTCCGTAAATTGGGGCTGCATCCTGACATTCTACACTGATTATGTAGCGGATAACTTTTTCCCTGGAATTTAAAACAAGATGTTTCATTTCAAGGCCTGCAAAAGTTGTCCTGCTGAAATCAAAGTCTATCTTTTCATCCGGACTTTCAATTATTGTTAAAGTATTTTCGCCAGCGGAAGACCGTTTTGTGTTGGTAAGAATAAATGAAGCATAAGTTACATAAGCTGCAAAATAAATACTGATTGTAATGCTGATTGAAATAATAATTCTTTTAAGGGCTTTCTTTCTTTTTAATTGTTCCTGATCATTGAAAATACCAAAAACAATTAAAATCCGTGACCATCCAAGTTCAAATGGATAGAGAATAAGGGCAAAGAGACAGTTCTGAAGATAAGAGAAATTTTTCAGTTTAGAAAGTTCTGCGCTGTCTGAATAATGTGCGATTGCATAGAGGTAAGGAATAAAAGGTACAATAAAAAGAATTGTTGCTATAAGAATAGTATGTTTTTTTGTAAAATAACTTCCCACAAAAACTAATGTAAAGAAAAGGAAAAATGGTAAAAGCATTGTTAAGTCGCTGTAGGTGAAAGTAAAAAGTGCAAAGCCTGCTGCAACCTGAAGCAAAAAACGGCTTGATTCAATAGAGGTTCCCCAATGGAACTTAACTTGAAGACTGTAAAGTAAAAAAGCAAATAAAAGGGAGATTATAATTTTGATTCCCAGAATAATTGCAAAATTTAAATTACTCCTGGATAAAGACCATTCCACTACCTGACAGATAAGGCCTGTAAATAAAACCATAAAAGGAATGATAAACCATGTCTTTGCTATATCCCTGCGAATCTGCCTTGTTCTTGCACTTTTTCTAAAAGTCATGAATACCAGAGAAAAAAGAGTCAGAAAGGAAAAAACTGAAAAAAGAATAAGAAGAAGGCCTTCCGGTATAAAAATTTCAGTTAATCCAAATCTGTAAAAGTCATAATTTTTTTCCCAGTCAGCATTTGTAACGCTGGATAATTCTTTCATCAGGTTTTTATACAGTTCCAGATTATCATCTGAAATTGATAAATAAAGTCCTAAAGAAGGAATGTTGTTTTCAAGAAAACTGGTAACCCTTTTATTTCCAGAAAGCATGCCGTTTTTATAGAGGTAAACGAATTTTGAAGGAAGCCAGTAGTCTAAGCCAGATATTTTTAGGGCTTTAATTGTAGATTTGAGAAGATAGGAAGGACTAACAAGTTTAGCTCCACCAGGAATAAGTTTTATAGTTGAAGAGGATTTTTCATTGTCAAGAAAAACAAGGGCACAAATCTGGTCTTCTTCCGAAAGATTTTCTGCATAACAGTCAGTTCCTGTTAAATGAACGGCATTATCTTTTGTAGAAATACGGGGATTGTCATTTGCCGTAAGAAGCAGCTGAAAATTAAAGGAAATTTCCCCTGTCTGGATTAATTCACGGGTTTGGGAGAGAAGATTTAGCAGTTCTTCTGTTTTTTTTAAAGCATAATTTTGAGAAAAAGAAAAAATAACTGTTTTTATTTTGTTGGAATTAAGGCTATCATCCGATAATAAAAGTGTATCTTTTGAGTCCGCTGAAGTGTTATCAATAGTAACTATGATGTTATGAGGATAAGATTCTTCATCGGAAGAGGAGAGGGACTGATAAACCGGAGCCCATTTTTCTTTCTTCAGGAGCTGATATAAAATTTCAGATATTTTTACTGGAGACAGGTTTTCTTCATCAGAAATTGAATAAGAAGGATTCATTTCTGCAAAAAAAGGAGAAATAAAGACTGATACTGCAGAAAAAACGAAGAGAATAAGGGCTCTTCTAAACAAAAACTTCATATTTTAACATTATCCTATTGGTATTTACTTTGCAATACCTTAGTAGTATACTATATGAAGTTAAAAATATGCCAATTTCAGGAGAAATTAATTAACCAATGGCCAACGAAAAGAAGTTTATACTGGATCTTCCTCTGAAAGTAATCCTTACAGAAGAAGGTGCTTCACATTTTATATCGAACAAGAAGAAGCTCCTTCGCTTTAAACTTGCGGATAATGTGGAAGAATATGGTATTTCACTTGATCATTTCTCACCAATGTCTATTCAGAATATGATTCTGGTAGATTATATCTCCAAAATTGAAATTTCCATGTCAGAATTTGTTACAAAGCGTCAGGAAATAATGGATCTTTCAAAAGTCATTGTTTATTCAATACTCTATAAGCAGTTTGACCGTGAAATATATAATGAACTGATTGTCTGCGATTGTGTTAGAAATCATAACCGAAAAAATCCATCACAACTTATCGATGAAAAGACCAGATTTACTGACAAGCAGTTGAGAATGACTCTGCAGACAAAAGAAAGTACAATTCAAAAGGCCAGACAGACAATTCTTGACCCTGTATGGAAGGGAATTATGTCTAACAATGATTTTACTCCTGAGGAAAAAAATGTTTACCTTCTCATGAGTGAAAAATTCCTGAACCGTCTTAGTCTGATGAACTGGCATATTATAACAAAGTTTTATAAGCAGGAAGGATTTTCTCAGATTCTTTCCATTTTGCGGCAGGCTCTTCAGGCCTATATGGACAAGTCAAAGGTTGCTGAATATATCTCTGTAATGGTTATGGAGCTTGCCCTTAACTGCGAAAATACAAATATGAGAAAAGAGGCCAGAATCCTTTATCAGGGAATCGAGAATTCGGATACTCTTATTTATGATCAGGATATCCGTGCTAAAATTATTCAGGAACTTGAAAAGAAACATGAATTCGTATTCCTTTCATGGAAACTTGGTGGTGGTTCTGCCTCTATTGGAAAGCAGGGACGTCTGCAGATTACCCTTTACAATAAAAATGATGAATTCCAGGAAGTAAAGGAAAGCATTGAAAGTAAAATGTCTGCAGATTTGAATAAGCGCTCACTTATTGATTACTACCGTCAAATGCCGGAAGGTCAGGAAGGTACAGACCTGGGTTTATATTACCTTTCTTACCTGGACGATGCATGTAAAAAGGTAAATGTTAAATTTGAATCTCTTGTAAATCAGTTTACTTCAAGTGATTTAACCGTTATTACCTTGATCTTTAACTTTTAAAAAATTATGTACCACCCGGCGGAAAAAAATCATCTGGCAATATTTACATTATTTCTTCTCATAGTATCCTATTCACTGCTTTCCTGCTCTGACTCTGTTCCAAAAATCAATAGTGTTAATCAAAGCGTAATTATGGATTTTTCAGATGAGCAGTCTCCCGCTGTAGTTTCCCTTTCTGTCTTTATTCAGTCTGATTCGGAAGTGAGAAAAATAGACAGCCTGACACTTACAAACGTGAATTCTTCATTATCCTGGACCTCCAGAACAATTGAGCTTTTACAGGGAAAAAACAATAAATTCTGGGCCGGTTATTCTAATTTCAAGGCTGTGCAGGGGACTTTTTTCCCACAGGGACGCTATACAGTTTTGATTGAAGACAAAGCAGGCAATGAAAGTGAAAGCAGTTTTATTTTAAATATTCCAGAAGAAATTAAAAAAGGAAATTTGAAATCAATCAGGGCATATTTGTCTGGAAACAGTGTTCAATTTTTGAAAAATATTGCAATATATGATGGTGAGAATAATCTTCTTTTTCTTGGTGAGGAAAATGAAAATTTTTCTACAGATGAACAGTTTATAAAAAAATATCCTGAGGGTGTAAAAAAAAGACCTGTTTATCTGGTTAATGGGGGAACTGTTACAATACTTTTTCCTTCTGAAGAAATTAATAATCAATCAAGTGAATCTTAATTTATTATAGGAGTTTATAGATGGGCCAAGATCAGACTGAAAAATCAGTTGAAATTGACAATGAGTCGGAAGATGTTCAGATAAAAAGACGGGGAATAAAAACTTTTGTTCTTCGTCAGGGTAGAATGACTGAAAATGAAAAGCGTGCTTATGATGAATTACGTCAGGTTTACTGTATTCCTTTTGAGCACAGAATGCTTAATTTTACTGAAATTTTCAATAATACAAATCCTGTAACAATGGAAGTTGGATTTGGTATGGGGCATGCAACAGTTGAAATTGCAAAGGCAAATCCTGAAATGAATTATTTAGGAAGTGAAGTGCATGTTCCTGGAGTTGGCCGGCTTTTAAGTGAAATTAAGAAGAATCAACTTAAAAATCTTTACATATTGAACCACGATGCACTGGAAGTTCTGGATGTAATGATTCCTGATAATTCTATCTTTGGATTTCATATTTTTTTCCCTGATCCATGGCCTAAAAAAAAGCATCATAAACGAAGATTAATTCAAAGGCCTCATACAGACATCCTTGCAAGAAAATTGTCTCCCGGTGGATATATTTATTTTGCAACTGACTGGGAAGAATATGCTCAGTCTGCATTAGAAGAACTTTCTCTTACAGAGGGACTTCATAATAAATATGAAGGATATGCTCCTCATCAGGAGTGGCGGCCAAGAACAAAGTTTGAAAGAAAAGGAATTGAAGCAGGCCGGGAAATAAGAGAATTATTCTTTGTAAAAGATGAATAAAATCAGGAGAATATGATGGATCTTTTCGATATTGATGAAAGCCAGAAGCAGAATGATGAAGCAAAGGCTAAGAAGAATCGAATAAAGGAACTGGAATCTTTAATCACAAAGTATCAAAAATCTTATTATGACGGCGAAGGTGAAATATCTGATGCTGAATTTGATAAACTCTGGGATGAATTAAAAGTTCTTGATCCTGAAAACTCAATTCTTCATAAAGTTGGTGCTGATAACAGTGCTAATTTTGAAAAGGTTCGTCATATTATGCCTATGGGGTCACAGGAAAAAGCTGCGGATAATGAGCAGTTTATGGCCTGGGCTCTTAAACATGATTATTCAGAATATCTTGTAGAATATAAGCTGGATGGAGCCAGTCTTGAGCTTCAGTATGAAAATGGTAATTTGATGAAAGCTGTTACCAGGGGTGATGGTTCAACTGGTGATGATATTACCCGAAATGCCCTGAAAATGAAGGGGGTAATAAAGACTCTATGCCGGAATGGTCAAAAGGTCGATTTTACCGGAGGAATTCGTGGTGAAGTTATTATGACTCACCAGGTTCATCAGTCATATTTTTCAGATAAAGCGAACTGCAGAAATGCTGCAAACGGTTTGATGAAGAGAAAAGATGGTTCCGGCAGTGAATATCTGACACTTATTACATATGATGTTTGGGCGACAGAAGGTGAACAGCCATACAGCGATGAACAAGATAAACTTAAGTTTCTCTCTGACTGCGGCTTTAATCCTGTTGTATTAAAAGTTTGTAATTCAGCTCAGGAAGTAATTGATTACAGAATTCAAATAATGGAAAAACGAAAGTCTCTTGAATATGATATTGACGGTCTTGTTATTAAAGAGCGCTCTGTAAATCATCAGGATGCAATGAGGGACAGACCAGACCGTCAGATTGCATTTAAATTTAATCTTGAAGAAGCTGTAAGTATCCTCCGCCAGGTTGAATGGGGGGAAAATGGTGCAACTTATACTCCTGTTGCAGTTTTTGATAAAGTGGATTTAAATGGTACTCAGGTTCAGAGAGCCAGCCTTGCAAATCCAAATTTAATTCGTGCCCTCAACCTGAAAATTGGAAGCCATGTTGTTGTCGTAAAAAGAGGCGAAATTATCCCAAAAATCATGTCTGTTCTTCATACAGATTCTTCTGATGACAAGCTGGAACCGATTATTTTTCCTTCAAAATGCGCCGTTTGTGGAAGTGAACTTGTGGATGAAGGAACAAGACTCTACTGTCCAAATAAGTCCTGCCCTAAAAGAGTCCTTCACCAGCTCTTAAAATGGGTATCTGTCCTTGATATAAGGGATTTTGGGGAAACACTTATTACAGCTCTTTATAATAAAGGTGTCCTAAAGTCAATTACGGATATTTATTCTCTTACGGTAGAAAATTTAACTCCATATTTTTTAACAGAAAAAAGTATGAGCGAAGAAAAAAAATCCCTCGGCGCTCAGAAAGTTTATGATTCAATTCAAAATCATCGTCAGGTTACTCTGGAGAAATTTATTGCAGGTTTCGATATTGAGGGAATTGGAGAAACAATTGTAGAAAAAGTTGTTCAATCTGGTTATGAAACAATTGATAAAATTTTTGAACTGTCAGAAGAACAGGTTGCCGGCATCTATGGTTTTGCTGAAATAATGGCACATACTTTTGTTCAGGGAATGAAAGAAAATTTCCTTGAAATGAAAAATCTCATCGATAATAAAATTATTACTATAAAAGTGCCGGAAAATAATGCCGCTCTTTCCGGAAAGTCATTCTGTTTTACTGGAGAACTTCATTCAATGAAAAGGTCTGATGCTCAGGCTAAAGTAAAAGAAAAAGGTGGAAGCGTAAAATCTTCTGTGGTAAAAGGTTTGTCTTATCTTGTAACCAATGATACTTCTTCAGGCTCATCTAAGAACCTTAAAGCTAAGGAGTTAGGAATTCCTGTAATCAATGAAGAAGAGTTTCTTGCATTGATTAAGGGCTAATCCATAATGCTATTGGAACTTTAACTGCTGCAGGTTTTTTGTACCGGCAGCATGTTAAAAACTGACAGATTATTCCTTGTTTTCAGGAAGATCTTCAAAAGTAAAGTTTCCCTTAAAGAAATCTGGACTTACAGCTTCTCCGTTAAGTCTCATTTCCCAATGCAGGTGAGGGGCTGTTGAAAGTCCTGTATTGCCTGAAAGTCCAATTAACTGACCTTCCTCAACCATGTCACCAACTTTAACTTTCATTTCACTTAAATGATAATACAAAGAATAAAGACCAGGCAGATGTTCAATAACAATACTCCAGCCTGTTGAAATACGGGTTTCTGCCATTACAACCTTACCTGCCGCACAAGCTGTAACTTCTGAACCTTGAGGAGCACCAAAGTCTATTCCATAATGAAGGCCTGTTGATGAATGTCCGCTTGTATACTGATAAATACGGCGGTCAGCGAAAAATGAAGTTCTTCTTTCAACGGTTGTAGGAGATACAAAAGGTTTTGTCTGATATACAGCGTCCGGATTAAATGTTCCAAGAAGGGCGTTAAGTTTGTTAATCTGCTGCATTCTTTTATCAGAATTGTCAGTTTTAATGGAAGTATTACTTTCATTAAGGTAAAGTGTTTCTGAAACAAATTCTTTTCCGATTAAAGAGAAAGGCAGGTCAAAGTGATATGAGTTTTCTCCGTAAAGGTTATATGTAATTGTAAGGGTTAAATTCGGCTGACTTTCAGGGGTCCACCATGAAGAAAGCGGGATTCCTGCAAGAAGAGTAATTTCCTGTCTGCTTCTGGAACTTACTGCTGGGATTTCATAAAAATCACTTTTTCTTAAAGTTTTATCCGGATTTTTAAGGGTAAGTTTTGCTGTTGTTGCCCGGAACTGTTCCTTTGAAATCTTTGCCTTCCTGTTATTCTGGGTGATTTTCATTCTTACAAAAATAGCATCGCCAGGTGCGGATGTATCATTGTATTCCACATAAAGACTGTAATCTTCTGAATCAAATATTGCTTCCTTTGCAAAAAGATTAACAACTGCAAAGGAAATTGTTAAAAGAACTCCAATTTTTCTAAGAATACGATTCATAGTAACTCCTTATTTATTACTTAGTTAAATTTTAATTATCAGTTAATTTGAGATTTCTCAAGTTCCTGGATTATAATCTGTGCTTTTTCCATTCCATTAAAAGTATTTCTTTCAATATGATAGAGCATATCAATTTTATCTCCAATCCGGAAATCTCTGTTAAGCCTTTCTCCTTCATTCCAGAAGAGACATGGCCATTTTAAATTTGCCCCTTCAACTGTAAGCTTAAGATGCTGCTTTTCTCCTTTTCCAAGAAGCATTCCATCTTTTACAGAAAGCCCTCTGGACATAAAAAGAAGCTGTTTGTTTTCTTCACCATAAGGCTCAAATTTATCTTCGAGCTCAAGAAGTTTTGGAGTGAGATAGGAATTTGGAATTTCTGCATCAACTTCATATTGATTTGCTTTAGATTCTTCCAGTTCAATAAGTGGAGCAAGCTGCTTTAATCTGTTTAGAAAATTGTCCAGATTTTCTTTTTTAATGGAAAAACCTGCAGCAAAATTATGACCACCATAACTGAGAAAAAATTCATTTAACTGGTCAAGAAGGGAGAGAACTGAGTATCCTCTGCAGGACCTCATGGAACCAATACAGATGTCATCTACAAAGGTGATTGCAATGGCAGGAATGTCATATTTTGCACATAATCTACCTGCCAGAATTCCGCTTACCCCCCTGTTAATTCTTGAATCTGCTACAACACAAAGTTTGTCTGAATACTGTCCTATAGATGCTTCTGCCTGAATTGCAGCATAATCCCAGGCTTCCTGTGAAAGAAGTTTTCTCTGGCTGTTAAGTTCAATAATCTTCAGTGCAGATTGATCTCTTAAAGAAGGATCTTTTGAAAGAAATAATTCTGCAGCTAATTCTGGCTGTCCTAGTCTGCCGGCTGCGTTTAAGTTGGAAACTATAATCCAGCTTAAATCTACTGAAGAAACCTTTTTTCCCAGTAGATTCAAATGGGACATTAGTTCCAGCAAACCTCCACGAATTCTCCCTGCATTAATGGATTTTAAGCCATTTCTTACAAAAAGGCGGTTTTCGTTTTTCATTGGCATTATATCTGCCAGTGCTGCAAGTGCGACCAGCTGAAGATCTTTTTCTTCCAATGCAGAATAGTCCGGATTCTCCAGTTTGAGGGACTGCTGAACGTAGGTGACGTAAATGTTATAAAATCCGCCGATTTCAGTTGATGGATGAGATCCGTATCTGGCAATTTTAGACATATCCTTTATGCGAAGAAGAGAATATTGTCCGAAAGCAGGAAATAGTTTTGCAACTTCAGGCCTTATATCAAGAAAATTAAACTCTATACCCGAACCGAAACAGTTCTTAAGCAAATGCTTTGTTGTTTCTCCATCCCAGACAAGAAGAACCTGATTCTGAAGATATGAAGGTAGTCTTGTCTGCATAACACTGACAGTGCCGGGAACAATTGTTTCTTCAATTTTGCTGAGGGGAATCAAATTTTTGATTTTGATACATTCAATAGTGTAGGCTTCATTTACGGGCCTTACATTCATCAATGTACATTCTGCCTTATACCATTTTGATTTAGAAAAACGCACTGCAGAAACAAATTTATATACAACTGCTGCTCCTGAAATATCAGGAAAAGGATAACCGGAATCAGGAAGTTTCGGATCAAGATATATTGCATTTTCAGACAGAAGTTCAGGAGGATTATGATGATCCATTACGATAGTATCAATTCCTAAATCTGTTGCATGCTCAATCTCATTATAATTTGAAATTCCGCAGTCAACGGTAATTATAAGACTGCCGTCTTTTGAAGCAAAATCATCCACCGCATCCATGCTGAGACCGTAAGTTTCATCTCCCTGGGGAAGTCTGTAACTAACATCCAGCCCAAGTGAAGAAAGACAGTCATAGAGGATCGTTGTTGCAGATACTCCATCAACGTCCCGGTCTCCAAAAATTAATACTTTCTCTTTTTCTTCTACAGCAGCGAGAACTCTGTCCACTGCATCTTCCATATTTTTAAAATTAAAAGGACTATGCTGAAAGCGGAGATCATCTTCAAGATAGTAAAGGAGATCTTTGCCTTCAACAATTCCTCTTCTGGAAAGCACACTGGCAAAAAGTGAATCGATGCCATATTTCTTAGTTAATTCTTCAATTTCACTTCTTGAAATTTGTTTTTTATTCCAGTCAGCCACTTATCTGATATCCTTTATGATTAATTTTCCGTTTTCAAATTTTTCCTGTGAGTATGATACAGCGGACTTTAATCCTTCAATTCCGCTGTCAAGACTTGCCTGGTCTTTAGCGAAAACTTCCATGATTAAATCACCCTTGTTAACAAAGTCTCCCTGTCTTTTATGGAAAATAATTCCTGAATCTGCATCAACTGAATCTGAAGCTTTATTCCGGCCTACACCAAGATTTATACAGGCAATACCTGTTTTGTAAGCTTCAATTTTCAGGTAGCCGCTGTTTTCAGCAATAAGGTTCTTTGTAAACTTAGAGCGTCTTGTACCTAATTCAGCCATAAGTTTTTCCGGATTTCCCCCCTGAAGCTTTACATTTTCCAGGAATTTTTCCAGGGCTGCACCAGATTCAACAGCTTTTCTGCAGAGTTCCATTCCTTCTTCAATTGAACTTGCCTTTCCCCCAAGGTAAACCATTCTGCCACCGAGAGCCAGAGTTAATTCCATAATATCATCCGGACCCTTGCCCTGAAGGCACTCAATGCTTTCTTCGATTTCAAGATAGTTTCCAGTTTTAAATCCAAGAGGTGTATCCATTCGTGTAAGAAGGGCCATTGCCTTTTTGCCCATTGCCTTTGCTGTGTTTACAAGAAAAGCTGCCAGTTCTTCTGCATCCTTTTCATTCTTCATGAAGGCCCCTGAACCGCATTTAATGTCAAATACAAGGGCATCTGAACCTTCTGCTACTTTTTTTGAGAGAATTGAACTTGTAATCAGAGGAATGCTTTCTACGGTTCCGGTCACATCCCTAAGGGCATACATTTTTTTATCTGCTGGAGCGATTGCAGGTGTTTGCCCCATCATTGCAAAACCTGTCTTTGAAATAATTTCTGCAAATTCTTCCTGCGTAAGGTTAACATTGTAGCCCTGGATGGATTCAAGCTTATCAAGTGTTCCTCCAGTGTGTCCCAGTCCACGGCCACTCATCATAGGAATCTGAACACCGCATGCAGCTACCACTGGTGCAAGAGGAATGGAAATCTTATCTCCTACGCCTCCAGTTGAATGTTTGTCTACGAAAGGGCCTGAAAGTTCCGGATATTTGTCTTTCATTTTATACAGGTCAATAACATCACCTGAGTGAAGCATTGCCTGTGTAAGATATGAAGTTTCCTCGAAAGTCATTCCATTAAAAAAAACACTCATTAAAAATGCTGACATCTGATAATCTGGAATGGTCTGATCAACATAACCCTTTATTAAAAATTTGATTTCATCTTCTGTTAAAGATTGAGAAGGCTGAATAGGAGAGCCTCTTTTTTTCATGATTAAATCTGCTGTTCTCATAATAATCCCACCTGAAAAAAATTTGTTTTATTATATCATATATATCATAGTTAAAGAATATAAAAATACAGTAAACAAGGCAAAATAAAATAAAAAATTATAGAATTGAATGCCCGTCTTCAAGTGTTTTCAGTTTCCCTCCGCAGGCATAGCTTATGAGGCTGAAAACAAAATTCTTTATCTGATAGGCACTGCTGGCACCAATTTGCAATTTTCTGACCTGCCCGGGAGAAAGTTCATTGATTGCTGCCAGGTAGGTTAAAGCATATTTGTCCATAGAGAAAATTTTATCTTCAGAATTATAGTTTTTAATGCATTCATGACAGATAAAACCATTTTTATGATGAATGTAAAATGAATCATACTCTTTTGAAAGAAGGGATTCTCCGCAGTCCTTACAAAGATGAAGGTCCGGCTGCTGTCCAAGAAGGCAGATGTAGCGCCAGAGAAAACGCAGGGTTCCCAGCCTGGCTTCTTCTTCTGTACTTAAATCAATTCCTGTAAGAAAGGCACTGAATAAGATATACGAGTTTTCATAATCTCCTGCGCACCTGGTTTTAAGAAGAATCTCTCCTGCAAGATCAGCTGCCATTATTTTGTAAAGATTCTGCCTTAAATCAAGATGAAAATCTTTAACGTCAAAGTCTGTAATCTTGGAAGATTTTTTGCTTTCATCGTTGTAAAGATAAAGAGTGCCTGTGTTAAAAGGCTGTACCATAGAGCGCAGTTTGCTCCTGGGACCGCCGAAAAGCATTCCCTGGCAGATACCATTTTCCCTGGAAAAATAAGTAACCAGTTTATTGTCTTCTCCAACAGTCTTTAATGTAAGAATAATAGCTTCGGTTCTTTTGTTGCGCTCACTCATACTATTAATATAATGTAAAATTATTACTTTTGGAATGAATATAGACATTAGACTTTTATTAGTTTATAATAAATCTTCGAGGTGAATTGAATGATTTTTCCATTAGAGGAACTTGTAAAATTTAAGGGTGGAATGTATGAAATTACTGTTGCCGCTAGCCGCCGTGCATATCAGCTTGCAATGGTAAAGGACGAAATTTTGCAGGAAAATGACGATAAATCTGTCAGCATTGCAGCTCGTCAGCTTTTCACAAATGAAGTTCAGTACCGTATTGAACGGCCATCTAAATAAAAACAAGGCAATAGTTTGCAAAAACAAATACCTGTTATAACAATTTTCGCCCCAACGGCGTGCGGTAAGACTGCTTTAGCAACCAGATTTTTTGGTAAAAGCAGTCTTTCACGTTTTAAAGGAATGGGGGAACTGATTTCTGCAGACAGTCAGGCCGTATATCAGAAAATGAACATTGGTACGGCAAAGGCAGATGAATCCACAAAAAGCGAACTTCCTCATCACATGATTGATCTCCTTACTCCGGACATTCAGTTTGGAGCAGGGGAATTTGTTACCCGGGCTGATTCTTATGTTCAGGAAATATGGTCCAGGGGCAGGTTTCCTCTTCTTGTAGGGGGAACAGGTTTTTATATAAGAAATTTTCTTCTGGGATTAAGTAAAGCTCCCGAAAGTAACCTTCAAATCCGCAATAAAATAAAAGAAAGAATGACTGTGGAAGGAAATAAAAAACTCTATTACGAATTGAAAAGTGTAGATCCTGTTTATGCAAAAAGAATCCACATAAATGATGAATACAGAATTATCCGGGCACTGGAAGTATATTATTCTACAGGAAAAGCCTTAAGCTCTTACGGGGAAAATGATCAGCTCAGGTCTCAATATGATTTCTCAACAATAATTTTAACACGGGACAGAAAGGAACTGTATGAAAGAATTGACCAGAGGGTAGAGGAAATGTTTAAGGAAGGCCTGCCTGAAGAGGTTCAGAATTTAGTTAAAGAAGGTTATGATTTTAATAGTCCTGGAATGAAGGCTATCGGTTATAGTGAATTTTTTGACAGTCAAAGCGGTGTGTTAAGAAATGATCTGGAAAATATAAAGAACGAAATAAAACATCACAGTCACCGCTATGCAAAAAGACAGTATACTTTTATGCGGGATATTCCTGGAGCTGTTACGATTCATGCAGACGATGAAGATGCATTCTGCCGTGTACTGGAAAGCTTCTGCTCTAAATATATGAGTATGCAGCAGAATTTTCCGAATCATCCTCTTCCTGGTGAGGGGCTTTAACAAAACCGTCCGGCTCTTCTTCCAGTGTAGTGTTATCTATTTTTTTTCTGTCATCATAAGGAATGATTATTGTGAAGGTTGTTCCTACATTTAGTTTTGATTCAACCTCCAGGTCCCAGCCGTGAGCGTCTACGATTGTTTTTACATTTGAAAGACCTATGCCCATTCCCTGTTCTCTACGGGAATTTGTGCCCCTGTAGAAGAGATCGTAGATATGGCTTAAATCTTCTTCTGCCATTCCAGTGCCTGTATCTGAAATGGAAATATGGATTTCGGCTTTATGACCTTCCTTTATGCTTTCGTTAATTTTGAAAACTTTCAAGGCAATTGTATCTCCGTCCTTTGTATAACGGAAAGCATTGCTGGTAATATTTTCCAGGGCTCTGTTTACCAAAGCCTTATCCATTGGAACCATAACGTCAGGTGGCAAGTCTATATCAATTGAAATGCATCTTTTATAAACTTCAGACATCTGATTCATGCTGGTGGCAAATTCTTTTATAAAAGGCAGAAACTGAATATTAACCAGTGAAGAAAGCCATTCCTTATTGTCCAGTTTAACATAATTAATAAGATCATTAATCATGGATTCCAGCTGGTCTGCCTTGGTCTGGATGATTTCAATGGAATTTATAATCTGTTTGGGATTGTTGACTACCCCGTCAGTAATGGCTTCAGAATAACCTTTTATAAGGGAAACTGGTGTCCTCAAATCGTGGGAAATACCCATGATAAATTTACATCTGCGCTGCTGGTCATCTTTCAGGGATTCCCGCATTTTTTCAAGGCTTTTGGTGAGGGAAGTGATTTCATTCAGCTTATTTGTACTTGGAATGTCAAATTTTGCATCCAGTTCACCGTTGGCGATTTTTTGAGTGTTTTTTTCAAGAATTGTAATTGAAGATGTAATGTTCCTTGATGTAAGGATAACAAGAATTACTACAAAAAGCTCAAAAATGATTATGCCGAAAAATACCGGAATATAGAGTCTGTTTATCAGAGGCTTTTTTGCTCCCGGAACCCTGGATCTTGTAATAGCAAAAACATGACCCATTTTCTGTCTGGCCATTCCGTTAGGGGTAAGCTGGGGTTCATGCTGCAGGGACTGAAACTGATAATCGTATTTATTGTTAGAGGAATTGATTAAAGTAAAAATCTCGTAAAAATCCAGGGAACTGTTTACAGGAAGCTCAGGAATATTTGAGATTATGAATGTATCTTCATAAAGAATTGCAGTCTGAACATTTGGAGGAAGTTCCTTAATCTTTTTTTCAATGGCAACCCATTCATTTTCGTTAAGATTAACGTTGTCCAGCTGCCTTATCTGCTTATACCCCTTCATCAGGTATCTCTGTGGAGAAGAAATGTAATGATATAGAGGTAAGGTTATAGCCATGAGCATCGGAATAAAGATAATGCCTGCTATAAGAATCTTAAACTGGTTCTTAATCTTCATGGTTTTACAGCCAAAAAATTATTTTTGAAACTTCCTCTTATGCCTTATTCTGATTTTCCAGAGCCTTCAATCTGAAATTTGTAGCCCATACCGAACATAGTAGTAATATATTCCGGATGAGAAGGGTCCTTTTCAATCTTCTTACGGAGACGCTGAATGTATACGGCAACAGCAGTAATGTCACCAAACTGAGCTTTCCATACACCCTTGTATATTACTTCCGGACTTAAAGGTTCTCCTGCATGGCGGGCAAGAAATTCCAGAACTTCATATTCTTTTGTTGAAAGCTGAATTTTTTCAGAACCTCTTTTAAGAATACAACTGTTGCAGAGAATTGAATAAGGTCCAAAATTGATTGTTTCTTCAACTGAAGCTTCAGTTTCGTTAAGTCTGTGAAGTTTTGACTGAACTCTTGCTACAAGAACCTTAGGACTGAAAGGTTTTGTAACAAATTCATCAGCTCCAAGCCCCAAACCTGCAATAATATCCTCATCTGCATCCCGTGCAGAAACAATTATTACAGGAATAGTTGCTTTGTAGTTTTCACGGAAGTGTTTGAGAAAATCCAGTCCACTCATTCCCGGCAGATTCAAATCCAGGAGAACGAGATCTGGGAGATATGTACCTTCAAGAAGTTTCTGTGCATCTTCAGCACTTTCACAAACCTGGGTATCAAAACCTCCGTTTGTCATATACATGTTAATAAGTTCAGACATTTCAGGAACGTCTTCAATAATCAAAATTTTATTCTTCATATTTTCAGATTAATCCGACTGAGAGTAAATCTCAATAATTAATTTTGTTATTTAAGTGGGAATAACACATTTTTAAACAATCCGGGGCAATAATATACAATTAATTGATTAAAAAAAAGCCTTTTTCCATCAAAAAACTAAATATAAATTAATAAAAACCGATAATTTAAGCGTGTAAGTGGATTTTTTTAATTAAAGCTTACTTGACGATTTTATGTTTACTGTAGAAAATATGGGGTATGATAGAAGTAACTCGCCTTGACGGTAAACGTTATTGGGTAAATCCCCATCAAATCGAAAGTATGGAAGAAAATCCTGACCTTACACTGACACTGCTCTCAGGAAAAAGAGTTGTTGTCAGGGAAAAACCTGAAACTGTAATTCAGCGGATAGTGGAATATAGAAAGAAAATTGGAGTTCTTCATCAGGAACTTTAGTTAAAAACATATTATAATATTGAATGTGATTACTGGGAGGAAGTAATGGATATAGCAACACTGGTTGGTTTTGTAGGTGGACTGGCCATGATTTTCGTCGGAGTATTTACATCCGGCGGTTCTATTTTGGGAATTCTGGATGCTCCATCTTTCTTTGTAACTGTAGGTGGTTCATTCTTCTCACTCTTTATTTGTGCCCCGATGAATCAGGCCTTAGGTCTTTTTAAGATCCTGGGCCGCTGTTTTAAAACATATGATTATGGGGAAAAAGCTACTGTACAGAATATGGTTCAGTTGTCAGAAAAAGCCCGCCGTGAAGGTATCCTTGCCCTTGAAGAAGGTCTTGATGATCTGGATGATCCTTTCCTTAAAGAAGGTCTTCGTCTTATGGTCGATGGTAACGATGGTTCTGCCATTCGTTCTATCCTTGAAAATGAAATGGCACAAACAGAAGCCCGTCATATGGAATGGGCCAACCTTGTTACTCAGTGGGCAGGTTTCGCTCCTGGTTTCGGAATGATGGGTACAGTTATCGGTCTTATCGGTATGTTGAGAAACCTCGAAGATAAATCAAGTCTTGGTCCTAACATGGCCGTTGCCCTTATTACAACACTTTACGGTTCCTTCCTTGCAAACTGGCTTTTTGGTCCTATGGCCCAGAAACTTATCTGGCAGAATTCCAGGGAAATGAACTCAAAGGAAATGATTCTTGAAGGCATTCTTTCCATTCAGACTGGTGATAACCCTCGTATTCTGGCGCAGAAACTTCTTACCTTCCTTGATCCTAAGTCAAGAAAGGCAATTGAAGGCGACGTTCTTAAGGATTAAGGAGCTGGTTAATGGGAAAACGGGAAAAAAAGGAGCCTGCAAAGCCGTCAACCGCCTGGCAGGGTACATATGGAGATATGATTACCCTCATGCTCTGCTTCTTCGTAATGCTTTACGATCCTTCAGAAACAGATGCCGTGCAGATGGCTTCAATGATGGCTTCCCTTTCTAATAATACACCTGGCGGCGGTACTTCATTAAGTGCCGGCAGTCTTGCGGATTTAGGAAATACAGTCAGCTCCCTTCCTTCATCGGAAAGAGGTCATTCAATGGCTGCAGCACGTAAAAAGGCTGTTACTTTATTTGCTCCTGAAATTAAAACAAATAAAATAACAGTAACTTCTGATGAGAGAGGGCTGGTAATTTCTCTGGCTTCAGATGCTTACTTTGAAAGAGGAAGTGCTGAAGTAAACATTGAGGCAACAAGACAGGTTCTTTTGAATCTTGCTGATTTATTTAACGATGAAGAAGTTCGGGGAAGAAGATGGAGAATTGAAGGTCACACAGATAATTCCCCTGTGAATTCCGAACTTTTTCCAAGCAACTGGGAACTTTCAGCTGCCAGAGCGGCAAATGTACTTCATTACCTGTCTGATTTTGGAGTTGATGAAAATCAGTTTTCCATTGCCGGATATGCAGATACAATGCCAAAATTCAGCAATGATACTGAAGAAGGCAGGGCTTATAATCGTCGTGTAGATATAATAATTCTAGACGAGGGACACTTTTAATGATACTATGATTCTGGGACTAGTACAAAATTATAGTATTTCAAATTGGGGGATAATATGGCAGACGATGCAGACGACTTGGGCGGCGGTGGACTTGACGAAGGCGGCTCAACAAAAAAACGTGGAAAGGGAATTTTTCCCGGCATATTAAAGTGGATTTTAATCGGTATTGCAGCCGTTATTCTGGTAGTTACAATCGTAATTATCGTTGATACAATCAGAGATAAAAATTCTAAGCCTCAGACTGTAATAGGAGTTTCTCAGGAATACTCTGTAAATCATCCAAGTTATGACTGGTATACTTCTCTTGACCAGATTCGTACTTTAACAGATGACACAACTCCTGCAAGTGTTACTGTTACAATCGCTCTGGGCTATAAAAAAGATGATAAGGCTGCATCTACAGAAATTACTGAAAAGCGTATTGAAATAATTCACTTCTTAAGACACTATTTCTCTACAAAAACATATGATGAACTTAAACCTTATTATGAAGATATTCTGCGTGAAGAAATTCGAAATCAGATAAATGATGACATTCTTTCTGGTTCAAAGATTCGTGATGTCCGGTTTACTCAGCTGGATGTTGTTCAGCAGTATTGATTCTGATTAAGTTCGAAGATAAATGTATTGGTGGTTTAGATAATGAATGAAGTTCTGTCACAGGATGAAATTGACCAGCTTCTCCAGGCAATCTCTTCAGGGGAAAGTGAGTCTGATGATTTTAAGCCCGTTAATGATACCCGGCGAATTAAAATCTATGACTTTAAGAGACCTGATAAATTCTCAAAAGAACAGATTCGTACAGTTTCCAATATGCACGAATCTTTTGCCCGTTTAACGACAACTTCTCTTTCAGCTCAGCTTCGTACACTGGTTCACGTACACGTTGCTTCTGTAGATCAGCTTACCTATGAGGAATTTATTCGTTCTATTCCAACACCAACAACACTTGCTGTAATAAACATGGATCCTCTTAAGGGAAATGCGGTACTTGAAATCGCTCCTGAAATCACATTCATTATGATTGACCGTTTGTTTGGTGGTTCGGGGGATACTGGCGGAAAAGTAAATCGTGACCTTACTGATATTGAACAGTCAGTTATGGAAGGAATTATAGTCCGCATTCTTGCAAATATGCGTGAAGCCTGGACTCAGGTAATTGATTTAAGACCTCGTTTGCAGCAGATTGAGACCAACCCTCAGTTTGCACAGATTGTTCCGCCAAACGAAATGGTTATTCTTGTAACCCTTGAAATTAAAATTGGTGAGGAAGCAGGTATGATGAATATTTGTATTCCTTACATTACAATTGAACCTATCGTTTCAAAACTTTCTACTTCATTTTACTTTAGTTCTGTACGCCGTGGTTCTACAACACAGTATCTGGGTACACTTAAGGAAAAACTTTCTGATGTAGAAATGGAAACTGTTGCTGAAGTAGGTTCCATTGATGTTCCTATCCGTGATGTTTTGAACTTAAGGGTAGGTGATGTTATCAGACTGACAAACGTAAGGGTTTCAGATCCTCTGGTTCTCTCTGTTGGAAACCAGAAAAAATTCTATTGTCAGCCTGGAATTGTTGGTAAAAAAATGGCCGTTCAGGTTATTGGTAAAATAAAAGATGAAAATGAAGATGAATTCGAAGAATTAACTGCGGAAGAAGGAGATACATTATGAGTGAAGGATCAATTTCTCAGGAAGAAATCGACGCATTGCTTTCAGGCGTAGATATGGGCGGCTTGAGTGGAGCAGTGCCTGCTACTTCTGCCGGCTCAACAAATATTGATGTTCCTACACTGGAAAAATTTACCAGTGGAATCAAAGATAGATTAGCTGAAAACCTTAAGAATTTTACTTCAGGTGAAGCTTCAATCGGTACACCTGTAGTTGAAATTTCTGACAGGGATCAGCTTCTTGCAAAGATTCCGGAAATTGTTGTAGCTGTAATGGCTGATTACAGTACAGGTCTTAATGGTGACCATCTTTTTGTTCTTTCAAATGAATTTGCCCAGAAAATTGTTTCTCTTGTAAACAAAGAGGAAGAACCATCTATTGATGATATGGCTCTTTCACTGATCTCTGAAGCAATCAACATGCATTCAAGTACAGAAATTGATGAACTTGCAAAATCAGGTAAACTGCCTGGCCTTGCAACCGGTGTACCTGAAGCAGTGAATCAGCCTAAGGCAATGATTCGTATTCCTCAGGGAAAATTTGCACTTTTTACTTTCCCTATTACTCTGGAAGGTCAGCCATATACATTGTGGGAAGCTGTATCAGGTCCTGTTGCTGAAGGAATGGTTAATGCTCTTGGAGGCGGCCAGTCTGCTCAGAGTGCTCCTAATCCAATGGGAGGCTTTTCTGCTCAGCCAATGCAAAATATGACCGGTGGTATGCAGATGCAGCAGCCTATGCAGGGAATGGGGATGGGCATGATGCAGCAGCCGGTACAGAATATGGGAATGGGTATGGGCATGATGCAGCAGCCAATGCAGAATATGGGTATGGGCATGATGCAGCAGATGCAGACACCTCCTAATGTTCAGTCCCTTTCTTATCCTAATCTTGCACCTACAATGACTACCCCTGAACAGGGAAACATTGGACTTATCATGGACGTATACATGGAAGTCACAGTAGAATTAGGTCGTTGTAAAAAGACAATTAAGGAAATCCTTGGAATGGGCGAAGGTACAATCATTGAGCTGGATAAACTTGCCGGTGAACCTGTTGACATTCTTGTAAATCATAAAGCAATTGCAAAGGGTGAAGTTGTAGTAATCGATGAAAACTTCGGTGTCCGCGTTACTGAAATTCTTCCTTCAATTGAACACGTTACACAGCAGATGTAATTTTTTAAAGGCAGACCTTGTGGAAGATCTGCCTTATTTAATAAATAATTAAAGAATTTCTTAGCAGCAAAATGTGGGGATCGGGCTGCATAAAAACGAATTCTTTAGGGTGGAGGATATTACGAAATACTCATTCAAAAAAGGCCTTAAGTTTTTATTTGCTTTAAGCGCCTTCCTTTTCATAAACCAGTTTATTTTTTCTCAAGTCAATAATAGTTCAGAATCAGAAAATTCAGGTGTAGTCATTGAAAATGAAGACAATCTGCCTTCTGAAAATGAAATTAAGATTAATGAAGCGGATGAAAGTAATCTTCCCTTAAACAATACTCCAAACACTGGAAGATCAATCTGGATTTTTATCAGAATGATTCTTGTCCTGATTTTTATAATTGCAATCATCTACATTATTTCAAAATTAATGAAGAAAAACTCCAATGCCCCTTCAAAAGAGGATGAATTCCTGAGGGACGTTGCTTCAATTGCAGTTGGTCCTAATAAATCAGTTCATGTGGTTACATTAATGGATCAGGCTTATATGATTGGAGTTTCTGATAATTCCGTAAATCTCATTGCCAGGGTTGAAGATAAAGAGTTGATTAATGCAATGAATGTTTATGCTGATGATCATATTGGTCAGAAAAAGTCTTTAAATTTTTCACAGATTCTTGATCTTTTTACACAGAAAAAAACAAAAGATTCAAATGAAAATAAAAATGATGGAGCTACCAGACAAATCCTGAATATGCTCAGAAAAAACGGAAACCGCTTAAATAAAAAAGATGATGAGGAGTAGTATGACTTTTGATTCTTCAAAAAGAACTTCAAAACTTGAAGTAAAAAAGGCTGTAAAAAAATACTCCCTCAGATTTGCAGTGATTTTACTGTTTGCAGTTCTCTGTATTCTGCCAGTAGCCTCACAATCTTCCGGTAATCAGAATTTTCCAGAGGGATCCACATTAGGAACTACAGAAATGTCAACTCGTGTTATTGATATGGATATTCCCAATATCAGTATAACAGCTACATCTCCTCAAAGTGGAAAGGAAGTTGCTTTTTCTGTTCAGCTTATGCTTGCCCTTACTCTGCTTACTCTTGCTCCAAGTATTTTAATTCTCATGACCTGTTTTCTGAGATTTTCAATTGTACTGGATTTTATTAAAAGGGCACTTTCCCTTCAGCAGGTTCCTCCTACAGCAGTGCTTAATGGTATTGCACTTTTCATGACTCTCTTCTGTATGTGGCCTACATTCAAACAGGTTTACGATGTTTCCTTTCAGCCTCTGCAGCGGAATGAAATCACTTTGACTGAAGCTATTGATAAAGCCCAGGGGCCTGTACGCTATTTTATGTATCAGCAGATGGAAGATGATACAAGTTATATTGCAACTTTTATGAGTATGGCAAAAATGGAAAGACCAAATACTCTTGCTGATGTACCTACTTATATTTTGATTCCTGCATACATCCTTCATGAACTTACAGCTGCTTTTAAAATAGGAGTAATGCTCTATCTTCCGTTTATAATAATTGATATGGTGGTGGCTAGTATCCTTATGTCTATGGGTATGATGATGCTGCCTCCGGTTCAGATATCAACACCATTTAAAATCATGCTTTTTGTTCTTGTTGATGGATGGGGTCTTTTGACTCAGCAGCTTTTTGTAAGCGTAATTCATTAAATCCGGGAGGAGTGAAAAATGAGCCTTAATGAAATAACTCTTCTTCTTCAGGGAGGCATTTGGGAAGTTTTTGTTCTGATTGCACCTATCCTCGGTTCAGCCCTGGTTATTGGTTTAATAATTGCGATATTTCAGGCAACTACTTCCATACAGGAACAGACTCTTACGTTTCTACCAAAACTTCTGGTAATTCTCCTGGTTCTTGCACTGCTTGGTGGATGGATGTTTGCCCGCATGAGAAATTATACAATTAATCTTTTTAATCTGATTCCTCAGATTGATTAATTCAGGTGGAGAGTTGTAAAAGAAAAGTATGCTAGATCAAATTGTAAGTTCAGCACCTGTCTTTCTTCTTGTAGCAGTAAGGTGTTTTGGATTAATAATGACACTTCCTCTTTTCTCATCCAGGTCCATTTCCCGTATAGCAAAGGTTGCTCTTTGCGCTTACATGGCATATTTTATTTTTCCTCAGGTTTCCCTGGTGTCTGGTCCATACGCTGATTATGCTTCTTTTATATCTCCAGACGGTAAATTCAATCTTGGTTATATATTCTGCCTGATAGGGGAAGGTCTGATAGGTATAATACTTGGGTTTTACATCAATATAATTTTTGCAGCTTTTTCTACAGCCGGTCAGTTTTTTGCATTTCAGATGGGTTTTTCTGCTGCTGAAGCCTACGATTCTTTAAGTCAGGTAGAAAATCCTTTGATGGGGCAGTATTTAAATTTCGTTGCATTACTGGTTTTTATCAGCAATCACTGGTTTCAGAAACTTTTTTTAAGCGGACTTTTAGATAGTTTTAAATCTATTTCTGCACTGGCAATTGTTGAGCATAATCAGGAATTGATGAATTTTATGCTGACTGCATTAACTCATCTTTTTTTTAATGCCCTTCTAATTGCACTTCCTGTAATGGCAACTTTGTTTTTAATAAATGCAGCTATGGGAATTTTATCAAAAGCGGCTCCTCAAATGAATATGCTGTCTGAAGGTTTTCCAATTTTAATGCTTACATCCTTTTATATTTTAACAAGTCTTTTGCCTTCTCTGGTAAACTTATTTACTTCAAGTTTTTCTGAAGGTCTTAATGAAATTCAAAATCTTTTTCTAAAACTTGGAGGACAGATAAAGTGAGTCAGATTGATTTACAGTGGTTTGCTGCTGAAGATGAAGGAAAAACCGAAAAGCCTTCGGAGTATAAATTAAGAAAAGCCCGGGAAGAAGGTCGTGTTGCCAAAAGTCAGGAGTTAAATGGAGCGGTAGTTTTTCTTTTTACAACAGTTCTCCTTATTATAATGGGACCAAGACTCCTGAAAAGATGTCAATATATTTTCACTTATTTCTTTTCAAGTATAAATAATGATGTAAATGATCCGGAATTTTATCTTTTTTTTATACAAAACTTTTTAATCTGCATTTTGCCTTTTGCCGGACTGGGGCTTCTGGCTGGGGTTATTGCAAATGTAGTTCAAAACAGAGGATTCCTTTTTACAACAAAAACAATTCAGCCCAAATTTTCCAAAATTGCACCTAAATTCGGTGAATATTTCAAGAGAACTCTTTTTTCCTTTCAGGGGGTATTTAACTTTTTTAAATCTATTATAAAAATTACTGTTCTTGCAATTGTAGCTTTTTTTATTATAAGGAGACGTATTCCTGAAATCCTTGCAACGCAGAATTCGGGTGGTGTTCTGGCCGCCTTGAAAATAGTCGGCAAAACTGTAGGTGAGATGCTTCTGATTGCCGTGGTATTTCTTCTTGTTGTTGGAATTGCTGATTACTTTGTTCAGCGGAAAACTTTTATGGACAGCATGAAGATGACTAAGCAGGAAGTTAAGCAGGAATACAAGGAAATGGAAGGTGATCCTGAAGTAAAGCAGCATCTGGAATCTGCTCAGAGGGAAATGCTCAGGACCAATATTAATAAAGCCGTACGTGAAGCAGATGTTGTCATTGCTAACCCGACTCACTTTGCAGTTTCCCTTCAGTGGCAGATGGGAATGCAGGATTCCCCCCAGGTTACTGCAAAAGGAGAAGATTTAACCGCCCTCAATATGAGAAAAATTGCGGAAGAAAATCATGTTCCTGTTTATGAAGACAGGCCTTTGGCAAGAACTCTCTATACAAATTTGGAAGTTGGTGATATTATACCTATTGAGTATGCTATGGCTGTTGCCACTGTTTACAAGCAGATTGGATATATGGAAAAGCATTCTTCATAATAAAAAATTGAATATAATTAACACAAAGTGGGTGGGGACTCTATGCCAGAAGAGAGGCTAAGTGTTAGGGAACGTTTAAGTTCACTGTTTAAAGGCGGATATATTGCCATAGGACTAGTTGTAGTAATCCTATTTTTTATCATTCCTCTTAATAAGACAATAATTGATATTGCTATGGTAATAAATCTTGCAATGTCTTTTATAGTTTTGATTACTATAATTTATATGAAGAGGGCAGCTGATTTCACTTCTTATCCCCGGGTTGTTCTCATAATGACAATTTATGGTCTGGCTATAAATGTTGCTTCTACAAGAAATATTCTTTATCATCCTGTAACTGCTTCAGGAACAACTGTTCATCTTGAAAGTCAAAGTGAAATGGTTCAGGCATTTGCAAATATTGTTGCCGGAAGTAACGTTATTCTTGGTATAGTAATTTTTGTAATCCTCATAATTGTTCAGATGCTGGTTATTACAAAAGGTGCTGACCGCGTTTCAGAAGTTTCTGCAAGATTTACTCTGGATAGTATGAATAATAAAATGTTTGACATCCAGAATGATTTAAATGCAGGAATTATTACAGAAGAAGAAGCCGCTCTCAAAAAGAAGCAGATCCGTCAGGAAGTGGACTTTTATTCAGCAATGGATGGTTCTACAAAATTTGTAAGTGGAAACGTAAAAGCAGGAATTGTAATTACTGTAATCAACTTAATCGGTGGATTTGCTGTAGGAATGATTCAGGGAGAACTTTCTGCTCAGCAGGCTCTTGATACTTATGCCAAACTAACAATTGGTGACGGTCTTATGTCTCAGATTCCGTCATTGATACTTTCTTTCTCAACCGGTTTGCTTGTAACAGGTTCAAGTTCTGAGCAGTTACTTTCGGAACAACTTAAGGAACAGTTCTCAAAGGATGGTCTTCAGTACATTGTTGTAGGTGCGATTCTAGCTGTTCTGGGAATTGCATTTCATAATCTTGCAAGTCTTGTCCTTATTCCAATTGGCGGATTGCTGGTATTCATTGGAGTACGATTACGAAGGGCTGAAAAAGCAAAGAGAGCGGCAGAAGAAGCAAAAGAAGCTGAAAATAAAGCCCTTAATCAGAAGGGATCAAGTCCAGAGGATATTTCACCTGTTATTAATCAGGATCCTCTCACGATTGATATTGGTATTGCCCTTATACCTCTGGTGGAAAAAGAAAAAGGTGCTGAACTTCTTGAACGTATTCCTAGAATCAGGAAAGAATCTGCGTTGAATCTGGGACTTGTAGTTCCTCAAATTCGAATAAGGGATAATATGTCTCTGGAACCGGAAGAATATGTTGTTAAAATCTGGGGAAATGTTGTAGGAAGATCCAAATTGAAAATGGGGCATTATATGTGTCTCAATACGGGCAATGTTCCCAGGGACAGAGAAATTAAAGGTGAACCAACTGAAGATCCTGCATTTAAAATGAAGGCTATCTGGATTCCTGAATCAAAAAGGACGGAGGCTGAAAATGCAGGGTATGCAGTTATTGATTTACCGACAATAATTGCAACTCACCTTACTGAAATTATCAGAAAGCATGCGGCAGATATTCTTAACAGGCAGGATGTTGATAAAATCCTTCAGGAAATCAAAAAAACAAATCCTGTTGTTGTTGATGAAGTTCTTACAGGTGAAAACAAACTTACAGTGGGTGATGTTGAAAGAGTATTCAAAAACCTTCTGGAAGAACAGGTTAGTATTAGAAATACTGTTAAAATCCTTGAAACACTTGCAGACTGTGCAAGATATACAAAAGATCTTTATATGCTCACGGAAAAAGTTCGTGAGTCAATTGGGCAGCAGATTTGTAATGAATACGTGGACAGCAATGGTGTTCTTCATGTACTGAGACTTTCTCAGCAGATTTCACAGCTTGTTATGGAGCATGGAGTTCAGCAGCCGGGAGAAAAACCTTTTGTTGCCTTTGATCCGGAGACTGCAAGAGCATATCTTAATGCTGTTACAGGCAGTATTGCAGCTGTTAAAGACAGGGGATACCTGCCGGTTATTATATGTCCTAGTCAAATAAGATACCTTGTAAAATCGGTTTCTGAAAGAGAGTGTCCGGGAATTGTTGTATTATCTGTAAACGAAGTAATGGCTGCAGGAAACAGTATTAAGGTGGAGGAAATTGGTGAGATCGAATTACAATGAGGAAAAAGTTCCAGAAATTCATACTATCCGTGGTAAATCACTGGATGAATGTAAAAATAAATTAAATAAATCTCTTAACGGTAATTACGAAATAATAGACTGGAGAACTGTAGAAGAACAGGGGCTTTTTAAAGTAAAAATGGAGGTTGAAGCTAAATATATTACAAAACTTAAGCCTTCAGTTCCTTCAGATGAAAAAAAGTCTTTTGCACAAAATCAGACAGATATTCTTAAAACTCTGACTCAGGGAAAAGATATTTCTAATGTTCAGGAAATTGCCAGACTTGGAAAACAGATATCTCAGATTCAGCAGCAGTTGAATGCGGGACTTAATAAAATATATGAAGATTCTGTAGAACACGAAGTTCATAAAAATATTACCAAAATGGAAGAACTTCTCAGGGCAAATGAATTTACAGAATCATACATTCTTAAGATGCGTGAAAAAATGAAATCATTAAGCCTGGAGCTCCTTGATGATTTCGATATGGTGCAGAAGAAAGTTGTAGACTGGATTGGTGAAAGCGTTAATGTTGCCAAGAAAACAGTTCACCGCCCGCCTCATGTAATTGTAATTGTAGGGCCGACTGGTGTTGGAAAAACAACAACCATTGCCAAACTGGGTATAAAAATACGTCTTGAAAATTCCAGAATAAGGGATAAAGATCCCCTTGCAGAAGAGAAAGTTGTGAAATATATGACAACAGACAGAATGAGAATCGGTGCATTTGAGCAGCTTTCTAAATGGGTTCATGCAATTCAGGATGAAGATGAAGAAGTTCTTGTTGCAGAAGATGCAGATGAATTAAAAAAACTATTTAATCAGTATAAAGATAGTTCTGATTATTTTCTGATTGATACTTCCGGCTTTAGTCCTAATGATCATGAAAATATTGGAAAGATGCTCAGCCTTTTTGAAGTCAAGAGCCTTCATGCTGATATAAATCTGGCAGTTTCTGCCAATACAAAAACATCAGATTTGAAAAAGATTCTTCAGAATTATGAACCTTTTGCATATCAGAATGTTATTGTAACAAAATGTGATGAAACAACATCTTTGGGTAGTGTTATTTCAGTACTATCAGAAAAAAATAAGTCTGTTTCATATGTGACTACAGGTCAGAATCCAAGTGAAATTGAAGAAGCAAATCCTATCTTCTTTTTAAGAAATCTGGATGGTTTTACTATTGATCGGGATCACCTGGAGGAAAAATTCGGCAAGGCTCAAGATAAATAATAATTCTGCCGAAATTGTAATAAAGTCAGGAGTATTTAATTATGGATGATCAGGCAGAAGAACTGCGCTCTCTTTTAGGAAACGAAAAAACAGGCAAAAAAAACGGCCATAAAACAAGAATCATTGCAATTACCTCTGGAAAGGGCGGTGTTGGAAAAACTAACATTGCTGTAAATATGGCAATTGCTTATGCCCAGTTAGGAAAAAAGGTCATTCTTATTGATGGTGACCTTGGAATGGCAAATGTAAATGTTTTGCTTAATGTTGTTCCTCAATATAATCTTATGCATGTAATTAATCACCAGAAAAAAATGGGTGAGATTATTCTTGATACTGAATACGGTATTAAGTTTATTGCAGGAGCCAATGGTTTTTCGAAAATTGCCAATATGTCAGTTGAAGAACTGGAATATTTTGCAAAAGAATTTGCTTCCCTGGGAAATGCTGACATCATAATTATTGATACTGGTGCAGGTATTACAAACAATGTAACTCAATTTGTTGCTGCTGCTGATGAATGCTATGTAGTTACAACTCCTGAGCCGACAGCCATTACAGATGCATATGGAATCATAAAAATTCTTACAACAGAATTACTGAACAAAAATCTCAATATAAAGCTTCTTGTGAACAGGGTTCATTCTGCTGATGAAGGAAAACGTATTTCAGAAAGAATCATTACAATCGTAGGTCAATTCCTTAATTACAAGGTTGAATACATTGGTTTTGTATACGATGATCCTTCAGTTCAGACTTCAGTTATTCGTCAGAAACCATTTATGGCTGTAAATCCGTCTTCAAAGCCATCAGTCTGCCTTAAGCACATTGTTGGACGTATTGAAAAATCTGAACTGGGTGATGACAGTAATGTTTCTAACTTCCTGAAGAAATTCATGAGTGGAAAGAAGAAGCGTTAAAATTACAAAATATTACCATTTTTAACTAAAATTTCTCTTCTTATTAGTCATTTTTAAGGAATAACTTGACCTCGGACATTTTTTATCGTACCATTATAAAAAGGGTGGAGGATAAAAAATGTTAAAGCCAAAAAGGATAGTAGTGCCTTTTTTTATAGGCTTTGTTCTTTCTTTTCTAATAAGCATAATTTCTACAAAACATTTTGGACCTTCTCTTTTAAGAGCCCTGATTTTCGGACTTGTATTTGCCGGAGGAGCTATAGGAATTACTTTTCTGTGGAGAAAATTCCTTGATGCAGAAGGGGTAATGAGTGAAGATTCGTCTCCTTCTTCAGCAGGTAAGGCTGTGGGAGGACATGTTGATATCACTTTAAGTGATGAAAATCTCACTGAAGACGGGTCTGGGTTACGGTTTTCTGTGGATTTGAACCGGCAGAAGATGAATGAGGAAGAAAAAATAAAGTCTGATGAAAGAATTAAGGATTCTGAACCTTTAAGCAGCGGTGGAACATCTCAATCTGTTAATGAAGCTGCAGCAAAGGCTGTATCTGATGTTAAGTCATCTGCTGATAATGGATCTTCTTCGTCTTCAGCAGAAAGTTCATCATCTGCTTTTAAACCAGTTAATTTAGGTGAAAAAATAGACTCTTTTCCTTCTCAGGAAGAAATTGCAGAGTCAAAAAAGTCAGCCCGGTCACTGAGCCGTGAAGCTGATATAAAAGAAGTTGAAGAATTGCCGGATATTGCAGAAATGTCTTCGATTGGAGGTTTGGATTCCCAGACTTCCATGGCATCGGAATCTGGTGAAGGAAGCGGTTTAGACAGTGATTTCATGGAAGTAGAAACTGCAACTGCTGCTTCCCTGGATTTTGGAAAGGGAAAAGCTGAAGAAGCGAAATCCCATGATGTTGAGACAATGGCAAAAGCAATTTCAACTTTGCTAAAGAAAGATGACTAAAGTTGTCTATTGCAATTTTTAGGTTATAATACTTGTTATGGGCGAGTCAAAATTTTTATTTTGATGAACCTTAAGTGCATAATTAATTTAAGAATTTAAATAAGGGTGTGGAATAATGGCTGATTCTGAGATGGATGAAAAAGAAGAAGAGAAACTCTGGCGCGAATACAAAAAGAACAGATCTCCTTCCATCAGAGACAAATTCATTAGACAATATATGCCGCTGGTAAAATATGTAGCCGGTAAAGTATCCACTGGCATGCCTGATAATGTGGAATATGATGATCTTGTTGGGTATGGTCAGTTCGGTTTGCTGGACGCTATAAGTAAATATGATCCTGATAAAGGTGTAAAATTTAAGACTTATGCGGTGACAAGAATTCGCGGAGCTATTTTTGATGAACTTCGTGAAATGGACTGGGTTCCACGTTCTGTTAGACAGAAATCCCGGGAAATTGAAGATGCAATTGTAACTCTGGAATCTAAATTAGGAAGAACGGCAACTGATGCAGAAATTGCAGAATCAATGGGAATGACAGAAAGTGAATATCAGTCTGCTGTAATGAAAGTGAGCGGAACCTCTGTACTTTCACTTAATGATGTCTGGTATTCTGGTGATGACAGCGACCATATGTCTATCGGGGATTCTATCGAGGCTCCTTCATCACTTAATCCTGATGTAATTGTGGAAAGGGAAGAAGTTCGTCGTGTAATTATTCAGGCAATCAAAGAACTTCCGGAAAATGAGAAAATGGTAATCGTTTTGTACTATCATGAAGATTTGACCTTTAAGGAAATTGGTCAGGTTTTGAATGTTAGTGAAAGCCGTATTTCTCAGCTTCATACAAAAGCAAACCTTCGTCTGAGGGCTA
>JAEEGH010005096.1_pt1 | contig 33312 bp, 24 predicted proteins | sample 9134181 | NCBI WGS metagenome assembly JAEEGH01 (sample SAMN16246544, study PRJNA631951) | gut metagenome | biome: gut microbiome; feature: rumen; material: DP-attached | host: Bos | place: Iran: Karaj | collected 2018-10
GCTTCAAGTCATCTATAACTTCTCGGCCTACGCGAAATACCCGCTTGCCATCTATCCGTGGCTCATCCGGACGCTTTTGATCTTCGTACTGCCGTTCGGGCTGTTCATCTCGCTGCCGGTCGATACGCTGCTCTACGGCACGTACAATCCGTGGCTTCTCTGCCTTGCGATCATCGGCTGTTCCGCCGTCTTCTTCGCCGTCGCCGCGTGGATCTGGACCCTCTGCGAGCGCCGCTACGAATCAACTGGGAGCTGAAACGGTTACCGGTACAGCTTCACCCGGCTGCCGAAGACCCGTAAAATCGCCTCTGTAAGGCGGTTTTTTTCTTTGCCGGAAAGGTCGTAGACCGTGAGCTTGCCCGGCGCCATGTTGACAAGCAGGTTCAGTATCCCGTCCGGCGCGCAGTCGACGTACTCGATGTGCACGTCATTGTCGTCGGAGAGCGTGATCGTGCCGTCCGCATGGATGCAGACGGACAGCGCGGCGACGCGGCTTACCCGCCCGTCCACGAAGCGCCGGAGCGTTTCGATCAGCTCGCCGTACTCCTTGTTCATCAGCACCCTTGCGGCCGCCTGCTCGACCGCAAGCTCCCAGAGCATCAGAAATTCCTGCATGCGGAAGTGCAGAAAGCCCTCCAGGACGAGCGTGCGGTGCGCAGAAAGATAATCGACGATCTTCTCCCGGAGCACCGAAAGCTCCTCACGGCGCGAAGCCGCTTCCAGGGCGTCGGTCAGGACCTTCTGCTTTTCGGCAAGCGTCAACGGCAGCGCGTCCGCAAACTCCGCAAGCGCAAAGAACCGAAGATCCCGCCCGAGCACGACGAGCAGCGCCTCCGCCGCCGCGCGCTCCGGCGCGTCTCCGCGGATCTTCAGCACCACGCCGTCCGGGATCGCCTCAAGCGCATACGCGCAGTCCAGCTCGCTCATGCGGCGATCCAAAAGCTTCAGCAGCGGAAGATCAAATTCATACGTCAGGATCTCAAAAACGACCATGCCTCGCTCCTTTTCTGTATCCTATGCCCGAATGGCGTTAGTTTGTGCCGCCGAACCAACAGAAAATACGCGCCGACAAAAAAATCGCGCGGGAGCGCCGCGCGAAAAAAGGGTTTATTATATAGATAGTACGAAAGGCCGAATCAGTTTCCGAGCAAGCCCGCAAGGGACGACAGCGCGGTGGCGTAATCTTCGAGCACGACCTCCTCCGGGATCTCGAGCGGACCGACGGCGTTGAAATCGGACAGTGTTCCCTTGATCAGCAGCTTGTCGATGTGAAAATCGTTCTCGGGAAGGAGCCGTTCGAGCAGCTTGCTGAGGAACGCCGCGAAGTCGATCTCCTGATAGACCGGCCTGCCGTTTGCGTCGATTGCAACCCGGTGCCGGACGCCCGGAAGCTCGCTTAAAAGCTCGTCCGTGAACGTGATCAGCGGCTCGCCGTCGCCGACGGTGTACATCTCCACGAGCTTTCGCAGCGCTTCGCCCTCGAATACAGCCTCATAGACCGTCGCCGGTTCGCCGTTGACCGTGTCCTCTCCGACGAGCGTGAACTGCTCCGCCCAATCGCTGAGGAAGGTATGGTAATCCCCGAGGGTGTTTTGCAGCAGACCCAGTCCCGAGTTTTCAAATGTGCTGCCTATCCACTTGTCCATGTCACCATACCGGATCGCATAGCAGGTTTTCCCGTCCTGATTCCACACGCAGAACGGAATCTCCGTCGGTCCCGATTCGTAACTCGCGTAAAGCGCATACGTCAGCGTCCCCTTCATGATATAAGGCGACGCGGTATAGTCCGTCTCGACCTGCACCGCGGCTTTAACGTGCTGTTCCTCCGGCGATTCGTCACCGTTCAGGCGCACCGTCGCCTCGAATTCGATCTCCGTGCTCGCATGCTCGCTTTCAAGCGTCTGCAGCGCTTCCATCGACGCCCGAACCGCTTCCGCGGGCGCAGGCGTCGGCTCCGGAGTCGGGACAGGGGTCGGTGCGGCAGTCGTCTCCGCGGCGGTCTGCTCCGCTCCCTTCCTGTCGCGGCAGGCGCAAAGGGACAGCGCGAGCACAAGCACAAGGGTAAAGAGGATGACGCGTTTCATAAATACCTCCCGATAAATGTTGAATATGGTTGATCCTGCGGACGCGCAATGCACGTCCCTATGGTTGGTTAAGCGTTTCGTCCGTACCGTCCGTTGTTGACGGATCCGCGAAAAGCTCTGCGCTTTTCTGCGTGTACTCCTCATCCGTCGCCTTCGGCGCCACCTTCCCCACATCAGAGGGAAGGCCTTTGGATGTGCGTATACCCTTGGCTCCCTTGTGTAAGGGGAGCTGTCACCGATAGGTGACTGAAGGGTTGTTGCCGCGGACGTGCAATGCACGTCCCTACGGTTGGTTAAGCGTTCCGTCCGCTGCACCGCGTTTCCCGGAATGTCATTCTGAGGAGCCATGGCAACGCGCGATCCTCACGCGTACCATGCTCGGGATGACACACGTCAGGCAAGCAACGATACGGTGCAGCAAGGGCCGCGCATGCCCCTATCCCTGCCGCGCGTTGTCGAAATAATCCGCAAGCGGAACGCCATCGATCGTGGAGGCGGGACCGCCGTCAAGCCGCACGAGGATCGTCTTGCTGCCGTCCTCAGTCACGAATTCGATACGATCGAACGATTCATGACAGCGCGTAAGATACAGATAGGTATCCGGCTCAAGCGTGGCGGGCTTGCCGTCGATCTCGCATGGGAGCGCGCGGATGAGATGCTGCAGCTCTCCGTGCTGCACAAGCCAATCGCGATCTTTCTCGCTCGAATAGACGTACCTCGGTACGATCCACCAGTCCGATTCCGGCTGCAGCGCTTCCCCGGAAACTACGCGCTGTGCGTCAATACTGCCGAGCGGCGCGGGTTTGCACAGATAGAGCAGCTTTTCCATATCCGTTCCATACTCGATCGTACACCGCCCCTCGGCCGTATGTCCGCAGACGAGCGTAAAGCTATCGCGCCGATCCCCAAAGGCCTCCGCGTTCTTCTCCAAATGCAACTCATAGGTCCTTTCCGTTCCGTCCGCGCGCGTGGTCGACAGCAGCAGGTTGCCGTGTCCGTCGTTCGGATCGAGATCGATATAGATGCCGCTGTCCATGACAAGCTTTTCATTTATCTTCCATTCGCAGGCGCCGATCTGTACGGTCAACTCGGATTCGCCTTCTTCCCCGGTAACAACGTTGACGGGCGTGTATCCGTAGACCGATACGCGTACCGGTTCTCCGTCGCCGTTCAGATCGACAAGGTCCAGATAATGCACCCTGCCTTCGCCGGCGAAGATGTATTTGTCCTGTTTCATCGGCAGTTCCTCTGCCGTGATCGGAGTAAGCTTCAGAAATGTGTCGAATGTATGCTGTTCGGAATCATCCTTCCAAGGCGTCCTGTCCTCGTCTATTTCATCTTCGTTATGATCCCTGATGTATAGGATCAATTTGCGTTCGTGACCGTTTTCATTGGCAAAGGTAAACAGATACGATATGCTGCAATCCTGTCTGTCAGATTCCTGTTCTTCCAACGTATAGGTATATCCATCGTACAGGATTCCGCTCTCATAGAAAGAAGCGCACCGGACGCCGCGTTTTTCGTCCTGATAAAACCTGATTTCCAGAAGCCCGTCCTGTCCTTCCTCCGTACGCATTGCGCACCAAAGCCCTTCAAGCCTCTCCTCCGGCGTCTTTACGACCGCCATGTTCCAATGCGGATCGGCAAGCCCCCAGTATTCCATGGTTTCTCCCGTTTCCCTGTCGGTCAGCACGATCGCGCCGTTTTCTATCGTGACGGCGTAAGCCGCAGTACTCCTCCCTGTGGTTTTGATACTGTCCGCATCATAGTAATACAGATTTAATCCGTCCGTCATGCGTTGGAAGCGAAAATACCCGTATGCCGTTTGGAACGTGTTGCGATAGACCGCCGTGCCGTTGCGGTAGACGGACAGCGTGAACGTAAAGAGCCCCGAAGTCGGTCCGTATGTCAACATGCAGGTCTCAAGCCGTCCGTCACCGTCGACGTCGCAGACCGTGCTGACTTCCAGATTGAGAATGCCGCCGATATCAACCTTGCTGTCGAGCGGCGCCGAATACAGCGGATCGTCGCATTCGAACGGGATTCCCGTGAGCAGCCACCGCACGCGTCCCGTATATGCTTCGTCGATCTCATACCAATAGCTTGAGATCGGGTTATGGAACGGAACAACCTCGACCTGCTCCGGCTCGATATTGCAGTCCCGCGCTTCATAGTAGGTCGAAAGGATCAGGCGCATCTCTTCGATCGTTACGCCCTTCATCATGCCGATCTCGATTTCCGAGCGCTCGTCGGTTCCCGAAATCAGCGCGCAGGAATAGGACGCCGGGTTTATTTGCCAGACGTAGACCTTCAATAAGTTCTTCTGAAATGTGTCGATGCCGAAGTATTCCGGGTATTGCTTCCGCAGCTCGGAAAGCTTCTGCCGGTACGGATCGACGATCTCCGTTTCCGAAGCACGCTCATAAATCTCCCTGCGTTGCGACGGAAATATCCAGCAGATCGTATCCGTTTCAGCGTCGTAACGAAGCACAAATCCGGACCACGTCAAGGTGTTCCCCGAAATTGTATAGGTGCTGCTTTGATTCCCCTGGACACCGCCGTCGGGCGCATATAAGAAATAATACATGCGGCCGTCTGCCGTAAACTCCAGATACCACGGCTGCGGCTTGGCATCTTCTTCCCACGTTTGCTCCTTTTCCCACTTTAGATAATCGTAATCGAAACCGTCTAACGGAGAAGGATCGACGGCATGCTCTCTCCGCGTTTGTTTCCAAATGCCGGTCAGCGTCTGTTTGTTCAACACGCGCGAGAAAATCACCGCGCCGTCGCCGTCTTCGTTTGCAAAGCGCAGCGTGTTCATTTCCGGGTCATATACGCCGCTTGCGGGCAGCACCGGGATTTCTCCGCTCTCCGCCGTGAGTTCGACCGCGTTGTCGGCAAAGGCGTACCGATAGACATACTGTCCCTCCGCACTGCCCGTCTGCGTCGAGACCGTGACGCTTTCGTCGGAAAATTGAAGCTGCATCTGAAGCCCGATCGTTTCGGGATCGACCGTTTCGCCGTTTTGCTCCACTTCCGTGAGTGTCCATCTTCCGCGCAGGGGATTGTATGCGACGGGATCGACCGCGCCGTGTTTGTTTCGTCCGATGCCCGGAGCGAACACCGCAATCACGATGCTTGCGGCAGCCAGGACCGCCGCGGCGGCGCCCGCAAGGATCTTTCCGACGGGGAACCGGTGCGCGGACCTCTGCGGTTCCTGCGCATCCGTTTCCGGCTGTACGGGCTGCGCGCCCGCCGTCTTTTGCGCGGCAAGCGTCAGTTTATCCGTGAACGACTGCGGCGTCTTCGGAAAGAGACCTTTGCGCAGTCTGGTATCAAAATTCTGTTTCATTGCAATGCCTCCTGTTCCGAAAGCTTCTGCCGGAGCGTTTCCCTCGCGCGGGAAAGCCGGGACCGGATCGCGCCGTCCGTCGTTTCGCAGAGCTTCGCGATCTCGCGGGTCGAATACCCCTCATAATAAAACAGCGTGACCGCAAGCCGCTCGTCCTCCGTCAGCGCGTCGAACGCGCGGTTCAGGTCGAGGTCCGGGACCTCCATGTCATATCCGACCGATTCACAGGCGTCGAGGCTTGCCGCGGGGCGATTCGACCGCGCATAGTTCATGCATTCGTTTTTCAGGATGCGGATCATCCATGTCCTGAAATACCGACGTTCCTTCAGTGTGTCCAAACGGGTGTACGCCTTCAAAACCGCGTTCTGCGCGGCGTCCTCGCAGTCGGCGCGGTTCCGGAGGATCGCAAACGCGACGCGGAACATCGTCGGCGCCATCGCCTCGATCTCACGTGAAAACCATGCGTCCTCGCCTCTGCTTCTCAAAGCGCTTTCCTCCCTTCCGTTGCATGCTTTTATCTATTAGACACGCCGAAGCGTCGAAATGTTACGGGAAATTTCAGTAATAATGAAAAAGAGCGGCGTTCCGCTCCGAAGATCCGGTTATCTGCGCGCAAGCGCCGTAACTATGCCGTCCGCGTCGAGACGCAGGGCGTCGTTGAGCCGGTCATAGTACAGGACGAGCCGCGCGCCGTCAACCGTCGCCGTAAGCTTTGTATAACGGTAAGTGTTTTTGATCTCGCCGTTGGTGAACGCGTCGCGCGTCCATTGGACCGGCTCGCTGCCCGCAGCGGTAATGAGCGTACCGGAAAGGTCGTTTCCGATCGAAAGCGCCGTACCGTCCGCCGCGAGCCATTCGCCCGCGATCGCAGTGTTCTCTGTCACGGTCACGTCGATGACCGCTTCGAGCCCATCGAGCGTCGCCTTGACCTGACAAGCCCCCGGCGCGAGCGCAACGATCATTTCGTTCTGTTCGTCGACCCATGCGACGATGCCGCCCGGCGCGGTGACCTTGTATTTCACGAGCCGCTCCGCCGCGCGCGCGGGCTCGACCGTGTGCGTGATGCAAAAGCCCTCGTCAAGCTTCAGCATCAGCGACGTTTCGGAAAGCGTCAGCTTTTGCGCCGGTACGGTGCGCACCAAAAGGAACAGCGTACCGGTCTGCGCCGCCGCAAACACGCAGAGCGCAAGGATGATGAGGATCTTTTTCGACCGTTTCATATGCCGCTCCTTTCTTTCGGATGGTTTCATTGTAGCCGTTCCGGCGGCGGATGTCAAATCACCCCTCATCAGTCACCTTCGGTGACAGCATCCTGAAAAGGGGGGCTCAGTTTGCGCACCCAAAAGCCTTCCCCCTGATGTGGGGAAGGTGGTCCCGCAGGGACCGGATGAGGAGTACACACAGAAAAGCGGTACGCTTTTCGCGGATGATCGGACGAACGTAGAGCGTTCGTTGCCCTGAACACCTCATCAGTCACCTATCGGTGACAGCTTCTCCTCAAAGGAGAAACCTCAAAAACGCGCACCCCAAAAGCCTTCCCCCTGATGTGGGGAAGGTGGTCCCGCAGGAACCGGATGAGGAGTACACGCAGAAAAGCGGTACGCTTTTCGCGGACAGATGAATTATCCTGCGGATGTGAATTGCACTCCGCGCATACGGGACGATGATCTCAACCTCCCTCTGATGAGGGCGGTGTCACCGTAAGGTGACAGAGGGAGAGACGACTACCCCTCAGTCGGCTTCGCCGCCAGCTCCCCTGACAAGGGGAGCTTGTGAAATGTGCGATCTGCCTATGTAAAGAAGCGGAGTGGAAAACGGAGCGAACGAGCGGTGACGATTTACGAAAGAATATTGGTTTACGCAGAAAACAAAAACATCGCCGCGAACGCAGCGACGTTCGCAATAACGCGCGCAATGAGGCGCGCAATACCCGCAAAGAGTTGGTAGCGACAGTTTTTCGTTGCGAAGGCGTTTACAACCGAGCAGAAAAACCGAGCGAGACATGGTACGCGCGATGGTACGCGCGGGAAGCGCGCGAACTTCCGCCGAAGCGAAGTGAAACGAAGCGGAGCTTGTGGAAGCGCGCGATCTGCCGCTGTAACGAAGTGGCTTGCGGAGAGGAGGAGCGGCGGAACAAGGCGAAGCGATGATTTGTATATGAAATAAAAAAATCGTCGCGAGCTAAGTGAAGCCCGCGACGACGTGGAGCTGATGATCAGATTCGAACTGACTACCTCGTCATTACCAATGACGTGCTCTACCTATTGAGCTACATCAGCGCTGCAACGCGCATTATAACAAATACGCGTCAAGATTGCAAGTCTTTTTTTCAAATTTCCGAAAAATGCCGTTATTCGGTCCTTCCGGGCTTGTTCTTCTCGTACAGGATCATGAGCCCGTCGATCAGAATATCCGGCTCCAGATGAAACCGGCGGCGGCACGCAGGCGCAATGACCGGGGACAGTCCGCCCGTAAGGATCGGCGTGACAGGTTCTTTGAGCTCGTCCTCAAGCCGGTCAAGTAGCCCGTCGAGCATGGCGGCGGTGCCGTTGATCGCGCCGGAGCGCATACAGTCGACCGTGTTGGTGCCGATGAGCTTTGCGGGACCGTTAAGGTCGATATACGGCAGCTGCGCCGCGTTTGCGGACAGCGCGTTCAACGACGTCCAAAGCCCCGGAATGATCATGCCGCCCATGTATTCGTTGTCGCGCAGAACGAGCGAAAGCGTCGTTGCGGTGCCCATGTCGACGATCGCGATCGGCGTTTTATACTTTGCACGCGCGGCGACGGCGGCGACGATCAGATCGCTGCCGACGCTTGCGGGGTTGTCCGTGCGGATATTGAGCCCGGTTTTGATCCCCGGTCCCACGACCATCAGCTCGACGCCCGTGAGGATCTTCACGGCGTCCGGCAGCACGGACTGTAAGTACGGCACGACCGAGGAAAGAATGCCGCCCTCGACCTCGCGGGGTGAGACGCCGTACAGCGTCAAAATCCCCTGGATGTCCAGCGCGTACTGGTCGGCGGTCTTGCTGCGGTCGCTCTTTAACCTTGCGGAAAAGATCTGTTTGCCGTCGCAGATGCCGCCCAGAACGATATTGGTATTGCCTACGTCGATGGCAAGCAGCATGGGTTATTCCTCCTTTTGCTCCTTCTGTTCGGTTTCTTCGATACACTGCGCGGGCTTCTTGAAGAACGGGATCGGCTCATAGCGCTTCAGCGCGACCGCAACGCCCTTTGCAACGGCGCCGCCGATCACGAGTCCGGTCGCCCATTCGATCAGTCCCTGCACGCCGACGACCAGCACCACGAACATGAGCGGGTTCACCGCGCCCTTGTTCGCCGCGAGGTTCTGCACAAACTCCGTGTGATAGAAGAACAGCACGATAAAGCCCATAAAGAGGATCGTGTTGAGCATCGGGGCAAGGAGCCCCCCCGCAAAGTAGCTCCAGATGCGGTGCCGGTCGAGCTTTTGGAAGACGCGGAACAGCAGTCCGGTCAGATACCCCACGAGCGCGCGCGTTCCGATGCATAAGAGAACCGTCAGAACCGGCGAGACCGCAAAGAACGCCGCGGTCATCAGCGACTTCCCCGTGATCGCATCGTACAGGCTCAAAAACCCGTAAAACGTGCCGAGGATCGTGCCTGCCAGCGGTCCCAAAAGCATCGCGCCGACGGCGATCGGGATCATGGTAAACGTCATGACAAGGGGTCCCACCGGAATCGAAGAAAGCCCGGTCAGCTTCATCAGCAGAATGACGCCGATGAACAGTCCGAGCTCCGTGATGTAACGGGTGTTGACGCGTTTTTTCGTCTGTTCCATATGTAATTGCCTCCTTACTTGTGTTCCCTTGGGATACACTGTTCAGATAATCGGAAACGCCGTCCGCGCTCTGCACTCCCGTCCCGAACGGGTACGAGGCGCCTGCGTCGTGCCTTTCCGCCTGCATTATAGCGCAGTGCGGGCGTAAATGCAAGCGTTTTGCGTTGCAATTCCAGTCCGCGTATGCTATATTATTGATACAGTCCAGATCGGGAGGGATCCTATGTTAAGCGGAAAAACCATCGTGCTCGGCGTCACCGGCGGAATCGCCTGCTTCAAGGCGGCGGCGCTCGCCAGTATGCTCAAAAAACAGCACGCGGACGTGCAGATCATCATGACGGAGAACGCGACGAAGTTTGTCACGCCTCTGACCTTTGAACAGCTCACCGGCAACAAGGCGCTCGTCGATACCTTCGACCGGAACTTTGTCCACGCCGTGGAACACATCTCCGTTGCGGACCGCGCGGACTTCGTTCTGATCGCGCCGGCGACGGCAAACGTGATCGCAAAGCTCGCACACGGTCTGGCGGACGATATGCTCACGACCACGGTGCTCGCCTGCCGGTGCAAAAAAGCCGTCGCGCCGGCGATGAACACTGGCATGTACGAAAACCCCGTCACGCAGGACAACATCGAAACGCTCCGTCATTACGGCTGGGAGATCGTGGACCCCGCCGAGGGGCGTCTTGCCTGCGGCGCGGAGGGAAAAGGGCGGCTGCCCGAGCCCGAAGACCTTTTGGAGGTCTGTCTTCACGCGCTTGCGCATGAAAAGGATCTATTAGGCAAACGCGTGCTCGTCACGGCCGGTCCCACGCAGGAAGCGCTCGATCCCGTGCGGTATCTGACCAACCATTCCTCGGGACGCATGGGCTATGCGATCGCGGCCGCGGCGGCGCGCAGAGGCGCGATTGTAACGCTCGTTTCGGGACCTGTGGCTTTGAAAAAGCCCGCGTACGTGAACACGGTCGACGTCGTGACGGCGGAGGATATGTTTGACGCGGTGATGCAATACGCGAAGGATGCGGACATCATCATCAAGGCGGCGGCGGTCGCGGACTTCACGCCCGAAACCGTTGCGGACAACAAGCTGAAAAAGAAGGACAGCACGGTTTCGATCCCGTTCACGCATACGAAAGACATTCTGGGCACACTCGGAAAGAACAAGCGCCCCGGACAGTTTCTTTGCGGCTTTTCGATGGAAACCGAAAATATGCTCGAAAACAGCCGCAAAAAGCTCGAAAAGAAAAACCTCGACATGATCGCGGCAAACAATTTGAAGGAGGCCGGCGCAGGCTTTGCGGTCGAAACGAACGTGCTGACGCTGATCACGCGCGACAATGAACTCGCGCTGCCGCTGATGAGCAAGGACGCCGCAGCGGACGCGCTTTTGGATGAAATTCTGAAACGCCTGTAAAACTGATTTCAAAAGACGGGTTCGCCCGTCTTTTTTATTGTGCATAAAAACGAACGTTTTTCACACACTATCGGAAACAACCGCTTCGGAGGTTTTTCCATGCATTTGACCCGCAAACAAACGATCCTGATCGCGTCGCTTTCCGGCGTTGCCGTACTGCTTTTGATCGGATTTCTGATCCTCTGGACGTATTTCCGCAGGAGCGATCCGATCCCCGCAGAACCGTCGCTTCCGCCCGCAACGGATACGCCTTCACCATCGCCGACGCCTTCGCCCTCGCCGTCTCCGACGGAAACGCCGACGCCGACGCCGTATATCCTGCCGCTGGTTCCGAGCGGCGAGGCAAACGTGCCTTCGACGATCCCCGCGGCGCCTGCGGCGTCCCCCTCCCAAACGCCGGCAGGTTCACCGGAGGCGGCGGGGCGACTCGCGCGCGAGGGCGTATACAATGATGAGCGCAAGGAATTTATGGCGATCGGCACGCAGAACGGCGAAGCGATCGCCGTTTTGCTTGTTCGGGTGAAGCCGCCGGAGACGACGGTGGTCGCGATCCCGTGCGAAACGCTTTCAACCGTCTATACGCTCGGGGCGGACGCGAAGGTGATCAGCGTCGATACCGCCCCGATCCGCGCCGCAACGGCGCGCGCCGAAAGCGTGCGCGAAGGCTGCTGGAATCTTGTATGGGCGGTGAAAAACTGCACCGGCTACCGTGCGCCGGCGTATCTGTGCGTTGATTTTTCCTGCATGGAGGCGTTTTTTTCGTTCGCGCCGGGACTGTCCGCGGATGGAAACGAGATCGACCTCGACGCATTTTTACGGATGCTGGACGAGCCGGACGAAACCCGCGCCGCTTCGATGGCGGAGCTCGGCGTCGGCGTTGTGGAGTATCTCAGCCGGGTATCGCTCTGGGACCTGCCTGCGTTCCGAAGCGCGACGCGCGGCTCGTTTACCTCCAGCCTATCGGTCCTGGAGCTTTTGCAGCTGATGAGCGATCTCAAAAAAACGAGCGCATTTTCGGTCGTCGTGCTGCCGACGGAACTGAAAAACGGCGCCCGTGTACTTTCGGACGCCGCCGTACTGCCGTTCTGACTGTCTCATGCGCCTGCGGCGCAGTGATATCCGCGCTGCGCGCGGGTGATATACGCCTTCGGCGTGTGATATATCCTTGCAGGATGTGATATATGCCTTGCGGGCATGTTCAGGAGGATTCTCCTGCGGAGAATCGTCTGATTATTATGATGGCTGTGCCGTCAATTTATGTGCGAAGCATAATTCATGACCGTCAGGTCAATTCACGCGCGTAAGCGCAATTCATCCGCAATACGGTAACACGGGACGCCGGGGTCGGCATCCTCAACAATCCCCCTCATCCGGTCCCTACGGGACCACCTTCCCCACCTAAGGGGGAAGGCTTTTGGTGCGTATCCAGAGGCTTCGCCCCCTTTAGGGTGGAGAAGCTCCGCGAAGCGGTGATGAGGGGGGTATCATGTGCGAAGCACAATTCATGTTCCTTTGGAACAATTCACGGCGAAGCCAATTCATGTGCCGAAGGCACAATTCACGTCGGCTCCGCCGTACTGAATAAAGATCAAAGTTTCGCGATCCCGATCCCGACCACGCCGTATTGCCGCTGCCGTTCCAAGGAATAGTACGCAAGCATGTCGTCCGGGCTTGCCGTTTCAAGCTCCGTTTCCGTATACCCGCATTTTTGCAGCGGCAGCGCGCGGTATAGCTCCGAAAAGGTCGGGAAAACAGACAGGTCCGTAACGATCACGCGCATGCGCTCGCCGGTCTCCGTTTCGGTAAATGCGATCGTGTCGCCGATGGCGATCCTTCGCCGTTTTTCATCATACAGCCGCAGTTCGATCGTCTTTTGTCCGCTCTTGATCATGCGGAACGGCTCCGGGTCCAGCCGCATTTCGTGTTCCATTGATCCTACCGCCTTCTCACGCAAGCCCCGGCTTTATGGGAATGCCCTTCTTGCGGCAGTCGGCAAAATAGAGCTCCTCGGTCGCGAGCGCCATCTTGGTGACGGCAAAGTCGCAGTCGTGCGGGTAAATGTACCAGGTGTCCTCGAGCGTATTGAGGTCGACGCAATCGCCGAATTTGCCGAGGTACTCGTATTCGATGTGGCAAGAATACAGCGACGGCACGCTCTTTTCCATTTCGAACGGATCACCGTCCGGATCGACGCCCTGTACATGAAATCCGTTCATGTCGTGGCGCATGACACCCTCGCCGAGCAGGATGAATTTCTTCGCGTTCGGCAGCGAGCGTACGGTCACCGGCATATCTCCGGTATCGTACGTCCCCGCTTCGACCTCGCCGCGTACATTTTCGCGTTCCCATTCGTACCAGTCCGGGATGTGGGAAAACTCCGTTTTGCCGGTCTCGGCAGAAAGAGACCCGTCCTCGTTGTAGAACCAGCGCTTGCCGCAGGCTTTGCAGAAAAGATGCGTGCCTTCGCTCGCCATTCTATACTCCGTTCTGCACGCAGGACACTGATACAGGATCTTATGAAGTCCCTCCGCGCGCTTTTCGTACGTCACGCGGATGCCTTTTTCCTTCTGCCATGCGTAATCGTCGTATTGAAATGCCCGCACCAGCTTCTCGTTGATCTCGTCCGGCGTCGCTTTTTTGAGCTGTTCCGCCGTAAACAGCAGCGTCATCTCCGCTTCCGTGGGCTTGACGCCGCGTTCGTGCAGGTTCCAGAACGGCGAATTGATGTGGTGCCCGTGGCAGATGAACGTGACGACCGGAACGCCGAGGAGCTTACAGAGCTTGCCGAGCGACGCGGGCAGCACCGCGGTCGTGCCGCACAAGGAATAGCGCGCCTCGGGATAGATCACGTTGATGTCGCCGTTACTTACCACGCGCCGAAGCTGCCGGATCAGCGTGATATCGTTGGTGAACTTGCGCTTGCAGATGCAGCCGACCTTCCGGAGAAGCCACTCGCGCCCGATGAACCCGTCGATCGCCACGACGTAGTTTGCGCGATCGGGGTAGATCGCCTTCGTCGCGACCTTGAAGTCCAGAAACGCGTTGTGGTTGCAAAGCAGCAGATACGGCGGCTTCAGCCCATCCACGCCAATCTTTCGGATGATCGCGCCGTGCTTTTTCACGTCCGGCGCGCTCAATAGATACGTCAGAGGACGCAGATACCACGCCGTGCGGTACGGCGGTTTTTTCATGTCGAAGCGTTTCAGCTTGCTCTGATCCATCGGCGTTTCCCCCTCCTGCTTACAGCATCGTGCGGCGCTGCTCTTCGCGCGAAAGCGGCGAAAGATCCGCCGGCGCGATATCGAACACGGTGCGGCAGCCGGTCTCGCCGCGCGCCGCCATCCTTCCGATCGCCCGCGCAAACGCCACAAGCACGCCCGCGGTGAACTCCGGATTGGAATCGAGCTTCAAAGAATACTCGATCCGGTGCGTGTGTTCGTCATGAAGCCCCGTTTTTCCGGTGCGGATCACGAATCCGCCGTGCGGCAGGGCGGCGTGCTTTTCCCGCATTTCTTCCGCGGAAATAAAGGTCACCGTTGTGTCGTAATCGGCAAAATAGTTCGGCATCGTTTTGATCGCCTGCTCGATCGACGTCTTGTCGGCGTCCGGCGCGGCGACGACATAGCATTCGCGCAGATGCTTCTCCCGCGCGCTAAGCTTCGGCGCTTTTCCGGCGCGCACGGCTTCGAGCGCCGTCTCGATCGGCACCGTGTACTGCCTGGCGTCCAAAACGCCCGGAATGCGCCGGATCGCGTCGGAATGCCCCTGGCTCACGCCGCGTCCCCAGAACGTGTAATCGGTCCCGTCCGGCAGGATCGCGTTCGCGTACAGCCGGTTCAGCGAGAACATGCCGGGATCCCAGCCGCAGGAGATCAGCGCAAGCTTTCCGCTCGCCTTTGCCGACGCGTCGACCGCGTCGAAATGCGCGGGGATGTTCGCGTGCGTGTCGAAGCTGTCGATCACGTTGAAGTCCTTCGCGAGCATCGGCGTAAGCGCCGGCAGATCGGTCGCGCTGCCGCCGCAGAGGACGACCGCGTCGATCTCGTCCTTAAAGCGCAGGATATCCTTTGCGGCGTATACCTTCGCGCCGGTTTCCGAACGGACCGCGCTCGGATCGCGCCGCGTATAGACGCCGAAAAGCTCCATGTCCGGGTTCTTTAAGATCGCGGCTTCCACGCCGCGTCCGAGGTTTCCGTATCCGTAAATGGCAAGTTTCATAGGGTGCTCCTTTTTCTGGTTTCACAAAATTATTATATATTATTGCGAGGATTTGTCAACCGGACCCGCGGGTTATTTCAACAGCCGCAGTCCCTTCGGGTAATGGTTCTTCAGCATGCCGTCCGAAGCCTTATAAAGCCCCAGCGCGTGTCCCCTGTACATTGCCGCGCCGTAACCCTTTTCGGCGTCCTTCGGAAGCGTTTCGCCGCGAAGATACCGCATCGCCTCGTCGAAGGAAAGCTCGCATCTGCGGAAAAACGGCGTCTCACCGCCCGCAAGAGCAAGCGCGTGCGCGGGCTCAAACCGGCTGCCCTTGACTTCGCCCAAAAGAAGCCCCGCCCGCACGAGCTTCACGCCGTCGAACGGGAACGGCATTGCGGGCAGCAACAGCACGCGTCCGTCCTTCAAAAGCCGGAGCTGTCCCGCGGGAAGACGCACCTGTTCGGAAAACGCCTCGAACGCCGGGACCCGATCGGACCTGCCGGTCGAGAACGCGGCGGGGACCCGTTCCCCGTTCCGTGCAAGCACCGCGAAAAACTGCCCTTCGCCCGCGCTTGTATGCGGATACAGCCGCCGCATCGAGACAAGCGAAAAATCCGTGTGCCGATCGAGGAAGTACCGCACCGTCTCCTCGTTCTCCTGCGGGGAAAACGAGCAGGTGGAATAGACGAGCGTACCGCCGGGCTTTACCGCCTTTTGCGCTTCTTCGAGGATCGCGCGCTGCCGGACCGCGCAGGTCTCGACATGCTCCGGCGACCAGTCGCGCACCGCCTGTTCATCCTTGCGGAACATGGATTCGCCGGCGCACGGCGCGTCGACGAGCACGGCGTCGCAGCGTGCGGAAAGCCGGTTGCAGACCGTTTTCGGCTCGGCGTTGGTCACGATCGCGTTCACAACGCCCATGCGCTCCAGATTTCCGGCAAGCACCTCGGCGCGCGACGGCACGATCTCGTTTGAAAACAGCACGCCGCCGCGCATTTTCGCCGCAAGCTGTGCGCTCTTGCCGCCCGGTGCGGCGCAAAGGTCGAGCACGACCGGCTCGTCCGAAAGATCGAGCGCGGCGACCGGCGCCTGCGCCGTCGCCTCCTGCATATAGAAGAGCCCCGCGGCATGCAGCGGCGCCGCGTTCGGGTTGAACGTCAAAGGCACCGGCGCGCCGTCCGGGTTTTCCGAAAGGACCGGCAGCGGCAGATCCAGCAGCGCGGAAAGCGCATTTCGGTCGGTTTTCAGCGTATTGATGTGCAGCGCTTTTTTCGGCGGCTCGCCGAGCGCGGCGCAAAACGCCGGAAACGCCGCGCCGAGCTGCGCCTGCATACGCGTTAAAAATGCTTCGGGATAGTTTCTCACAGCAAAACCTCCGTATCCGCGCCCAGGAACACGATATGCCGCTCCTTTACCGGCATGCCGGAAAGCTTTTCGAGCGCTTCCGCGTACAGCGTGACCTGCCGCGCGTGCTTCTGTGCATATTCCTTCGGATCGCCGGTCACGCGGTCGGTCTTGTAGTCGAGCAGCACCCATGCGCCGTTTTCGACAAAGCACGCGTCGATCACGCCCTGCAGCAGGATCGGCTCGTCCGAATCCGTGTCGGGCAAAAGCCTGTTTGCGGGCATGGGGCAGAGGAAGCCCCATTCGCGCTCGACGCGCGCGGACGCCGCCATGCGAAGGAACAGGGGGGATGTTGCAAACCGCCGGATCGCGTCTGCATGGAACGCGCTGACGCCGGAAAGCGCGGAAAGATAGCCTTCGCGCTGTTCTTCGTCCCGCAAAGGCAGGTACTCAAGCGCGCGATGCACCGCGCTGCCCTCCGAAAGCACGTCGTAGCCGGTCTCGAACGCGGGCTCGCAAAATTCCGGTGCGTCGTCCTTCGAAAGCCCTGTGACCGATGTTTTGTCCGGCAGCGTATCGACGATCGGATGCGGGTAGACCCAATCGAAATTTGCCGCAAGCGCGTCCCGTTCCGCGTCGCGCGGGCGCGGGATGCCGCTTGCAGGGATCCGCAGGGCGGCGTACGAAAACTCGCTCTTTTTGTGCACGACGGGCGTGATCCGTCCGTTCAGCGCTGAAAGCAGCAGCTTCAGCGCGGTATTGGATTTGCGGATCGAAAGCAGCGTCGGCACGCTCTGCGTTTCAAACAGCGTTCCGGCGTTCGACGCCGATCCCAAAAGATACAGATCCTGTTTGGCGCGCGTCATGCCCACATACAGCACGCGCAGCTCTTCCGCCCACGACGCGTCGGAAACCGCGTGCACGGCGTTCATATGCGTCAGCGTCTCGTGCGGTACGCCGTATTCGTCGAAGTACTTCAATCCCGTGCCGAGCGAAGCTTCCGGCAGCAGCGCCTTCGCTTCGTCCTTCCGATTGAACATGCCGCCGAGCCCCGCATAGAACACGAACGGGAACTCCAGCCCCTTCGAGGCGTGGACCGTCATGATGCGCACGACGTCCGCCGTGACCGTCGCCGCCGCGCCGAGCTTTTCCGTCGCGCGGACGTTCTCCATAAAGCGCAGAAACCCGTGCACACCGCTCATGCCCGCCGCGTCGCAGTCCGCCGCCGCGCGGACGAGCGCGTTGATGTTCGCAAGCCGCTGTTCGCCGCCGGGCAGCACGCCGATCATCTCGCGGTAGTGCGTTTCGTCCGAGATCCGTTCGATAAGCTCCGAAAGCGGAATGCGCCGCGCCAGCGCTTCATACCGCCCGATCGCGTCGAAGAACGCCGCGACCTTCGGTTCGGTCTCCCTTGCGGCAAGCAGACAGTCCAAAAGCGCGCCTTTGCGGTCGCGGATGCGAAGCTCCGAAAGCTCAGGATCCGTAAAGCCGAACAGCGGCGAGCGCAGCACGGCAAGAAGGGGGATGTCCTGACGACGGTTGTCGATCACCGAAAGGAGGCTCAGAAGAAGCTTGACCTCGATCGCGTCGAAGTACCCGCCGGACGCCTGCGCAAACGCCGGAACGCCCGCCTCGGCAAGCGTCTGCGCCCAGACGCGCGCGTGCTTTTTGTTCCGCAACAGCACCGCAAAATCGCCGTACCGGCAGTCGCGCTCCCCCTTGCCGTCCCTGACCGGACGCTGCATGCGCTCCCGGATCGCGTTTGCCGCAAACCGCGCCTCCGCCTCGGCGTCTTCGAGCGTTTCTTCGTCGTCCGGATCGTTTTCCTTTTCAAACAGATGCAGCTCGCAGCAGCCGTCCGGCACGTCCGGATTGCCCTGCAAAAGCCTTGCGCGCGCGTCGTATTCGATCCCGGCGATCGGCTTTTTCATGATCGTCCCGAACACCGCGTTCACCGCGTCGACGACCGCCTTGCCCGAACGGAAGTTGTGCCCGAGGTCGATGCGCGCGCCGCGTTCGCCCCGGAACGTCTCGCATTTTTCCAAGAAGAGTCCCGGCTCCGCCATGCGGAAGCGATAGATCGACTGCTTGACGTCGCCGACGAAGAACAGCCCGCCGGGCCGTGCGATGCGGTTCAGGATCGTCTCCTGCACGCGGTTACTGTCCTGATACTCGTCCACGATGATCGCAAGATAGCGCTCGCGGTACTCCGCGGCGATCTCGTCGTCCTTTAAGATCTCGATCGTCATATGCTCAAGGTCCGAAAAATCGACCGCGTTTTTCTCGCGCTTCGCGTTTGCGAACGCTTCAAGATACGTCCGCATCAGCGCATAGAACGAGCGGAGGACCGGCGCCGCCGCAAGCTCGCGCTCCCAAAGCGTGTCGTTCGTCTCGGCATTGCGCTCCGCCTGCGCCTTGATGACGTCGCGGAACATGGCTTTTGCCTTCTGTACGCCCGCTTTGTCTTCCTCCGGCGTGCCGTTCGGAAAGCGCAGCGAGTCCTTGATCTCCAAAATGCCCGAGAGCGCCGCGGCATAGCCCGCGCGCGTATCCTGCAGCAGCGCGCCGCGTGCGCGCGCCAGAAGCTCGGACAGGATCGAAAGGATCTTGCCGTATGCGGATGGGACCCGATCGGTCTCCGCCTGCAGCGCGCCGATCGCGCGCAAAAGCTCCGCCTTGTCGCTTTCGAGCGCAAAGACGAGCTGTTTTTCAAACGCGTCCCGATCTTCGAGCGCCGCTTCATTCTGCGCCATCCAGCCCAAAGGATCCGGCTGCGCGGACAGAAAGTCTTCAAAGCTCTCCATTGCCGCAAGCAGCGCGGGCTCGTTGCCGAACGCGACGATCAGCGCGCGGTAGTCCGTCGCCTGCGTTCCGGCAAGCGCATCGAGCGCTGCGTTTCGCGTTTCGGCGCGCAGGACCGCGGTCTCGGTCTCGTCGAGCGTTTTGCACGACGGCGTGAGCCCCACGCGGAAGAAGTGCCGGAACACGACCCGGGCGCAGAACGCGTCGATCGTGGAGATGCTGGCGTTGGCGACCGCCGCCGCCTGCCTGCGGTATTCGGCTTTTTTCGCGCCGCTCTCCTTTTGCGCGGCTTCCGTGAGCCGCTTCGATATGCGCGCCTTCATCTCGCCCGCCGCGGCGCGCGTAAAGGTCAGCACGAGCATCCGGTCGACCGGCACGCCCTCGGTCACGAGCCGGAACACGCGCTCGGTGAGCACGGTCGTTTTGCCCGCGCCAGCCGCCGCGGATACGATCAGGTTGCCGTTTTTGGTAATGGCGTCGATCTGTGCGTCGGTAAAGCTCATTGTTCGTCGCCTCCCTTCGGAAGAAGGTCGGATAATTTCAGTTTCTGTACATAGCGCGTTTTGCAGTCGAGCTGCCGGTCAAAGCGGCAGACCGCGCCGTACGGGCACCAGGTGCATGCCGACTCGGTCGGATAGATGTTCGCTTCGCCGGAAAGGATGCGCCCGGCGTTCGTCGCCGCCGTTTTCAGCGCCTGCTCCTTCAGCGATTCGAGCTCCTCCCGCGTGACAAGATCTCCCGCGTAGCCATCCTTTTTGACCGTCAGCTTCTTGATCATCGCGGACTTTTTATCGAACAGGGCGTCGCTTGCGCGGATCGCCGTCTCGTCGCTCGCCGTCACGCCGGACAGCGGGTTCATCGGCGTTTCGTCCTGCGAAGCCGGCGGATCGGCGGACAGCGGCATATAATACATGCCGACCGCCTCGCCGCCGAGCTGCTTTGCGACTTCGAGGTACAGCGGAAGCTGGATGGTCTCGCCGCTGCTGAACTTCGACGGATCAAAGTTATGGTTTCTGCCGGTCTTATAGTCCACGATACGGAACATCGAGCCGTCCGGCGTTCGGTCGATGCGGTCGATCTTGCCGCTGACCCGGATCTTCGTGCCGTCCGAAAGCACCAGCGAAACGGGCTCCAGTTCGCCGTTTTTGCCGAAGCCAGCCTCGGTTGCGGCAATCGTGAAGCTGCCCGTCTGGATCTGCCGCAGCACGGAATAGACGCACCAGCGGATCATGCGGATGCGGATGATCAGCGCTTCCCGCTGCCGCACGTTGCGTTCAAAGATGCCGTCGTTGTGCTCCTTCTGCAGCGGCGGCAGGATACGGTCCAGGATCGCGTCCGCCTCTGCGTTCGTCATGGCTCTGAGGTTCTTGCCTTCGCTCTGCGCGGTCCGCACAAACAAGTCCAGCGCGTCGTGCAAAAACGTCCCGACGTTGTCCGCGCGCTCGGTCGCTTCCTTGCGCTCCTCGGCGGACAGTCCGTATTTCAGATACTGCGCGAACGGACAGCGCGCAAACTGCTCCAATCGGCTTGCGCTCATCGACGGCGCTTCGCCGTACAGCCTTCTTGCAAGCGTTTTGCCGAGCTGCGTCTCCGCTTTCGTACCGGCGCGCGCGGAAAGAAGCGCCTGCGCCGCGTCCGCGTAGTTCGGATCGTTTTCATAATAGGCAAGCAGCGGCGGAAGATTCGGCAGGATCACGCCCTCGGTGCGATAGACCCTTAAAAGCTCCGAAAGCCGCTCAAAGCCGACCTCGACCGACGAAGGAAGCTTGCCGCTTTGCCGCACGATCATCTCGGGCGCGGGCTCCGGCAAAAGCGTTTCGACCGTCTTGAGGAGCGGCGAGGGAACAAGCTCGCCCGACGCGCCGGCGCACGGGTATGAGAAGAAGATGCGTTCCGTCGCCTTGGTCAAAAGCGTATAGAGCTGCAGACGGTCCGCTTCCGAAAGGAGCTGCGTCTTGCCCCAGACCGACAGTCCCGTCGATTCCATCTGATCCAGCTCCGCGTCGTTTAAAAGCGCGTCGTCGCTGCGCGACGGGGGAAACACGCCCTCGGTGCAGCCGAGCAGAAACAGTACGCGGCTGCGGTTCAGGCGCGTACGGACGAGATCGCCGAGCACGACCTGGTCCGAGCTTCCGGGCAGCACGCCGATCTGATAGCCGGAAAGCCCCTCTTCGAGCAGTGCGCAAAACTCTTTGCTTCCCATCGGCACGTCGCCCATGATCGCGTCGATCTGCGTGAACAGCGTCATCAGCGTGTTCCACATCTGCGCGTAGGTCTGCGCGTCCTGCGCTTCCCCGGAGGAAAGCAGCGCGTCCGCCTCGGCTTCAAGCCGTTCCCGAAGTCCCGCGTCCTTCAGATATCGGTACACGCCGCGGACCTTGCCGCCCGCCGTCTTTTCGGCAAGCGCTTCCTTGAGACGCAGAAGCTTCGGCACAAGGATCGCGCGCGCTTTTTCCGCTTCCTCGGGCACCTCGCCGATCGAAAGGGGCTCCTGCAGCGCGCTTCCGAACAGCCCGTAGCGCAGAAGATAGTTTTCGAGGATCTCGGTATCGAACGGATCGACGCCCGCGTAGCCGCTTTTGAGCACATGCAGCAGGTCGTTGACGTTCAGCGCGTTCGTCGCCGCGCGGACCGAGGACAGCACGAAATCCGCCGCCGCGTGTCCGAGGATCGGACGCGTCGTGTCAAAGAACAGCGGGATCTTCCGAAGCCGGCACGCGCGCCTGAGAAGCGGCGCATAGACCTCCAGCGAGGAAACGACGATCGCGATATCCGAATAGCGCAGGGTGTCGTCTGCCCGGATCATATCGAGGATCCGGTCCGCGGTCATGTCCGCTTCCATCGCCTGCGTCGCGCAGCCGGTGACGCGCACCGCGCCGTTTTCCCCGGCAAACGGCCTCGGCTCGGGCATAAAGAGCCCGCGGCAGAGATGGTTCAGCGCGGGATCGACCGGAACGCTCTGCTGCTCGAACGTGCGCACGGAAACCGGGATGCCGCGCTCGGCGCAGAATGCGGTCAGAACCGCCGCGCGCGCCTCCTCCGGCGCAAAGAGCGCCGAAAGCGCCGGATCCTCCTCAGCGCGAAGCGTGACGGTGACGTGCTTTGCGTGCGTGATGATGCCCTCTAAAAGACGGATCACCTGCTCGCGCGTGCGGTCGAGATCGTCGACGTACACGAACGTGTCGGAAAGGTCCGCCTCGGAAAGCGCCGCAAGCGCTTCGGAAAGAAGATCCTGCGCGGTAAGGTAGCGCGATGCGAGAAACGTTTCGCTTTCGCGGTAAATGAGAAGGATGTCGTGCAGCTTCCGGTACAGAAGCGAATCGGGATCGAGCGACGCGATCGCTTTTTCAAGGTCGTCCGGCGTGATGCAGCTCTGCTTGAGCCTGCCGATCCAGTCGTCCATCACCCCGGCAAACCCGTGCGACTGCGACACACGCGAAAAGACCGTCAGCCGATTGCGCGTGCGGTATGCCGCGCGGCGCAGCACCATCTGGCGCCCCTCGACGGACAGGAACGGACGCGTATGCCCCGTACGCGTGAGAAGCCGCTCGGAGAAGCGTTCAAAGCTGTATACCTCTACGCCCAAAAGCCCGCCGAGCGCTTTCGTAAGCTTTTGCTCCGCGGCATAGGTCGCCTGCTCCGGCACAAGCAGGATCGCATGCTCGCCCCGTTCGCGATGTGTTCGGATCGCGTCGTACAGCGCAGTGCTCTTGCCGGTATGCGCGCCGCCGCGGTAAATCGTCAGTGATGCCATAGCTGCTCCTCAAGCATATTGTTTGAACCGAAAACTGAAGAATTAAAAACTGAAAAACGGAGGGGGATTTTCCGGAGGAAAATCTTCGATCATTCTTCGATTTTCAGTATTCATGATTCATTTCAAAATGTTTCCATATGCACGGGCGTATAGACCATGCGCCCGTTTTCGTTGGTGCTCTCATAGAGCACGATCGAGCGTACGGTAAACGCCGCGTTCGGAACGGCGACTTTTTTGAGGTCCCCGTGTTCGACGGCGCGGGCAAGCGTGATGTGCGGCGTGAACCGCACCTTGCCGCCCGCAAAGCCGTATTCAAAGAGCGCGGCTTCGAGCGTTTCGTGAATGCGGTTGAGCTCGTCCAGATCGCCGGTCACGGAGAGATAGCTTGTCCGCGCGCCGCCGTGCGTGAACGAGCCGAGCGCGCCGAGCCGCAAAAGAAACGGACGCGCGTCCCTGACCGCCGCGTGCATGGCGGACGCGATGTCGGCAAGCGCATTGCTTTCGCCCAGAAAGCGCAGCGTGATATGGAAATTGCCCGTCGGAACAAACCTGCCCGCGGTGCTGATGCTCCTTAAGCCCGCCTCAGCGGTACTGACGGCGCGCTGCACGTCCTTCGGCAGCGGCACGGCGATAAATAAGCGCATATTGATCCCCTTTTTGCGTTGATAATACTATTATACGAAACTTTCGGACATTTGTATAGGTTTTCTCTTTCCTATTTGTGATTTATTTGCTATACTATAATCGGAGTATGTTAAAATGCGCCGAAGGCGCAAACCCCGCAAGAGGTCGGCAGCGACAGTGAGCCATGGCGATGCGCGGGTAGCGCGCAACGGCACTTATGTAACGAAGCGAAGCGGAGTGGATTGCGAAAAGGAGGAGCGGCGGAGCAAAGCGAAGCCCGCGACGACGTGGAAACAAAGTTCAACGAATCCTTACAACCGAAAAAGAAACGCCTTCTGCGGCCGGGATGGCAGGAAAAGCTGCCGATCAAGCCGATTCTCTTCGCGACGCTTGCCGTTGTGCTTCTGACCGTGCTGGTGCTCATCAACCGTCCGACGGCGACCGCGCTTTCAAGCCCGGAGCTGGATGTGATCCGGAGCACCGGCGTTCTGCGCATCGGCGTGGACACCGATCTTGAAGGCATGTATAAGGGCGGCAAAGGCTACGAAAAGGCGGTTGCGGAACAGATCGCGACGCTGATCTTCGGTGATACCGAGGGGCTGACGCTTACCGAGGTCGACCGATACACAGCGCCGTGGCGCATGAACGACGGCGAGCTCGACCTCGTGCTCATGAGCATGGACGCGTTCAAGCAGGACGGCTACGACAGAAGCACGGTCCCGTTCTTTACGGATCGCTGCGTGATCCTCGCTTACGGACCGTTCGACACGCTTGCGGGCAAAACGATCGCCGTACTCGAAAGCACGCCCTCCGAAAAGCTGCTCAAAGAGTATGTGAAGTCGACCGCGCCGGAGCTTGTGATCCATCCCGCGGCGGACTATTATTCCATGCGCGTTATGCTGCGCGCGGGCACCGTGGACGGGCTTTGCCTGCCCGAGACCGTGGCGCAGAGCCTTCACGAATCGCGCACGAAGATCCTGTCCTATGACATCGGCGCGATTCCCTATTACGCGATTGCGAAAAAAGACTCCGTTTTGCTCAGTTTAACGAGCGAACTGTTTTATGATTGGCAGCTCGACGGCACATTCCGCGACTGGGCGAGGGAATATGGCGTCGAATGGGGCGCGAACGGTTGACGGAATGTCCAAAATCCGTTAAACTAAAAAGAAGGCTTTTGTTTCGATACAACAACGAAGGAAATTTGATTATGGATTCTTTTTACAGCATTCACGGGGGCAAACGGCTTGAAGGCACGGTGACGATCAGCGGCGCGAAAAACGCGGCGGTGGCGATCATTCCGGCGGCGATCCTTGCGGGGGAGCCCTGTGTTCTCGAAAATCTTCCGAACATTGCGGACGTCGAAAGTCTGCGTGAGATCCTCGTCGGGCTCGGCGCCAAGGTCGATATGACCGAGGGCGGCTGCATGCGCATCGATCCGTCGACGGTCAACACGCACGATGCGACAAGCCAAAAGGTCAGCTCCATGCGCGCGTCGTACTATCTTTTGGGCGCGATGCTCGGCGCGTACGGCGAGATCGAGCTCGCCCTGCCGGGCGGCTGCGTGATCGGACCGAGACCCATCGACCAGCACATCAAGGGCATGCGCGCGCTCGGCGCAAAGATCTACATGGACGAGAGCCGAAACGTCATCCGCGCGCAGGCGACGAAGCTGAAGGGCGCGGAGATCTTCTTCGACGTCGTTTCCGTCGGCGCGACGATCAACGTGATGCTTGCGGCGGCAAAGGCGGAGGGGACGACGGTGCTTCAAAACGTCGCAAAGGAGCCGCATGTCGTCGACGTGGCAAACTTTTTGAACATGATGGGCGCAAGCGTACGCGGCGCGGGCACCGACGTGATCCGTATCCAGGGCCGGAAGAAGCTGCGCGGCTGCGCCTATTCGATCATTCCGGATCAGATCGAGACCGGCACCTATATGATCGCGGCGGCGGCAACGCGCGGCGACGTGGTCATCAAAAACGTGATCCCGACGCATATGGAGGCGATCTCGGCAAAGCTGATGGAAAGCGGCGCACGCGTGATCGAGGGCGACGACGGACACGACTTTTTCCTGCGCGTCACGATGAACGACCGTCCGCGGGCGCTGAGCTTCCGCACGATGGTCTATCCCGGGTTCCCGACCGACCTGCAGCAGCCGATGATGGCGTACCTGACCACCGCAGGCGGCACGAGTGTGATCACGGAAAACATCTTTGAAAACCGCTTCAACCACGTCAGAGAGCTCCGTAAGCTCGGCGCGAGCATTTCGATCTCGAAGCGCGTCGCGCGCGTCAAGGGCGTGGAAGCGCTCCGCGGCGCGGATATCTATGCGAGCGACCTTCGTGCCGGCGCGGCGCTGATCGTTGCGGGGCTGATGGCGGGCGGCGAGACCCGCGTGCACAACATCGGCTACATCGACCGCGGCTACGAATATCTCGACAGCAAGTTCCGAGCGATCGGCGCGGAGATCCTGCGCGCCGACGAGGAATAACGGGAGGAACCCCATGTATCTTGCATCCGGCTGGAAAGACTACGCGATTCTCGACGCGGGCGGCGGCGATAAATTCGAGCGCTGGGGCGGCGTAACATTATTGCGCCCCGATCCGCAGGCGGTCTGGACGATGGACCCGCGCGTTTCGGAACGCGCCGACGCGGTCTATCACAGAAGCAGCAGCGGCGGCGGGCACTGGGAATACAAACGAACGCTGCCCGAGCAGTGGACGATCTCGTACCGCGATTTAACCTTCATCGTGCGCCCGACCGGCTTCAAGCACACCGGGCTGTTCCCGGAACAGGCGGTCAACTGGGACTGGATGCGCAGTGAGATCGCGGCGCATGAGAAGCGCACCGGACGAGCCGCAAAGGTGCTGAACCTCTTTGCGTATACCGGCGGTGCGACCTGCGCCTGCGCAAAAGCCGGCGCGGAGGTCGTGCATGTCGACGCGGCGAAGGGCATGGTCGCCTGGGCGAAGGACAACGCCGCGGCGTCCGGACTCGCCGACGCGCCGATCCGCTACATCGTCGACGACTGCGTGAAGTTCGTCAAGCGCGAGATCCGGCGCGGCAACCGGTACGACGGCATTCTGATGGACCCGCCGAGCTACGGCAGAGGTCCGACCGGCGAGATGTGGAAGATCGAAAACGATCTTTATCCGCTCGTCGAGCTCTGTGCGGAGCTGTTGTCTCCCGATCCCTGTTTCTTTCTCATCAATTCCTACACGACCGGTCTTGCGCCGACCGTGCTTTCTAACGTACTGCAGCTTGCGATCAAAGGCGGACATGCCGAAGCGGGCGAGATCGGACTGCCGATCGCGCGCGGCAATCTGATCCTGCCCTGCGGCGCGAGCGGACGGTGGACGAACGCATGAGCGCGCCGCATATTCTCTACGAGGACAACCACCTGCTGGTCGTCGAAAAACCGGAAAACCTGCCGGTCCAGGCGGACGCTTCGGGCGATGCGGACCTTTTGTCGCTCTGCAAGGCGTACATCAAGGAGACGTATCATAAGCCCGGGGACGCGTATCTCGGGCTCGTGCACCGGCTCGATCGCCCCGTCGGCGGCGTGATGGTCTTCGCAAAGACGAGCAAGGCGGCGGGAAGACTCACAAGTCAGTTCAAGGATCGTACCGCGCACAAGCGCTACGTCGCGATCGTCGACGGAAACGCGCCGGCGTCCTCGGAATGCGTCGACTGGCTTTATAAGGACGAACGCACGAATACGACCAGCGTCGTGCCCGAGGGTACGGACGGCGCGAAAAAGGCGATCCTGCGCTATCGCACGCTTGCACGGCAAAACGGCACGTCGATCCTCGACGTCGAGCTTCTGACCGGCAGACCGCATCAGATCCGCGTGCAGTTATCGAGCAGAGGGCTGCCGATTCTGGGCGACATGCGCTACAATCCGAACGCAAAGCCCGGCACGCAGATCCGGCTTTGGGCATACACGCTGACGGTGAAGCATCCGACGCTCGGAGAACCGATGACCTTCTGGTCGATCCCCGCGTGGCGCGAATATCCCGCGGTTTTAAGGTGCCTGCCCGCGCACGAGGTGTGCAGCGGCGTGTACTTCGACGACGATCTGCTCATCGCGGACAAGAACGCGGGCGCGGAGGTCGAAGGTGCGCTTTTGGGCGAGCTTTCGGCACTCTTTGATCCGCTTTATCCGATCCACCGGCTCGACGCGAACACCGAGGGGCTCGTCGTGTTCGCCCGTACGGAGACGATGCGCGACCGGCTTCTGGACGCGTTCTATCGGCACGAGACGCAGAAGATCTACCATGCGATCGTCGTCGGACGCCCGAAGGACGGAAGCTATACGCACTTTGCGAAAAAGGACGCGGACGCGGCGTATATGCGGCTTTGCCGGGAGAACGATCCGGAAGCGCTCAGAATGGAGCTTGCCGTGCGGGTCCTTGAAACGCGGCGCGATCTCTCGCTTTGCGAGATCCGGCTCTTTACGGGGCGCACGCATCAGATCCGCGTGCAGATGAGCGCGATCAGCTGCCCCGTGCTCGGCGACGACAAATACGGCGACCGCGACGCGAACAAACGGTATAAGAAACGCCGCCAATGCCTGCTGCATAAGCGGCTGACGGTTTTGGGGAAGACCTTTGAAAGCACCAAGGAACTCAATCTGAACGAATTTACGGAGGAAAAACGATGAACGCACAAGAACGCTACGCATTCTGGATGAACAGCCCCGACGTCGACGAACAGACAAAGGCGGAATTACGGACCATTGCAAACGATCCCGCGGAGATCGAGGAGCGCTTTTACACCGAACTGGAGTTCGGCACGGCGGGCCTCAGAGGCATCCTCGGCGCGGGCGACAACCGCATGAACATCTACAACGTCCGCAAGGCGACCGAGGGACTTGCGCGTTACCTCGACGAAAACGTCAAAGGGCAGGCGCGCGTGTGCATCGCCTACGATTCGCGGCACTGCTCCGATCTCTTCGCAAAGGAGACCGCCTGCGTGCTTGCGGGACACGGCGTGCACGTTTATCTCTATTCGACGCTGCATTCCGTGCCGCAGCTGAGCTTCACCGTACGCGAGCTCAAATGTGACGCGGGCGTCGTGATCACGGCAAGCCACAACCCGCCGAAGTACAACGGCTACAAGGTTTACGGACCCTCCGCGGGGCAGGCGGCGCCGGATCTTGCAAACGAGATCACAAAGCACATCCGCGCGGTCGAGGGCTTCCAGACCGGCTATAAGCCCTACGATGAAGCGGTAAAAGACGGCACGATTGAGCTGATCGGCAAAGAGATCGACGAGATCTACTATCAAAAGACCATGTCGCTTCTGACACAGCCGGAGCTGGTCAAGGCCAAGGGGCACGAGCTGAAGCTCGTCTATACCCCGCTGCACGGAAGCGGCAATGTGCCGGTCCGCGAGGTTCTGCGGCGCATCGGCGTCACGAACGTCACGGTGGTCAGGGAGCAGGAAGCGCCGGACGGCAGCTTCCCGACGGTGAAAGCGCCGAATCCCGAGGATCCGAACGCGTTCACGCTCGCGTTTCAGTACGCCGAGCGGGTCGGCGCAACGGTCATCATCGGCACCGACCCGGACAGCGACCGGCTGGGGCTTGCGGTCAAAAAGACCGACGGCGACTGGGCGGTTCTGACCGGCAACCAGATCGGCGCGATTTTGATCCACTCGCTGCTCTCCTCCTATCAGGCGACCGGCAAGCTGCCGGAAAACGGGCTTGTCGTACGCTCGCTCGTATCCACGCAGCTTGCGGACGCGATTTGCGCAAAGTTCGGCGTAAAGATCAAAGAGGTGCTGACCGGCTTCCGCTTCATTGCGGAGGAGATCGCAAAATGCGAGGAAACGCACGAACACACGTTCCTGTTCGGCTTTGAAGAGAGCTACGGCTTCCTCGCGGGCAGCTTCGTGCGCGACAAGGACGCGATCTGCGCGGCGATGCTCGTCGCGGAGGCGTGCGTGGTCTATAAGGAGCGCGGTATGACGCTCTACGACGCTTTGATGGAGATCTACGGGATCTACGGCTTCTACCGCGAAAAGGTCAAGTCCTACACGCTGGAGGGTAAGGCGGGCATCGAGGCGATCCAGAACGCGATGGCACAGCTCAGAAAGAGCCCGCTCGACGCGATCGCGGGCACGGCGGTTGCAAAGTCCGAAGACTTCAACGAGCCCGAAAAGACGGGACTGCCGAAATCGAACGTGCTGCGCTTTACGCTTTCGGACGGCGCGTGGGTCACGGTGCGTCCCTCCGGCACGGAACCGAAGCTGAAGCTGTACATCGGCGCGCATGCGGACACGGACGCGGCGGTCGGCGCGCGGCTTGACGATCTCATGAACGATATGGACGCGAAGCTTTCGACGCTTCTCGGTCTTGCATAATAAGAAAGGAGACAAAACCATGTATCTGTACACCATTGAATCCGTTCCCGGAAAAGAGATCGCCGCGCTCGGGCTGGTAAAGGGCGCGACCGTTCAGACGAAGCACTTAGGAAAGGATTTCCTCGCAGGCTTCAAAAATCTGGTCGGCGGCGAGATCCAAAGCTATACCGAAATGCTGAATGAAGCAAGACAGATTGCGACCGACAGAATGGTCAAGGAAGCGCAAGCGCTCGGTGCGGACGCCGTCATCGGCATTCGCTATGCGTCGTCCGAGGTCATGCAGGGCGCTGCGGAGGTCTTCGCTTACGGCACCGCGGTCAAGTTCCTTTCGTAACCGTCGGAAAGGAGAGCGGCTATGGCAACGATCACTCCCCACAACGGCGCAAACAAAGGCGATTTTGCAAAGACCGTGCTGATGCCCGGCGATCCGCTGCGCGCAAAGTTCATTGCGGAAACGTACCTTGATGATCCGAAGCTCGTCACGGGCATCCGCAACGTGTACGGCTACACCGGAACGTACGAGGGCAAGCGCGTTTCGGTCATGGCAAGCGGCATGGGCATCCCCTCGATCGGAATCTACTCCTATGAGCTTTTCCACTTCTTTGATGTGGAGAGCATCATCCGCATCGGCTCCGCAGGCGCGTATCATCCGGACCTCAGACTTTTCGACATCGTCATCGGCATGGGCGCCTGCACGAACTCGAACTACGCCGCGCAGTTCAACCTGCCCGGCACGTTCGCGCCGATCGCGGATTTCGGACTGGTCAGAAAGGCGGTCGACGCCTGCGAAGCGCTCGGCGCGCGGTACATGGTCGGCAACCTCATGAGCTCCGACGTGTTCTACAACGACGATCCCGAGTCGTGGAAACAGTGGCGCAAAATGGGCGTGCTTGCCGCGGAGATGGAAGCGGCGGCGCTCTATCTGAACGCGGCGCGCTGCGGCAAAAAGGCGCTTGCGATCGACACGATCAGCGACATCATCGGCACCGAGGAAGAAACGACGGCAGAACAGCGGCAGACCGCGTTCGATCAGATGATCCGCGTGGCGCTCTCCATTGCGGAGGAATGAGGCGCTCTTCTATCCGGCAATTTTACAACACTTGACCGAATTCTTGCCTTCCCCTTTGAGGGGAAGGTGGCGAAGCGTGAGCGAGCCGGATGAGGTGGACACGCAAAAAACGTCAGTTTTTGCGGATCGGGCGAATGCAGTGCATTCGCCGTCCTGTACACCTCATCAGTCACCTGTCGGTGACAGCTTCCCCTCAAGGGGAAGCCAAAGCCCTGTCCGCTCGCATGCCTGACAGACACAGGAACATAAAAGGAGGAATACCCCATGATCAAGCACATCGTTCTGTTCAAGTTTGAAGACCCTGCGGTCAACGTCCCGATCGTGCGGGATTCGCTGTATGCGCTTGTCGACAAGATCCCCGAGATCGTGCATATGCAGATCGGCGAGGACTTCCTGCATTCGGGCAGAAGCTACGACATGGCGCTTCTGGTCGATTTCAAGTCCCGTGAGGATCTGGAGATCTACGACAAGAACCCCGACCACGCAAAGGCGCGCGTTTATATCCACGCGCATCGGCTGGACAGTAAAACGGTCGATTTCGAGTACTGATGGGAACCTTCAAAGTCGTTTCCCCATACGAGCCGCAGGGCGATCAGCCGCAGGCGATCGAAGAGCTTACAAAGAGCATCGAAGCCGGCAATCCGCTGTCGGTCCTTTTGGGCGTCACGGGAAGCGGAAAAACCTATACCATGGCAAAGGTCATCGAGCGTGTGCAAAAGCCCACGCTCGTCCTTGCACACAACAAAACGCTCGCCGCGCAGCTCTGCTCCGAGTTTAAGGAGCTGTTTCCGGACTCCGCGGTCGAGTTCTTTGTGTCGTACTACGACTACTATCAGCCCGAAGCGTACCTGCCGGCAAGCGACACCTACATCGAAAAAACGATCGACGTGAACGACGAGATCGACAAGCTGCGCCACTCCGCGACCTGCGCCCTAAACGAGCGGAACGACGTCATCATCGTCGCGTCGGTCTCGTGCATCTACGGGCTCGGCGATCCGAAGGAGTATCTGAAGCTTTCCATTTCGCTCAGAGAGGGCATGGAGATCGACCGCCGCGACGTGATGCGCCGGCTCATCGAAAACCAGTATCAGCGCAACGACATGGACTTTTCGCGCGGGACGTTCCGTTCCCACGGCGACACGCTCGACGTTTATCCCGTCAACTGGACCGACAAAGCGCTGCGCATCTCCTTTTTCGGCGACGAGATCGAGCGTATCTCGGAGATCAACGTGCTGACCGGCGAGATCATCAGCCGCCGCAGCCACGTCGCGATCTTTCCCGCCTCGCACTACGCGACCGGGCAGGAAAAGATGCAGCAGGCGCTTCGCGAGATCGAGGCGGACATGGAGGTGCAGGAGCAGATGTTCCTCGACACCAACCGTCCCCTGGAAGCCGAGCGCATCCGCTCGCGTGTGCTGCACGACATCGAGATGATGCAGGAGATCGGGTTCTGCAGCGGCATCGAAAACTACTCGCGCTACTTCGACGGGCGGAAACCCGGCGAACCGCCGTTTACGCTTCTCGATTACTTCCCGAAGGATTTTCTGATGTTCATCGACGAAAGCCACGTCACGCTGCCGCAGGTCGGAGGCATGTTCCGCGGCGACCGCGCCAGAAAGGATGCGCTGGTCGAGTACGGCTTCCGTCTGCCGAGTGCAAAGGACAACCGCCCGCTGAAGTTCGACGAGTTCATGGCGCGTGTGCCGCAGATGGTGTGCGTGTCCGCGACGCCCGCGAGCTTTGAAATGAGCCGCGCCGCCGTCGTCGCCGAGCAGATCATCCGCCCGACGGGGCTCGTCGATCCGGAGGTCACGGTGCGCCCCGTAAAAGGGCAGATCGACGACCTTTTAGGCGAAGTGCGCATGCAGGCGGAAAAGGGCTTCCGCACGCTGATTACGACGCTGACGAAGCGCATGGCGGAGGACCTCACAGAATACCTCGACCGCATGGGCGTACGCGTGCGCTATATGCACAGCGACATCGACACGCTGGACCGCATGGAGATCATCCGCGATCTTCGGCTCGGCGAATTCGACGCGCTCGTCGGCATCAACCTGTTACGCGAAGGGCTCGACCTTCCGGAGGTGGGGCTTGTCGCCATTCTCGACGCGGACAAGGAGGGCTTTCTGCGCAGCGAGACCAGCTTGATCCAGACGATCGGCAGAGCCGCCAGAAACGCCGAGGGACGCGTCATCCTCTATGCCGACACGATCACCGCGTCCATGCGCCGCGCCATGGACGAGACCGCCCGCCGCAGGGCGAAGCAGATCGCCTACAACACGGAGCACGGCATCACGCCGAAAACCATTCAGAAAAAGGTCTATGACACGCTGGTCATCTCGCGGCACGAGGAGGAACCGCCCGAGCGGCTCACCGAGTATCAGAAGCGCGAGCGCATCGCGATCCTCACCGAACAGATGCAGCAGGCGGCGCGTGAGCTGGAGTTCGAGACCGCGGCAAAGCTCCGCGACGCGATCCTCGCC